>Ga0114978_10004301_pt1 | contig 11546 bp, 8 predicted proteins | sample S_140212_EF_Meta_FD_87027 | JGI IMG/M metagenome (GOLD analysis project Ga0114978, IMG submission 87027) | Freshwater microbial communities from Lake Simoncouche, Canada to study carbon cycling - S_140212_EF_MetaG | ecosystem: Environmental > Aquatic > Freshwater > Lake | place: Lake...
AACCACAGGCGCGGCCGGCTTGACCAGCTCCTGATACGCGTACCAAGAGTCGCGCGCGGCGGTCGCCTTCTGAACGAGGAGCTCGTCAGTGGACAGCTTCTCGGTGGACGGCTGCTCGGACTGCTCACCGACTGGGGGCGCCATGTGCGCCGCGCCCGCGAGCAATGCGGTCAGCAGTGCGGTGAATAGCGCCACAGGCAAGACAGCAAATCGGGCGGCCAGGGGGAGACGCAATGGCATAGAGGGCAAGGTATACGCAGCGAGCAGCGCGCCAATTCAAATTCGCGCGGCAACGGGCAAATTGCGATCGGCAAAGTCGGCGAGCCCATCGTCCCGATACCACTGCCATGATGCCCACCGTCATGCCCACCATGCTGCTCTCGATGATCCCCTCGATGGGGCCATGGGTCTTCGAAGTCCTCGGCTGGGTTCCCGCGATTATTTTCCCCGCCGCTTCTGGCCTGCAACTCCTGACCATCGTGCATCGGCGCAACGCCGATGGAGTCTCGATCCCCGCCTGGGCGATGTTTGCCGTCGCGAACCTTTGCTTGTTTGTCTACACCGAGAAGTACGGTGAAATGGAATCCATCATCGGGGCTTTGGGAACCTCTGGACTCAATCTCTGCATCGTGGTGATCTCGCTTCAGTACCGTAGAAAGTCGTGAGGGAATGCAAGGTGAACGCAGCGCGTCCGCGCGTCTTCGCCGAAAATCCAACCCGCGCACTCAGCAAAGGAACATCATGAGCTCTGACCTCCACCCATCCTCCCGCGATCGAGACAGCGACCGACAGCACCAAACCCGCATCACGCGCGCTGCGGCGATCCGCGACCATATTTTGCGCTCGCGGCGCACCCTGCCCGCGCTGGCCATCTTTGGCGCGGTCGCGGCGCTGCAGGGATGCATCGCAGTTGGTGGCAGCCCCCGCCAGGAAGCGCCAACCATGGGTAGGCAACTCATTGACCTCAAGGCCGCGTTGGACGCGGGCGCGATGTCCGAGGCGGAGTACAGCGTTGCCAAGGCGCAGATCCTCAATCCGCCGCACTGACTCCGATGCAAGTCAGCGCATCAAGCGTCGTCACGCGCGCGGAGATGCGTCGATCGCGGACCGGATCGTATGGGCATATTGCTCGAAGTCGATCGGCTTGCGGATGAACGCCGCGATCCCGATTTCCTTTGCCATCCGTTCCGAACGCGCATCGCCGAATCCTGTGCAACAAACGATCGGCATCGAAGGGCGAATCTTCTTCGCCTCGCGGGCAAGTTCAAGCCCGTCCATGCCCGGCATCGCCAAATCGGTGAGCAGCAGCGCGATGGGCAACGAAGTATCCGCAATCGACATCAGCGCCTGCTTCGGCGCCGCGCAGGCGATGACCTCGTAGCCGAGGCTCTCCAGAATCTGACGCGCAACCTCGAGCACGGCGCCATCATCGTCCACCAGGAGAATGAGCTCCGCCGTCGATCGCAATTGCAGAGATTGGGTGGCCGACTCGACCTCCTCATGATGCGCCGGGACTTCGCGAAGCGTGATTGGAAGCAAGACTTCGCGCGACACCTGATGGGTCGCAAGCGCACGCACCACCAACTGCCCGCCGAGTTCGGCGGCGATGCGATGAGCTGCCGTCATGCTCACCTGCGTTTTGGGGTTGGCGCGGCCGTTGTCCTCGATGAGAATTCGGATCCAAACTCCGCGATCGAGTTCAACGCGCTCGAGTTCTAGGCGAAGTTCGCCGTTGTTTGAGCCGATCGACTGCAATGCATGGTTGACGCAATCGGTCAGCAACTGCCGCACCGCGTCCTCATCGCCGAGCACCGAGCCGGCGTCGGCGTCGACAACCGCAACGATCTTTACGCCCGGAAATGCTCGGCCTTGCGCGCTCGATGAAACCTCGATGGCAAGTTGCGCGATGTCAATCACCTGCAGCAACGAATCACGGCTGCGCGAGATGGTGAACACCTGTTGCACGAGTTCGCTCGCGCGGCCCGCCGATCGGCGGATGTCGCGCACCATCCTCAGCGATCGATCGTCGAGCGTCGGCACCCGTTCGAGCATGTCGCTGTAGAGCACCATCGGCCACAGCAAGTTGTTGAATTCGTTGGCAACACCCGACGCGAGTTTGTTCACCGCGTCGACCTTCTCGCGTTGGCGCGATTCTTGATCCATGCGCTCGCGATCGATCGTCGCGACAAATCCGTTGGCAAGCGCGCGCAGCGCGGAACGCTCACCTCGCGTCAGAGGAAAAATCGCATTCTCCCTAGGCTCGTACACAAGCACGCCCCAGAGTTCTCCATTCACGATCAGCGGCTTGAGCGTTGCCAATGGCTGGGAGGCAACGATTTCGACATTGATCGCGTCGCCGCGCGACAAAGTCGTTCGCTCGACGCAAGCGAGGCGGACGACGCGATCGCGATTGAGCCACGGCGCACCGAAGACGGGCTGCCAGACAAAGTCCAGTTGCTCACCGCGTTCATCGGCCTCAAGCCGCACGACGGCAAGCGCGTCCGCATCCAATTTCTGGCCGACGAGTGCGAGTGCCGCCGTAGCTGCGTGTCGCCAGTCCGTGGCGCGCAGCAGACGCTCGTTGGCCGTGGTTACGGCCTCGACGAGCGCGCTGCCACGAATGATGTGAAGTTCCGCCCGCAGTCGAGCGTAGGTGGTTCCCGCAAGCGCGCAAAGAAACGCCAGCGCTTGCCGATGGCGCTGTCCAAAGCACTCCTTGCGCGCACTGGCAAACCCAATGGCGCCGATCGCAGTGCCCTCGAGCAGCACGGGAAGGAACAGGCGCGAACGAACCGGCCGGCCATGTCCCGAGCGATCATCATGCGCGTCGAGCAACGCCGTGTCCGGGATATCGATGCCCTTGCCCGTGCGCATCACCTCGCCAGGATGGCGCCCGGGCGCAGTGCGCTCGGCGTTACGCCGCTCTTGTTCGTTGAGCCCCACGGCATGCACCAGCCGAAGGCGCGTTGACACTGGGTCGATGAAATAGATCCCCATGATCTCAATGGGCAACAACGATTCGCTCAGCGCTCCGACGAGCAACCCGAGTTGGTTGAGCGAAGTCACCACCGCAAGCGAAGTCGCCGCGCGGCGGTCGAAGGCGTTGCGCTTCAGCAGCCATTGATTGCTGAACTCGAGTTCTTCGCGCGGAAGAAAGCCGACGATGTTGTCGCCGATCGCCGCCGCGCCAGCGAGCAGTTGGTCAAAGTCGGCGATGCCGGACTCGGTCGGACGCACAATCGTGGCGAACCCGTACGGTCCCAGGGCAAGATGCACGATCTGTCGGCCGGCCGTCTCGGGCTCAAGCTCGGGCTCAATATGGAACTCCCGCGGATAGGACCACTCGATATCGAGCACCGCGAAAGGATTTTCGACGAGCCCCTGCCCGAACAGCGCGATCCGCTCGAGGTGTCGGTCTCCTTCGACCGCCGATCGCCAGATCCAGATTTCGCAAGTTTCGCCGCAGGCCGCTTCGCCAAGCGCGCGCGCGCATTGCTCGAGCATGCTCCGCAAATCACCCGGAGCCCTGCGTCGATCGGCGAATATTTCCTGCAGTTCCGAGAGGAGCATCAAACGCAAGAGTACGACTCAAGGCGACCTCGAGCAAATCAATCATTGCCGCTTGACAGACTCTGTCCGCAACGGGACGCTCATCCAATGCTGCCAACACGCCCCGCACACGCGATCCCTCTTCGACTCCTCGGTTTCAGCGCAATGTTCGTCGCCGCCGCGCTCACGATCGGCGCGGGTCAGACTGCGCCGGCGAAGCCAGCCGCAGCGCAACCGAAGCCGCAAGTCACACCAGTCCAAGAGCGGCCGCGACTTCTCGTGTTCTCGAAGACCGCTGGGTTCCGCCACCAATCGATCCCCGACGGCATCAAGGCGATTCGCGCGCTCCTGTCCGACCGCTACGAGATTGACGCCACCGAAGACGCCGCCGTGTTCTCAGCCGACAACCTCAAGCGTTACCGCGCACTGGTCTTTATGTCGACGACAGGTGACATTCTGAACGATGCCCAGCAGGCGGCGCTCGAGGGTTACATTCATGCAGGCGGTGGATATGCAGGCGTGCATTCGGCAGCCGACACCGAGCACACCTGGCCGTGGTACGGCGAACTCGTTGGCGCGTACTTCAAGACCCACCCCGCCATTCAAGATGCCATGGTGCGGGTGGAGGATCAAACCCACCGATCGACGCGCATGCTGCCCGCGCAATGGCCTCGCCACGACGAGTGGTATGTCTACACCAGCAATCCGCGCTCACGCGTAAAAGTACTGGCAAATCTTGATGATTCGACCATTACTGGCGCCAATATGGACGGCGATCACCCGATCGCTTGGTACCACGAGTTCCAGGGCGGGCGCGCGTGGTACACCGGTGGCGGCCATACATCTGAGAGCTACGCCGAACCCCTGTTCCTCAAGCACATCGAGGGCGGAATCCTGTGGGCCGCGGGCGCGAGCGACGATGCGGTCGCGCCAACCAAGAAAGTTGATGCGAAGCAACCCTGATTAATCGAACGCGGTCAGCAGTTATGAAGCAGTACCTGAGCGCGGGCTCCAATCAATCAATGTAAACCACAGGGAAGCATCCCCACATAAAATGGCACTACTCCCAAAAAAATTGGGAAAATCGACCATTGCGCTTCTGCGGAACATCACAACGACAGTTCCACCGTATAGTTCCTCCGTTGCTTTCGGGCGACGTTTAAAAATGATCTTTTCCCCCATGGGGCTATTGCGGAGCCGATCCCGCAATGGCCCTTTTTATTTGGCGCGCTAGAACTGGACGCACGAGTTGGCGCAACTGCTCAGCTCGGGCGTTATGAGCGGGTTGGGGAGAGGAAGCCAATGGGCAGCGTGGTCTTGCCCTTTGTGGCGAGATCGGCGAGCGCCTCGCCGATGACCGGCGCGAATTTGAAGCCGTGCCCGCTGAATCCGCCCGCAATGGCGACCTGCGCATGTGCAGGATGGAGGCCGACGACAAAGTCGGTGTCGGGCGACATGGTGTAGAGGCAATGCTTGGCGCCGGCGACTGCGCGCGTTCCTGCGCCGACGATGCGCTCGGCCGCGGCGGCGACCGTCTCGGCCACGATCTCCGCGCTGGGCACCTCACGAATCTGCTCGGGTCGCACCACCGGCCCCCCGCCGTGCAGCCCGACCTTCATTCCTTGCGGCAAACCCATTCCTGGAGACGGCGGAACACCGTACACCGCGGGCTGTTCGCCGCGATCAAACAGCCAAACCGGCATCGCCTCGTGTCCCCAAGCGGGATCGCCCGCGTCGTCGATCCAAACGATGGTCTGGCGGGTGGGTTCGAGCTTGGGACCGACCGAGCCCATGAGCTGCGGCATCCACGCTCCGCCCGCCAACACCAGCGCCGATGCTTCGAACCGCCCACGCCCCGCCTCGACCCACGCACCGTGCCCATTCACGCCCCAACTGGTGACGGGAGCATTGCGCTCGATCGACGCGCCCGCACGAACCGCCAACGCCAGCGCCGAGCGGATCACCGCCTCGGGCCGCACGAAGCCGCCCTGTTGTTCCATCACGATCTCCCAATTGGCGGGCACGCTGAACTGCGGGAAACGCCGCATGAGCTCGCGGCCATCCATCGCATCGACCATGAGGTCATGCTCGCGGGCGCTGCGAAGCATTCCCGCCGAGACCGGGTTGCCGTACGCGCCGCCGGCAACCAAACCGGTTTCAAAGCGCAGCTTCTCGCCGCTGTCGCGGGAAAGACGGTCAAAGCCGTCGTAGGCGCGGCGCAGCAACGGGACATACTCAGGACGCTCGAAGTAGGACAGGCGGATCACGCGGCTACCGCCATGCGAGGAGCCGAGGTCGTGGGGAGGATCGAAGCGGTCGATGCCGAGCACGCGCTTGCCGCGGCGGGCGAGCACCTCGAGGGCGCACGAGCCCATCGCACCGAGGCCGACCACGATCACATCAAAGGGACGAGATCTCACCGAAGAAGCCGTGACTGAAGAATCCATGGCGCGTTCATCGGCCGCGCGCGCGGGTGTTCAGTAACCCCAGCGCTGCAGCAACTCAGCCAGGTCGGAAGAGCTGACGACGCCGTCGAGATCGATGTCCGCGACCCCCGTCTGTCCCCAGGTCGAAAGCATGATCATCAAGTCAAACGCGTTCACCACGCCGATGCCGTCGAGGTTTGCGTTGTTGTAAACGCGCGGAGTAACGGTGATGGTGACGGAGCGCTCGGCCCACAGCCCGCCCGAGTCGGTGCCGCGAACCGTGATGATGTGCGTTCCAACCGAAAGATTGCGCCGCGCCAACAGGCGGCCGGTTCCAATCGCGCCGTCGCGCGAGCTCGTCCAAGTGACGCTCGCTTCGGGCAGCAGCTGATCGTCGATATCCCAGGCCGATCCATGCAGGATCACCGTTGCGCCATCGAGAACGGAATCGGTTTCATTGGGGCTGATCACATGCACATCGGGAGGCGCACTCTGACCGAACGCGAACGAGCCCGAGCGGCGGCGCGTGTTGTTCATGCCGTCGCTAGCACGCATGGCGAATTGGCCATGGGCGCCGCGACTTGCGGGTAACTGCGCGCTCTCAAACTCGAAGGTGTCGGTGCCCGCGTCGGGATTTGCGTCGAGATTTGCGCCAAGCTGTACCCCAAGAACCACAGGAAACCACGCGTTTGCGCCATCGGGGCTGTAGAGCAGGTCGGCCACCACTGGGTCGCCGTCGGCGTCGCGCGCGCTCCAATCGACGCGCATGCGGCCGACGAGCGTTGTGCTGGAGATATCGCCAGGATGCGCGGGGGTCACGGCAAAGTTGGTGATCTCGGGCGCGTGCGCACTACGCACCAACTGCGCGAGCGACTTGACCGCGTGCCCATCTCGCACATCGCGCACCAGAACGCGCGCCGTCTCGCGACCGCCGACCACGCGGGGAAGATTGACGAAGAGCGAAGTTTCGCGATGCAGATGCCCCGCTTGCCCGCAGGATTCGCGGCAGCCGAGCGTGTCAACGCGCACCGCATGAAGCCGCACGCCATCGGCGGCAAAACTCTCGACGAGCACATTGCCGCGCGCATTGTCTTCAGTGACATCGACACCGTCCTGCTCCATCGTCGGCTCAAGGCGCACCTGGTGAAGCACATGGTCGTGCGTGCCCGCGATACGCAGCACGCCGCCACTGTCATTGGCCGGTCCGCCGCCGCCATCACCATCACCACCAGCGCCATCACCGCCACCGCCATCGAACGCCGCGCATGCGGAGCGGGCATCGTCGATGGCATCGAGATAGGTGATCGAAGCAACCCAAGCATCGGGCGTGTTCAAGCCCGCCACCATCACATCGCGCTTGGTCGCGGGCATGACCGCCGCAATACCGAGCGGGTCGCGCAGCTGACGCTCGATGTCGAAACCAACCACACTAATGCTCACCTGATTGTGGGGCTGTCCCCAGCAGTGCCCGATTTCATGGGCAAATGTCCGCTGAAAACGCAGTGGATCGGTGTTGCCGAACGCCGCGCCGCCCGGGGTCGAAATCGCCTGCCCGTTGCCGGTGAACGGATTGCCCGGAAGCCAGCCGAACACAAAGTCCGGCCGCGTGAAGCCCGCTGCGGGAATCTGATTCTGCCGGATGTCGTTCATCATGTTCAACAGCAGAATGTTCGAGACGATGATGTCCTGCGTGTGCGTGTAGGTCGGCAGCGGCGAACGGTGATAGTTCCAGTCGCCCGTCTTATAGATCGCGCGCAAGAACGCATCGCCAGAGCCGGGTTCGATCATGGCCGCGTTGGGCAAGCCGCCGCCCGGGGTGTAATTCACGGGGACATAGGCAATCTCCGCCATGCGACGGCAGAGAAACGCCTTGTCGAGCACCGAAAGCGTGTTGTTGGTGTAGTCGCTTTCAACCACGGTGTTGAAGGCGTTGACCGTCACAACAAAGTCGATGTCCGCGCCTTCGGGCGGGAGGCAGAGGAAATTGATGGTGTCGTCGATGTTGTCGCTCAACGGCACAACGGGCGCGGTGATCGGGCCGTTGGAGCTATAGACGGGCGACTCGGGGATCTCGATGCCGTTGGAATAGATGCGCAACAGCGCGTCGACGCCAGGTTGCGCCGCTCCAACAAGCGCGATCTTTACTCGCACCATCGTGGCGTTACGCGCGATCAGCGGCAGACCGCCCGTCGCCGTCTGCAGTCCCTGCGTGATCTCGATCGAGGCCACGGAAAGGTCGACCGCCATGACCACTGACGCGGGGCAAAGCGCGAGCAAGCCGAGTATGAAATTGCGCGGGCACTTCCGCTGCATTCCACCAACTCTAACCCCGCCACCGCGAATGCAAACCGAATACTGCGCGAACGCCGCAATCACCGAACGGTACGCTCACACAAATGGACGACGCCGATCCAAAGCACCCCGTCGCAACGCCTGAATCTGCCCTGGCGATCTTCAAGGTGTTTCTTCGATTCGGCGCCCGCGGGTTCGGCGGTCCGGCCGCGCAAATCGCCGAGTTAGACGCCGAATTCGTCGAGCGTCGCCAGTGGATTTCGCCCGATCGTTTCCGCCGCGCCCTCGCCGTGTACCAACTGCTGCCCGGCCCGGAAGCCCACGAATTGTGCTGCTACCTCGGCGCCGTGCGCGGTGGGCGATGGGGCTCGGTTGCGGCTGGCCTGGGCTTCATGCTGCCCGGGCTCGCGCTCATGCTCGTCGCCTGCGTTGGTTATGCGTCGCTTGATCTCGCCTCGGCACCGGTTGCGGGGGCAATGGCGGCGATGCAGTTGGCGGCGGCGGCGCTGATCGTGCGCGCGGCGTGGAGGCTCACAAAACCGCTGGTTTGCGCGGGTCCCGCGCTGATCGCGGCGATGGCGGTCTCGTGCGCGATTGCGATGTGGTGTTTCGCGCCGGCGGGCGCGGTTGCGAGCGAGGTTGAGGTTGAGGTTGCGGGCGCGACTGCCGCCGCAACAACCGCGACCACCGCGCCAGCGATGTTCGGCCACGGACTCACCGCTGGTCTCGTAACCTTCGGTGGCGCGTACACGGCAATTCCGTATGTCGCCACCGTTGCAACTGGCGCCGATGGATGGATGCCGCGCAGCGAACTTCTCGACGCCGTCGCGATCGCAAGCGTGCTGCCCGCGCCGCTGGTGATCTTCGGCACCTTCGTCGGCTTCCGCGGCGCAGGACTCGCCGGCGCGCTCGCGTTCACGGCGGGAATCTTCTTGCCGGCCTTCTCGTTCACGCTCATCGGGTTCGGAGCAATCGAGCGGCTGCTGGCATGGACACCGGCGCGGCGCGCGCTCGACATCGCGGGCGCCGTCGCGGTCGGGCTCATTCTCGGCGCGGCGTTCCACATCGTGTGGGAACCGATGCGCGGCGCGACCCAAGCAAGCGCGCAGTTCGGACGGGCAACGCCGATGGTGTTCCTCACGCTCATCATCGCGGTGTTCGCTTGGCGAACTCGGTTGGCGGTGCCCGCGATCATCGTGGGCTCGGGCCTAGCGGGCGCAGCTTTCGGCGTGATGGCGCGCTGACCGTACACTCCGATTGTGCCACGCCCCTTCCGCGAATCTCGTGACGACCACAACAAGCCGCACCGCCCGACTCCGAGGGATCTGCGGCCCGATCTGCGCATTTTTCCCACCACGCTGTGGGAGTACCCGAGCCAGCACTACGACAGCCCCGCCATGCGCGAGGCGCAGAAGAAGCAGCGGCTGCAGCGCGGCGAGGAGCCGCGAAAGATCGAGATTCAGGGCGACGCCGTCGTCGGCTCCGGCTCGATGCAAGGCGACAAGGACTATGTCGGCGCCACGCCGTCGTGGGTGATTTGGCAGCTGCTCTCGCGCTACACCCGCGAGAACGACATCGTCGTCGATCCCATGTGCGGCTCAGGCACCACGCTCGATGTCTGCCGCGACCTCAAGCGCAACGGCGTCGGCTTCGACCTCAACCCGCAGCGCCCCGAGATTCAGCGCAACGACTCGCGCAAGTTGCCGCTTGAGAAGGACAGCGTCGACTTCGTGTTCATCGACCCGCCCTACTCGACCCATGTCGAATACTCCGACGACGCGCGCTGCATCGGCAAACTCGATTCGGGCGGTGAAGACGGCGGCAAGGCCTACTACCGCGCCATGGAAGAAGTCATTCGCGAGATGCACCGCGTGCTCAAGGACCGCCGCTACATGGGGCTCTATGTGAGCGATTCATGGCGCAAGAAAAAGAACGAGAAGGGCAGCGAGTTCATGCCCATCGGCTTCGAGCTCTTCTCGATCATGCGCAAGTACTTCGCGCCCGTCGACATCATCAGCTGCGTGCGCCACAACAAAAAGCTCGAGCTCGGCAACTGGCGTAAAGCCGCGGAGGAAGGGAACTTCTTCCTGCGCGGGTTTAACTACTGCTTCATCATGCGCAAGGTGTGAGCGCGGGGCGGCGCGAACTCACACAATGGCGCCCCGACCCAACAGCCCCGCCCACTCGCTGAAAGTATGAATGTGATCGCAAATGGGCGTGAGCCCCGATGGCCCACGGACGCCAATCTGGATGCCATGGAACCGCGTTCCACCAGCCCGCGCCGCAGCAATCCGACTCTGTAGCGCTGCGTCCGCGACCCATTGCCCATCCGTTGCGAGCATCACATCAGCCTTGCGCCAATCCTCCCGCTCCATAAGTTCGATCACGCGGTGCACCGCGCCAATGTCGGTGCCTCCATGGAAACTCTGGCCAAGGAACGCAAGTAGCGGCGCAAGTCCCTCCGCCGTGAGCGACAGCTCGTGTTCCATCACCTGCCCCGGGCCCGAGTAGGCGAGTGCGTAACACCGACGTTTCTCCGATTGCGCGGTGCGGAGCGCCTGCAGCACAACGGCCTTTGCGACCGTCTCGGGAAGCCCATGCATGGAGCCGGACGTATCGATCACCGCAACGATCGGCCCTCGGTTCGGACGCGGGCGCCGACGTTCTGCCTCCACCTGCACTTCGCGTTCGACCTGCACACGCTCGTACTGCACGCCTTCGACGCGGTAGGTCATCAGCGCGCGCTCGATGCGCCTTGCGTGCCACAGCATCCGCAGCCGTGGATGCGTCAGGAGAACCGACTCCGATGGCAGCATGCGCTGGATTTCACCGCTGCGCTCGATCCCGCGCACATCCGGCGGCATTCCAGGGACGACTCGTTCTCTCAGTTCCTCCTCGAGGCGCCGCATGGGCTCGAGAATGCGATCGATAGTTTGCTCATCCGCGTCCGATGTCTGCATGCGGCCGAGCGCCGAGATGACCTGCCGCAGTTGTGGCAAGCCCTCGAGAAGCTTGGAAAGGCGAACGACTTCGTTCCAGCCCACATGGCGAAGGACGCCTATCGAAAGATCAAACCCGCGGCCGAGCATGGTCCCGAGATCCCCAAACACTTCAGAGACCGCGCGCCAGACACGAACACGCGCCACGAATGCTTCAGCGATGTCGACATCGGCTGCAGCGGGCCTCGACTCGATCTCGCGCTTCGCCGCTTGCCGCAGCCGCGCCACCGTCTCCTTCGCACTCTGCTGGGGACTTGGAAGATCGTGGTCGCTTTCGACT
>Ga0114978_10004303_pt1 | contig 11544 bp, 9 predicted proteins | sample S_140212_EF_Meta_FD_87027 | JGI IMG/M metagenome (GOLD analysis project Ga0114978, IMG submission 87027) | Freshwater microbial communities from Lake Simoncouche, Canada to study carbon cycling - S_140212_EF_MetaG | ecosystem: Environmental > Aquatic > Freshwater > Lake | place: Lake...
AAAATAAAATAAATAAAATAAATCTCAAGTTACTTTTTATTTAATGTTGTAAAAATAACACTAAATAATGATAAAAATATAAGTCCAACAATTACATATCTAAATAAGTATAAAAAATAATGCATTTTTTTAGAGTTATCAATAGCACACGAACATTTAGTATAATCTAAAATACCAACATAAGTATATAAACACCATATATTGATTATATAAGCAAACATAGTAATTGTATTTATAACATTGACTAATTCATTTTTATTATTGTATAATTTAAAAGTAATATTTAAAATACCCCATATAATTAATATAATACTATAATATTTCATAAAATTATGTCTCCAATCACGAAAACAATTACAATCTTTACTTTCTATATTTAATATATAACCTAAAACACATAAATTATATATAATAGAAATAAAGAATGTATTTGTTATTATATCATCCATAAATTTTTGTTTATCTCCTGGTGACATCGAATACATCGATGACATAGTTTTATTATTAGTGATTGAATACTTTCGAGAGGAAGTTGATTTAACCATTATTTATTTTTTATTATTTTATATTTTATAATTATATATAGTAATAAATAATATTATAAATAATTTAATTGTCTATTAATATATATAATGAAAAAAAATAAAAAGAATAGAAATAAATAGAAATAAATAGAAATAAATTATTATACAATATCATAAAAATATGTTTTAGCTTGTAAGATTAATTACAAGCTGTGATATATCTTTATCTTTATAATTCATTTTACCCATAGTTTTTTCTTTAACAAGTGATGATATAAATATATCAACAGTATTTAAATAGTTTGCTTTATAATTATCATTAATATCTAAATGTTTAATAATTTTTTGTAATCCTTTATAATCTTCAATTTGTAATTTATTATCCAACATTTTATAAAATAATTTACCGCTTTCATCTATGGTAGATTTAGTAATCTGTACTTGTAAAAAATTAATAATCTTCATTTGTCTAATAGTTGGTTCTGGAATAGGAGAATTATGTTCGATTTGTTCTTGTATAATATTATTAATTGTATTAGGTAGTGACTGATTAATTACATCAACATTCATATCACTCATATTTGCATCACTATTTGTAACTTGCTGTAATGACAATGATAATGGTAATGACAATGGTTGTTGTGGTTGTGGTTGTTGTAGTGTAATAGTTTGGGTATGACCTTTTTCATATACAAATGTAAAACTATTACCTAAATTTTTAGTAGAAATTTTAGCAATATCATTATTATTTAAATATGGGTCAAGAGTATGTACTGTAGCGGTAGTAGGTTGATTTATTTTTTCAATAGAATGACATCCAATATTATTAATATGTTCTAAAGTAAAAAGATGTTGTTTATAATCATTATGATTATTACAATGGATTAAACATAATTTACAATATGTAATTTCATTAGTTTTATAACAAATTTGTTCATTTATATGTTTTTCATATAATTTATTATTTTTAAAACATTTAGAACAATGAGAACAAATTTCTTCAAATTTAGGTTTAGGTTGAAATTTAGGCTTACTATTTTTTTTAGTTGTCTTATTAGGTGTCTCAGTAGTCTCAGTAGTCTCAGTAGTCTCAGTAGTCTCAGTAGTCTCAGTAGTCTCAGTAGTCTCAGTAGTCTCAGTAGTCTCAGTAGTCTCAGTAGTATCAGTAGTATCAGTTTTCTCAATCATTTCACATTTAGTAGTTTCGCACTCATTTTCTTGTTCCATTATAAATATACAAATCTATAAATATATACAAAAATATTATAATATACTATTATTTAGATAATAAATGTTTATATTAAATTTTACACAATTAAAAAAATAAAAAATAAAAAATAAAAAATTAAAAAATACAATAAAATATTATTTTTTAATATAATAATCAGTAGCGATATTATTTGAAGGTTTACCTGATATTGGATCTATTTTTGGTTTGGAAATTTCTACAGTATTATATAATTTACACATTCCATAAGTTTGAAGTATTTTTCCAACATTAACAGAATATGCTTTACAATCTGGTGTAGTTTGACATAATTCTAGGCATTTTTGGTCTAGATTTGGTACAGAACTTAAACTACAAAGTTCTTTTATACTAGGTTCATTTTTAATAGGTGCATCAAATTTATCACTTGATAATGAAATAGAATTATATGGAACACAACAATTTTTTTGTTGAGAAGAACATTTTTGTTTAAGTTGTTCTGCAGTATATAAATTTGATAAAGATGTATCACTCATACAAGTATCATATTCAGCTTTACATTGAAGTGTAATAGGATGATTACAAAAACAAGCTTTTGATGCATATGAACCTCCAGCACAACAATTATCATAATTTATACAAAAATCAACAACATTATCTACTGCATTACATCCTTTTTGTGTTATAGGTTTTACTGGTGATGATTCTGTGGTAGGTAGTGATGATGGTGTATCTACAAATCTATCTACAAATTTATCTTCATATCTATCATTTTTATTATATAAAGGTAAAGAATTATTTGATAAAGAATTATTATATAAAGAAATAATTAATATATATACCAGATATATTATTAAAATAATTAATAATAAATATATTATATTAATTAACTTTAATTTTACTTTATTAATTTTCATAATTGACTTTCGATTTAATTTATATTTATATTTATATTATACATATATTTACTTTTTTATAAATATAGTATAGTATTATTTATATTTACAAAAATAAATATGAATGAAACAGATAAAACAATCATATTATTGTTTCTAATAGGTGTATTTATAGGTATTCCATCATTATGTTTATGTTATAAGAACTATTCATCTAAACAAAAAAATAAAAATAATAATTATATTGAGATATGAAATAAAAAATATAAATAATAAATATTCAGTATGTAAGTAAATGTGGTGGTATACTGTCAAAATTATCTTTATTAAGTTCTTCAAAAGTGTTTACTATAAAGTTAAATGTTTCATCTTTTTCATATAAAAATATTATTCTATCATATATTATTCTACCTATAAGTCTTGTATTATTAATTATTAATAATATTAATTCTTTAAGTATTTTAGTATTATTATAATTTGTATTACCTTGATTTTCTTGTCCATCATCAGCAATATTATTCCATACCGTACAAGTTGTTTCTGGATCAGAGTATTCATAACCTACAAAATGCCAATATTTACCTTTACCTTCTTTATAATATATTTTAGCATTACATAAATAACAAGTCATACCACCACAATGAGAGCAAGACATAAGATTACAACCTTCTTCTTTAATATAAGAACAACCGCAAGTACTACAATTATGTGTTAGTGCTTTAGAAATCATATCTTGTATTAAAGTATCAATAATTGTAATACGTTTTTCATCTGTTTCGGTATCTTTAAAATTAAGTGTATAACAAGCATATTCCCCACCATCATCTCCGTGTGCTTCTCTTTTACAAAGACTACACCATTTCAATTTGCAATTGTGACAATCAATATAAACTTTATTTTTGACAAGAGGGTTTGTTTCAAAAATACATCCCCATCCACGACATAAAGGACAAATCACGTAATCATCACAAACATTTGCCAATTTATAAATATCAGTAAGGGTTACAAGTGCAAGCCATTTAGTTTTGTATTCAGTATTCTTTTCAGAAGTAGAAGTCTTGTTACTATATATTACAAGTTCAGATTCAGTTTCAGTTTCATAAAAATTATCAAGAATAGTATTCATCGATGTAATAGTATATTCTCCACCACATTTTTCAGATTTATTAAACATACATTCATATGTTCCTATATTAGAACTCAATTGCGATTCTATATACCCTTTTATACAAGTAGAACAAACAGCATGCTTATTGTCACAAGTAATTTTACTACATTGTATGAGGTTACTATTTACATAATCTTCACTACATACTTTACAAGTTTTTATCTCTTTCAATTTAACATAATTTTCAATTGCAATTTCTTTTAATTCTTTTTTATAGAGTTCAATATCTCTAAAATATGTTTCAGGGTTTTTATAAGGATATGCAATGATATGAGAATGATCATTATAACCATATCTTTTAAAGAAAAGAGTGTTTATTATTTTATCATTATCATTATTATTAACATTATCATTATCATTACCATTGCCATTGCCATTTCCATTTTCATTACTATTTTCATTATCAATATACACGATTATATATTTTGCTTTTGATTTTTTGTTTCTATGTAATTTACATAAAATATTTCCAGAATTATAATGTCCTATTAAATGTTTGCATCGTGTATTATCTTTATTAAGTGCTAAACAATAATGATTTTTAGTTAAAAATTGATTGACTTTATAATCTATTAAGGTAGCAGTATCTGCATCTAGTGTATCTAGTGTATCTAGTGTATCTAGTGTATCTAGTGTATCTAGTGTATCTACTGTAGCTATAGCTACTTCTACATCAGAATCAGCCATGATATATAATTTATATTGTCACTAAAGTATCTACAGTAAATACAATATATATTTATAATAATTATTTTTTATATTAATAAATTCAATTTTTTCTTAAAAAAATATTATTTTATATATTATGTTATAAATTATTATTATAAATATAAATATAAAATAAAATAGGAAAAATAATAAATTATTAGAAAAAATTGATTTTTATTAAATTTAAATAGTTATAATTACACATAGCTTTACCGTGTGCAATGAGTTTATTATATTGCACGCTCGCTATATTGCCGCATCATTTGTCATTAGATGAGTGATGCGGCAATAGAATGAATACATATGTATATAAGCTTTTTGTAGTTTTAGCGCTTAAATAAAACTGCTGGGTTGATAAAATCAGCTCTAATATAATTACAATACCGAGGATAAATTGGGTTTCCACTGGTAGGTAGAATATAAAGTTCTATTTGTAGACTGAAAAATAATGACCTAAGATTATTTAACTATAATCACATTATGATTCAACCTGTTTTTTTTATTTTTCATTAAAAAATAGAAAAAATAATAAATTTTAGAAAAAATTGAAAATAATAAAATATTAAATATAAATTATTATAATTATTGTAATCGTTTGATTATATTTATATTTACACTGTGTTTAAAGATTTTACCATAATGTTTCACGCAGCGCAAGTATCTCAAAGAACAGCAGCAACAGCACCATCACCAGCAACAGCACCATCACCAGCACCAGCACCATCACCATCACCAGCACCATCACCAATATGGACTATGCCTACACCAACCAATTGGTTTAGTGAACCAAGAGTGAAACCATATCCTCCTCGTGCCATCCATTCAAAACAACCACTCCCACAAGAACACCCACTGTTTTTGACTGTGTTAATGAAAACATTTCCACATGGCATCCTATTTTCTTCTGATATCAAACCAACACCAGAGGAGATACTGTTGCAAGCGCAATTAGGCATTCCATATGGCGTGTTTTATGCGGGTCAATGGAATCAGTTTTTCAAGATAGTCAATGACATATTGATGTCTACAAAGGCATCACTTCCAAAGGATGATAAATTGTATAAGTTGTATACTATTTTAATCAATCTGACCTCATATAAAACTCCGGAACAGTGCACGTATAAAAATACATTCAATTTATTGAAGACGTATTCATACTACGTGAAAACAAACAATACGCCTTATCCGCGGGTTACATTTATGCTACCCACTCCACCCGGCGTATCGGTGTCAAATGTAGAAAAACATTTGCTATATTTGATTGAACAACAAGTTGAATTATCCATGCCAAATATATCGGGTAAAGACCTTTTATTGCTATTTCCAGGAACAAAAGATATGGGTGTGAAAGCAGGTCTGCTTATTGAAAAATTAGATGCTTTACCCAGAGCATCTCGTTATCAACTATCACAGAACCCACAAAAATGGGTGTCCGAACATCCATTTGCAGTGATCCAACTTGGTCTAACCTCTATTATGCAAAGTCCGCAAATACCTACAAATCCATCCATTTGCGTCTGTTCTAATTGTCAGATGACAGTCAGTGATTTGACTTTTGGTAAGTATTTGCAAAAATTGGAAGACAAGCAATTGAGTTTGTGCACTAAAGATAATGATAAAGATAACAAATTATTATCGGAAGCACCTTGTGGCAAGTCCCCATCATTTACGGAAGCACGAAATATTGCACAAAATAATTTAACGGTAAAATGTAGTGAATGTAGTGCACCTCAACGATTTGTAAGTTTACTTACGAAATTCACTCAACTTCACCACAGTAAAGATTTTATTGATAAACTTCGTAAAGATCTTGTTACACGTGCAATAAAGATTCAGTTTCCCGATATATATTGTTTAATATGTACAGATGATACTGTACCTTTACGCGATGCATTTAATGACCCAGCTTGCTTGAATAAACACCTTCCGGTCATTTGCAAGACATGTCAGATTGCTAAGCATACTGAAGGTATTCCCGCAAGTGGAAAAGTTATTACAAACAGCCCTTACAGATGTTTAGGTTGTATGTGTTTGTCAACACAATGCTATGGAAATCCTAAATTAGTAGAGTTTCTTGAAAAAGGTGGTGTGCACGATGGACACAATGGACGTTTTTGTGTTGGTTGTATGATTCCTTTTCAAGAACCAGCAAGTTGTGGTGCCGAAGAAAGTAGAGCATCATCACATTGTCCTGCTTGCACTGAAACCATAGCACAACACAACACTAGACTGCGTTATTATGTACAATGTCCTAAACCTGAATGTGGAATTATGATGCAACGCGATAATGGTTGTGATGTTATGAAATGTAATGGATGCGAAACATCATTTTGCAATGGATGTAGTTGTATATTTGAAAATCCACCTGATTTTGAATGGTTTTGGAGATGTTCTTGCACTATTCCTCATACAGAACCACGAGAATATAATGACCCATCTATTTCAACTTGTGAAGATAAGTATAGATCATATCAAGCAGAACGTTTAGGTATACCTCCCGCCCCAGCTCCCTCTCCAGCTCCCGCTCCCGCCCCAGCTCCCTCTCCCGCTCCCGCTCCCGCCCCAGCTCCCTCTCCCGCTCCACTATCTCCTCATCTTGATATTTCATTTCAAGATATGACGGATGGTGATGATATACAAGAGCAAATCAGACTTGCACAAGAGTTTGAGGAGGATGATGATGCCTTAATGGCTCTTCTTGCAACTTTATAATAAAATAACATATATGATTACATTATATTATTTTACATTATAAAGCTTAAATATGTTTAGTTTATGTATTTTTTTTTATAATTATTGTAACACTAACATATACACTATTCCATATATATATAAAATAGTATAAAGTAGTAAAGTATTCTGGAGACATCTTAATAATTATAATGTTAAAATATAAAATTGATTTTTATAAATAAATAATATATTAAGCATATAAAATGGAAACTAAACGTAAAAATGAGGAAGATGCTGTAATAGACTATCCAATAGACTATATGAGTTATAATAAAAAAATTAAATTACATAATGAAAGAGAATATATAGAAGAACTTTTGAAACAAGATAATGAAAATAAAACTATGATAGAAAATCTTGTTGAAAAAATTAAAGAGCAAAACTATATTATTACAAATCTTATAGAACAAATTGAAGAAAAGGAAAGTATTATTACTAATATTAGTAATATTACTAATATTACAAAAAAAGATGATAAATACAATTTATATACATAATTTATACATATTCTTACTATTTATTTCTAAATACCAATATATTGTACATATATGAGTATCGACAAAATTATAAAACTTGTTTTTTTATCTGATAACTTTATTAAATAAGAATTGGATGTTAACGTGTGTTTCTCACACTTATGCATTTATCTCTCTCTGTCTATTATTTTGTTTCAAACTTAATTTCTTGGTTCGTTCTATAGATTTTGCTAGTAAGTTTCGTAAATTATTGGCGCGTTGATGCATTTGACCAATAGGTGAAGAATTATATTCCCCCCTAGTTCTAAGAGTTGCTGTATAGGCATTCAATTTATTTAGTTCTTGTTCTGCTTTTGTTCTTATGGGATTAATAGGAATATTATTAGTTGAAGATTCAAGTGATGATTGTGGTAGAATTGGTTCTATGTTTTTTTGTGGTGACTCTTCATTATTATTATTATTTCTTATATTTTGTGAGGGTCGTCGAATTTTGTTAAATCTTTTTAATAATGCTTCTTCTAAATTAAATATGGGTTGAGAGGGTTGTGATATTGGTGCATTTGGTTTGACTACCTTGCTCTTTGTGTTTCTGCGTCTTAAAGTTTTTGTGTTTGATGAAGGTTGTAATAGTATTGGGCTAGAGGATGGTGAACTAGGTGGACTATTAGTTGTAGAACCATAATCAGAATCAGTCTCAGTATTAGACTCATTCTCATTTGATCCAGATCCAGGTATATATTTTATCTTTTGACTCATTTTGCCTAATAATGTTTGTTCATTTAGAACTCCTGTTGATGTTTCCGGATTGGATGAAGTTTTTATTGAGGGTTTCTTTAATGTGCCTTTTGCGTAAGTTAAAGTATTTGGATTTATTACTAGAGGAGATATTTTTGTTGAAGTTTGTGCCAAATTTGGTAGAGGTGGTGCTGTTGGTGGAGTTGGTGTCGCTGGCGCTGATGGTGGTTCTGTTTTTGATATAGATAATGGTGTATTGATAGGATTGTATGTAAGAATAGTATTTTTTAGTCCATAGGTCACTGTTTTCTTTTTTTTTTTGTTTGGAGATAATGGTGGATTCGATAATGCAATTACTGGGTTTGTATTTGGTGATATCAGTGGTGATAATGCGGGTGGATTTTGTGGTCTTGGTGGTGCGTTTTTTTTTGTTAGTGTTAATGGTAATGTGAATTGTGATGGTCTATTTGCTGGTCTTGGTGGAGCTGGTCCTAGTGTTGTTGGTTCTCCTAATGTTGATATTTGTAGTTGTGGTATTTCTCCTAGTTCTGCTTTTTTTTCTTGTCGTTCTGTATTTACTAGTAGTGGCGCTGGATAGTTTGGTGCTGGATAGTTTACTGGTGGTGGTCTTTGTGGTTTTTTTTTTGGTGATATCACTGTCTCCTCCGGTATCCCTAATGCCCCTAATAATTTTAATTGTGCGAATGCATTTTCCCTTGTTTTTATGTTTGTGTTTGGATTTGGTTTTGGATTGTAGTTTTTTTCAGATGAGTATGGGATTGGTATTGGTGGTGGTAGTAGTTTAGTATTGGTAACACTTGAAGTAGGGACATCTTCTACTTTTACACTAGTAGATATAGGTCCAGCCTTTTTAGTCTTAGAATTTCCTATTCCATTAGTCTTCCTTTTTAATTTTTTAGTTAACCATTTACCAATTCTTGTTTCCTTAATTTTTTCACCAAATCCTTGCAAAATTCTTGTCTTTGCTGGACCAGTAGGAGTTGAAAACGGTTTTATTTTATAAGGCACATATCTAGAAGTATGAGGCTCTTCTCCCATTATTAATGTATTACTTTAATATATGTAATATTATTAATTTTTTTGTATTTATTAATATATATATATATTATTATTACAAAAATAATAATATATATATTAATAAAATAATAAGGTATGCTAGATACATCTTACTAAAAAATAAAATAAAAATAAATTAAAAATTAATTAAAAATTAATATACAAACAATTAAAAATTAATATATAAATATATATTAATAAATACAAAAAAATTAATAATACAAATACAAATACAAATAGAAATATAATGATGACTAAATATACAAAAAAAGCAAATATGAATGGTGGAAAATATACTTTATTTGCTAAAACATTTGGTAATAAAACAAAAACTTTTAATAAAACAAAAAATATATTAAATGATGGTAATAGAGAGGCATTAATTGATCTTGTTAAAAAATACCAAAAAAAATCTAAAGATCATAAAGATAAAGATATCAATGACTTAACTTTGCATGACGTGTATGAGATTATTCCTAATAAGTTATATGGAGAATTTTTTGGTGAGACACCTACTTTGAAGTTTTTTAATAATGTTGTTCCAAGTAAAATAAATATTACTAAGGGTCAACGAGCACAAAATAAACTTATTAAATTAGATTTATTAACTAAAGAGGGAGGTGAAAGATTATATAAATTGGCTTATATATTTTTAAAAAAACTTATATTTTTAAAAAAACTATTATTATCAGAAAATGGTAGTGTAAATGTATACAAATTGTATAGCAACAGATACAAAAATACAACAGATTCAAAAATAACAAATCAAAGGGGTGAGATGAAAAATAAATTTGTGAAAGTGTGTGGTAATGTGGAAACTGAAAAAGAATGTATTAATGGTGTTCTAAATACTATGGGTTTTGATTCTATTATAAATTTATTAATAAATAATGATAAAAATATTTTAGAAAAAAATTTTACATCAGAGTCATTAGATGAATTAATAAACAAATCTTCAAATCAAGTAATAAAAACATTTGGAAAAAGGCGTCATACTAATGATCCGCTGAATACTACTAAAACAGAAAACCCTAAAATAAAACCAACTGTACCACCAAAACCAAAGGAGAAACCACATGTACCACCAAAACCAAAGGAGAAACGATTACAAAATGATCTGTTAGGTGAAAATATTAATTTGTCTGAGTCTTCTTACACAAAAAAACAAGAAACAAATAACATAGCTGAATATGAAAGAAGAATAGCTTTAGAACAAGATCTCAGATCTAAAAAACAGGCTGAAAAGTCTGAACGAGATGCAAAAATAGCTGCATCACAACTACAAGAAGCACAAGAACACTCTATAGAGTATAATCCTAGTCAAAGTTCTGCAGTTAATGACCAAAACGAACAAAACGTCCAACGAAGAAAATGGTATCTAAGGAATGTAGAATTAGAAGGTAACAACCTTAGTGCTAATGAGGCTGAAAGAAGTGCTAGAATGATTAAAGAGGTAAATGCAAATTTAAACGCTAAACCCCAAAAGAAAAAAGTTATAGCATCACATCCAAAAATGAGACGTAGTTTACTAGGTGCTCTACAGACAAGACAATCCTTAAAAAAAGTTAAAGAAATTAAAACTACAATTCAACAATCAAATCTTGAAAAACAAATTTTATCCCGAGGAAAAAAGTTTAATAATGAAGAGAATAATAGTGGGTTTGAATCTGGAAATGATCATAATAATTAGTTAAATAATTCTACAAACACAAACACAAAAACAAATAAAAATAAAAAATATGTCAAATAAAAAATAAAAGATAAATATCTTCAAATAATTTTTTTTTTATTATTTTAATTTTTTTATATTACTTATATGTAATCAAGATTTATCATTTATCATTTATCAATATGCATAAAACATTTAAAAAATCTTGTAGAAAATATAAGCTAAACCGCATCAAAAAAAATATTAGAAAGAATGATAATAAAACTAAGTTTTTATAAAAAACTTAACTAAAACTAAGTTTTTATAAAAAACTTAACTAAAACTAAGTTTTTATAAAAAACTTAACTAAAA
>Ga0114978_10004306_pt1 | contig 11543 bp, 12 predicted proteins | sample S_140212_EF_Meta_FD_87027 | JGI IMG/M metagenome (GOLD analysis project Ga0114978, IMG submission 87027) | Freshwater microbial communities from Lake Simoncouche, Canada to study carbon cycling - S_140212_EF_MetaG | ecosystem: Environmental > Aquatic > Freshwater > Lake | place: Lake...
CACCGCACGGTCTGGATATCGATTTGCTATCTGTATATATAGGTCATCTGCGATCATCTCGCAACTTTTGAAGTTGAGTTCTAGTGTGCCTTTATAGAGGTTCTCCAGCCAGCGTTTGAACTGGATGAATTCAATATCGCGATCATTATGAAAAACATCGATCCAAACTCTGAAATGGAATATGTGCCGATGAGGTACCCCAAGAAAAGACACATCATATTCATCACCGGTCGCCAGCATTGGATCACTAGCGGCAGCGGGATACTTGTGAATTCCTTCTTTACGGAAAGTGACCCAGATTTTTCTATCTGCATGTTGTTTAATTCTCTCAATGGCTTCTCTTTGTGCTTGGTTCATAATTTTGAGTCTTCCTTGTAGTCATCCCACGAAGTAAAAGTTTCACGGCTCATCAAGCTGTGTAGACTATGACACCAGACACCGGGATTAGTAGCATCAAAGTCTTTGTCATCTATTTTTAACATTGTATTATAATTCCATAGCTTTGTATATGGTATGCTTACTCGAATCTGTGGAATAAAGTTGCGATGTTCGCACAAGCCGCCTTCATGAAATTCTTCTACGTGTGTAATCGGAATGTCCAAACTGCACAAATAGTCTTTGCTCAAAAACGGTTGAATCATGCTTTCCCAACGTTGCCATTCAAGTGCGTTCTCTGGATGAAAGCTGTGGTTAGCACCAAAGAAGATATGTTCTATGCCATCTGGATGTTTGCTGAAATGGTATGCAATTTCGTCAACTGGTTGTATGCCAACTACAAACAATGTTTGTAGTCCAAATGCTGGAGTTCGCTCAACTTCCTTGCCATAAAAAAAATCAACATTCTCGTGTCCTTCTCTATTCATTTACAGTGTCCTCTAATGCATCAAGTTTGGTAGGATCTAGAATTTCTTCTGTGTCCTGCGGCTCCCCAAAGTCAAACAAATTGTTAAACATGGTTTGGGCGTTTACAGCACGATTTCCGGTATACCCACGTGTACCGACTACCCGTTGCCATATTGTAGCATGTTCATCAATTATTTGCAAACTCTTTTGGCGATCACGTGCGGCAAATACTCGATCAATCACAGCACGGAAGTCATACCAAGAGTCTCTTGGGTGTAACAACATATCCGGGCCGCAGCCAGAATCATATTCTCTATTGGCACGTTGTACTGATTCAATGTGAGTCCACACATTATGCCCCATAAGCAATGCATAACTGAAACTGTCCCATGATGTTTTACCCTCTTTGCCAATCTTGTTCAAGTCACCGGGCTTGTAATAACAGATGTCAGATACTTTGAGTCTACTGGTTATGGGACTGTCTTCAAATTGAGGATGAATGCCATCTTGGCGCACAGCATCTCCAAACAGCCTGGTATCAGTAGAATACTTTTTGTTGTCAACTGTGGGGCTCATGCGATAACTCCACTTGTCACGTTGCTTGGTCACAATACTGTGATACAACTGACCATTGGCAGTGGCCAAGAAAGGACTAGCGCAGTCAAATGATATGGTAAAATTACTGTTGTGATATTTGCGAACTGCACGTTGGATATCTGTTAATAGTACGGCCCACTCTAGTTTACTAGTGCCCAAAAAGTGCATCCAGTCATGAACACCTTTTTCTAATAAGCCATCGTGCATTAGTGTAATAATGCGTTTGAGAACCAAGTGCACATCACACATGTTCTGGCCACCCATGGCCCATCCATTAAAGTGATTGTCGTACTTGTTGGGATCGCAGTAGTCCTTCATCAAGTTGTACCAGTGATCTGCTTCTCCGTGATTTGATCCTTGCAGTACATTAAGGATCTTGGTATCACCGTATCGATTTGCCATCCAATACTCGTTGTTGTATTTGGTGGCATTAACAGCATCATCATAACTGTAGATGCCGCACAAGGCACTGGCTTCTTTGTCAAGATAGGTCCACGTGGGGATATCCATGGTCATGCCGTAAGTGGCAATACCCATCTGCCACTTCAACACAGCTTCACGTTTTTTCTCAGCGGCTTTGTCCTTGGGATCTGCCCAACGTCCTGGCCATACTCCTTTGGCAATTTGGAATCCACCCGAGTCAGCTAACATCACTGTGTTTGCTTCTCTATTACGAACCATGTCTTCTCTGGGCACGGTCTTGGTAAGATCCAAATCAGCATGTCCTGCTGAATACAAACTCCAACGATAAGGAAACAATGCTTTTTGCGAGTTAAGCCAATTCAACTGCTCCATGTCAGGAATGCCTGCAGGCATTCGAGTAGCATCTATATTATTCGGATCAAATCGTTGTTTTCCGATGTACGTGCCATAGAAACTAGAAATAGCCGGCAAGAATACTGCATAGTCATTTTGTGCCGCAGTTAGATTGTGTTGTTCCGTCATGATCACTTGCTCTGTGCTGGCAAGATGTAGTTGTAAACTGCTGAACCTGAATCCACTGTGATTTGCATTGCACCTGAATCACTAATACGCATGGTGCGATTACCAACCAAATCCAAAATAGAAATCACTTGCTTGACTGGATACGACCATGAGTTTTTTAACTTGTATGTAACGTTGGTTTGGAATATAAACTCACCGGCGTGTGTACTGTGGTCACCAAACGCTAGTTTAAGATTTGTTCCATCTGTTACCAACTTACAATTGGCCATGTCACTGTTGGCTTGTGCCTGCATCTTGAGACGCTGAATACCTGCCACAGTGGGTTCAAATTCAATATCCCACTTAACACCTAAAAACTTTGGAGTCTTAAGTGATTCGCTCACAACTGCGCTGGTCATAAAGCGGTAATCGTTTTTAAAGTCGCTTGTGGCATTGATAAAACTAAGTCCCACAGGAACATCTTCGCCATCACGATTTTGCTTGCTTACTGCAATGGTAGCATTTTCACGATACTCTTGCAAGTTCAACAAAATCTTAAGCTTGTCCATGTTTGGCATACCAAACAATCCAACAAACTCAGCAATGGGTGTATTGAATTTACCCGACACCACAACACTCTTGTCTTGTGCTAGTGCGTCAATCTGTGTGTCTTGATCAGTGCCGGTAATTTTGACAGTATCAATACATCCTAGGTCATAGGTATGTGACACCAAATCTAACAAATAATCTCTCATGAAATACTCCTTGTAATTAATATAGTATATAGACAAATTCAACTTCGTGCAACTATTTTGGCCAACGTCTGGCCGCCTCGAAGGCTAGTTATTGTGCCTGGTTTTGCCATTTCAATCCAGGTAACGGCAGCATCAATATGATAAGCATATACTTCTCGAAAACCCAATTCAATAGCAAATGCCCTAATCATGCTGGCGGGTGTGTAGCAGCCATAGTTGTTCTCTGCTAGCCTAACCCCTCCAACACGATCACAATCGTTGATGGTAAATCCAACCACACCGCCGGGCCTCAATTTAGAATACAGTTCTTTTAGATATTGTTGCACTACCTGTAGTGGTCGGAAATTAAAAAAATTATACGCTAGACAAAATCCAAGCTGGTTATCTGGCAAACGTTCTAGCAAGTTGTCAGTTTGCGTAGTATCAACAACTATCTGCCTTAGCCTTGATTGGTATTGGCTATTGAACTTTTGAACTGCCGGGGATATTAAAGACTTTGATTCATCCACAACATATAATGGATCTAGTGCAACCAAATGTTCAATCCAACTTTCGCGGCCAGGACGAATTATTGCACCAGGGCATTGCCAATTGGCTCGTGTACCAATTCTAGTGGCCAATATGTATTCTGTTTCTTTGCTTAGTTCTATTTTACGACTTAGTATGGTCTCGGGGTGTTCGTGAGTTCGTACGCCTTCATCATACAACTCGTCACTCTTGCTAAAGTACTCGGGTTCAAGTAACTTTATTTTTTGTATGATATTTTGTTTTGTAGAGCCAACAGCATTGTCAAATTCTACAACTGCTGATTGTACTATTTGATACCGTTCTTGTAATAGCCCGTGCATGTCAACAGCAACTTCTGCATAATTCCTCACAGTGGGTATCAACCACTCTAGTTCAGTTGACACAGATGTGCTGGCTTGACCAAGATCAAACTTGTTAGCTTCTGTCAACAAGGCAACTAATTCACTGATTTTCATTACCACTCAAACAAGTTTTGGAATGTATTAGATGTGTTAGTAGAAGATGGCAAGTCCCATTCTAGTACGCTCAACAAGTTATCAATCTTGCCATCAATCACAGTATCTTCCATGCCGGTGTCATCAAACGGTAATTCTTTAAACCATGTGGGCAAGTGTAATTCATCAGTGGGATAGGCAATGCTGGTCCACCCCAGGGGATTTTGTTTTAGTTTACAAACAATAACCTTCATGCCGTCTACAATTTGCAATGCATAGTTGTCTGAATTCATCTTACGCATGGTATTCCAGTTCATACCAGCACGAACGTGACCTGGCATGTTGGCTTTACCAAGCCTGGCTTCTTCTGCTGAATACTTGGTTAGGTTGTTCACACGCTTGGGCGAGCCTTTCTCCCAACCCGGGCGTTCCATAAATGTATATTTAAAATCTCGAATTTTCTTTATAATATCTTCTTTGCTGATTCCAGTTAGTACATCATTAAGAATGTCACTAAGAAACTCTTGAATAATTTTTGGAGTATCACTACGCTTGAGATCCAGGCCCATGGCCTTGACCTTGCCCGGCTTGCCGTTGACATCAGCACGTTTGCCTTCCTTGTCAATGATCATTACAGCATAACGCTTCTTGGTAATGAACAAACCTTTTGATGCAACAAGTTCTCGACCGCCTTTGATAATTGATCCCATGTCTCTAGGGCAATGAAATGCCCCTTCCATAAATCCCGGAAAGCTTATGTTAACTTGTTCAGCGATTGAATCATACAAAGCAATGCAAGTTTCCTTTGACCATTCCATGCGTCCTTCTTCTACTTCTTTCTTTAGCACAGACCATGCAGAGAAATAACACGAGTCTGTGTCGCCGTATATGATTGTCTCACCGGTGTGATCGTATTTGCCAGTGATGCATTCATTCACATATGAGTCCATGTGCTTGGCAATAGCACGACCAGTTAGTGTTGTTGATTGTCCGATACGCTTGTCAAAGAATCTACAACCAGGATTCAAAATAGCACCATACAAGCTGTTCAAGTTAATTTTCTTGACCAGTTGTCGCTTGTCCCAATACTCTTCGTCTTCTTTGTTGGTACACTCTTTGAGTTTGGCTTGCATTTGTTTACGCTCGCTGTACCAACGTTTAAGCAGTCCAGGAATAATAGCTTCTTTCTCGTAGGTAAAGATTGTGCCATTGGCACTGAGAATCCAAGGACGATTGCTGTCAAATATCAAGGGCCAAATTTCAGCCGCTGAGTGTATACTTTCCTCACCGTTACTCCAGTCAATGGTAATTTCTGTGCCACGTTGTCGTTCCATCACAGCGGTATATTCTAGACTGCCAAACAACCCTTCCCATGCTCCAGCAAAACTGGCGCCACCTGTCATCTTTTCTTTGATGTATCGATCAGTCATTATTGGCCTTAGTTGACCAACAATAGTTTCCGGCCCCATGTTCAGTGCACGAATCGCTGAAGGGTATAGTGAGTTAATGTCAATTGAGCCAATGTACTCGTGTATGCCTTTTTTAGGATATGCAACATAAGCACCTGCCGCTTGTGTGTCCTCATCGGTGTATCTTTCTTTGCGATTGGGTACAACCATGCCACGTTCATGTGCTTCGTTAATAATGGCCTGCTCAGTCACAGCCACCGCTCCCATTGTGGTGGGCAATAACACTGTGTTTTCATGTGCCAATGTGTTGGCAAGATCGAGGAACCTCAACTTCTTGTCAATGTTGGCTAGGCCGTTAACGTCTTGTCTGTTGTACTCGATAAATGTGCGCCAGTTTTGATTGTACAACTGATCTAGTGTTCCTTCAAACTTGGTCTTGGATCCCAGATCCTCGTATTCCAAGATGGCATCTAGACTGTAGCTGTGTCGTTCTTCATAGGTGTACTTGCGATACAGTTGCATATAGTCCAGGTGTACTCTACCAATCAAATCGTATGTTTGGTTCTCGGCGCCAAAGCGTTCAAACATACGTTGCTTGGGCAATTGTCCCCAGAGACAAAAGTTTCGAGTATCATCCTTTGTGAGAACTCTAATGCATCGATTTACAGTATAAGGAATATCATAGCCTTCACTGTTCCAGCCAGTGAGCACATCGCTATCTTGAATTAAATCTAAGAATGTTTTTAGTAATTCTGATTCTTCCCAAAATACAAATGTATTTGGAAACTCGCCTGCAATTTCACGAGCAGTTTCGGGGCTCATGTGCCTAGGCGGGATCACAAGTGTAACCAACTGGTCCAGCCAGTCCATGTACACAGAGATAGCAGTAATTGGATTGAACGGGTCACTTGGTGGACTAAATCCTCTTTCGGGGTCAAAGTCCACCTCAATGTCAAAAAACGCTGTGTGTAGTCTTGGAGCGTCCTGTCCTTTGTAATTTTCTTCTAAACAACGAAACACAGGATTGATATCACTTTCGTAAATATTTTTGCCTGAGTGCATGCGCAGTTCCTTGCGGAATTCTTTATTGTTGCGTGTGCTGAATCTTGTGACTGGGGTTCCGAATATACTACGAAACTTACCACGAGCATCGTCGTGATAAAAAACATAGTTTGCTGGATATTCTTCGTAGTAGCGTTCGCCTTTGCGGCGACCCACAATGTGAATGCGATCGTGCTGACGATCGTAAAGTGCGTCAATGTAACTCAATTATGTATCCTGTTATTGATAAAATTTATTTAAAATTTCTTCAGCAATATCTTTATGGACTTCGTGATCCGGGTGCCTTGCTTTAAGACGCCAAGGCTTTCCATCACTAAAATAATATGCACCAGGAATTCGTGCGTCCTGATATGCCGCAAGCTCTACAAACTTAATGCCTTTAGATTCACATGTAGATCGTAGTGCCAAGCTATACGACAGCAATTTGTCTCTGAGCCCATCTGTGTCATCCAGATAGTGTTCTACAAATAATCTATGATGTTTCTTTAATGTTTCTAAACACTCTAGATCATCTGTATTATACCATACTCCGCCTTCTTCAACATTGCGTTTCCAGTCTGGGAATTCCATACTGTCGGGAGAGAGTCGTTTGATGCTAGTTGCCCAGGGTCCGCACATCATCCAAAATCTTTCTTTGTGTGTCCACATCAACCGAGATACCCCAGTCCAAGCAACAATTACTGAATGTATATTGTTGAGCTTGCGTATTTGTTCCATGGTAGACAAAAATATCCATTCATTGCTGCCTCCGCTTAAGGCAACATTCCTTAGGTCGAGATCTAACTTGTTTGCTATAATTCGACTGTAACTACCTTCGACATTTTTAGGATGCATAAATGCGTTGTAAATTTCGCATCCGTGTGTGAGAGAACACCCGCTGACAAGGAGTGTTTGTTTTTGTGTTGGTGGGTTAGTGTAACTCAATTTTCCTCCGCTTATGGCCGGTTAGCCGTGTTGCATGCTCGTAACGTGAGCGACTCATTCTTGTTTATTTACACGCCTGGCTGGTTGTCCCAGATATACCCCAGGCTGCTCGATGTTTTTTGTAATCAAGGCAGCGGCACCTGCCTCTACCCAATCACATATAGAAAGTTTGTCAATGACATTGCTTCTCATTCCCAACACACACATGGATCCTATTGTGGTACTGCCAGCTATCATGGCACCTGGTTGCATAAGACTTCCTTGCCCCAGGCTGCTTTGATGCGCAATCATGCAGTATGGTGCGACCAAACAATCTTGTCCGATTGTACTACGCCAGAGTGCACTAGCAAATTGAGAAATTACAGAACCTTCGCCAACTTCAGCGTGTGGATCAATTACACAACTTGAGTGAACTAGTGTAGCACGTGACAACAATCTTTCGTCTAGAGTAGTAATTAACTGTTTTCTCAATTCAAGATCACGAGTCACTGCTACAACAAATCGATCATTGTCTTTGTAGTTGCCTTGCAAAAAGTCATCGGGCTCTATGATATCAATGGACTGTCCGTGAGTACGAAACAATCCAACAAAGTCATTGGCCAGTGTGGCTTGGTTATACCCGATTATTTTTATCTTGCTCATGCTGTTGACGTTGGTCTTCTGTATCAAATAGTTTCTGTGCATGGCGTAACTTTCGCATGTCCTTGAACACTCGATATATGCCTACTGGTCCTTTGTTGGCCCAAACCCCCGGAAACAACCCATGAATAAACCCCAGCACAGCAATTTTAATAAGTTGACCACCGACCACAATACTATGATGTAGATGTTGCCAGTAGGTCCACCCAGTGTCTTTAAGGTGCTGTTGATGTTTGTTCACAAATATCTCCCGGTGTCATGACACTGTTATAGTGTCTTGCCTACAGTTTCCAGAATTGTTTCCAACAATTCATGATCTTGTTTGGCTTTTCCAAATTCAGCTTTGTGTGCAAGCTTGATGGCTTTTTTAAGCACAGCTGGCTTGATTTCTAATTCTTCAGCAATGGCTTTGATAGTATCGTTAAGGCCACCATTTAACGTCTCTACTTCGTGCATGATTTGCATGCCTTCATTGATAATTTGAGTAAGTTTAAGTTTTTGCTCGCCGTTGAATGATTTGTTATCCATAATAGAACTCCTTTAATGTGCTATTATAACGCAATTTTGATCCTAAGTCAATACACAATTTGCCAGTCTAAAATAATCCACCATGTATATAAACGTCGGGCAAGTGTTTTACTTGATCTAACATGAGTTGTGCCTGCGCATATTCTGCATGAGCAGGATCAAATATATCGTGCTGTTGGAACTCAAATTTTGAATATGTGAACCAATCGCTAAGTCTAGTGTACTCTACTCCGTCCGCATTGTATTTTTTGGCCATCTCATAAAATTCTACAATTTCTGCGTAGTTGTCTTGTTGAGCCACCATACGAAGCACGTACTCCATGCCGTTTTCTTTTTTCTTGTTGCTTAACCACTCAAGCGCATTTGTTATCTTGTCCCAAGTCCCACCACGGCGAAGTTTAGCGTAAGTGTCTGGCCTGGCAGCATCCACTGTGACGGTAATCTTGGACACACGCTGTTGCATTTTACCCAGTTTGTGCCAATTTTGTGGAGCCATAATACCATTGCTTTGAATGCACAATGACAAGTTAGGAAAATTATTAATTTGAATTCCACTAACAAAAGACATCAAAAGTGGGCTGGCAAATAGTTCTCCACTAGTGCTAACATGCAGTCTGATGCTGTTGTCACTTGGCTGAGAAAATAAATTTTCCATCAAGCGTTTCCCTAGCAATTGGTTTCGGTTAGCTTCTTCATCTGTGTTTTTAATTATCTTGGTGCGGCAACTAGGGCAACTAAGATTGCAAGTAGCATCGCCAGCTACAACAATTTCATTGGGGATATTATACAATGAAGGATCTTGTAATATAGATAATACAGCAGGAGGAGTAGTATCTATAGTGTTTAGTTGATTGGAATTTATTATTCCACAAGTTTTCTCGTTACAATATTCGTAGGTGCCGTCAGCAATACTACGTCGTATGTCTTGGCTGTATACGTTGGATAATATTTCACCAATTGTTTGATTGAATATGTTCCCTACACTAGAGGGCATCCAGCCTGAGCACCCACATAATCTAACAGAACCATCTACGCCTATTGAAACAGACACAAATGGGCTAAGGCAAATCTTTCCTTGCAATGCTTTTTTAGGGAATTTTCTTATTTCAGCAGTATTGATAGCAAAAGTTTTCATAATCGATATTAGTGCTCACTTTGTGTTGCAAGGTAGCGAATCCATTCACACAGGCAGCAGCCGCCTTCACCACGGTAACAAGTACCGGTCCTAAGGTGAATTCTTTAGAGTATAATATATCTCAATTTGGTCCAACATTTCTTTTAACACAGGATCTGACTTTGAAGCACGATGAATATTGCCCCATAGTTTACCGTGTTTTAATTCTTCATGCATGTTTCTGCGTTTGTCACTAACATGATGCAGTTCACGAGTGGGATTACCGGGCTCTCTACGATAAACAGTTTCACCGCTATCGGGCGATTCGTAAATGTAAGTTGTCATGCAGTTACTTACCAGCGGCTCTCAGGGCGGCGCCTTTATTGAAGCTAGGGCTATGCGAATTTGGGTTGCGTTGTTTACGAGCATACCACTCATAACCAGCACGATGTCCTGAACAGTCTTTGGTGCATTGACTGCCTAAAAAAGTGAGTTCGTCTAGTTGTTCCTTGGACCAGTTGTCCGGGATGACGCCGTGTTTGTCCACAAACTTGTCGTGCAGATCTTTTGCAGATATACCATGTTCACGAGCAATGGTTTGCATCATGTGGTCAATAGCTTGATAACTGTCAGGGTGCTCAAGATCCTGTTCAAGATCTCGTACTGAGTCTTCGTTTATAAATTCAGCCGCTCTCATTTTTTAACAGGTTGTTGGGCTACAGGTACAGTCTTGTACACCCGTTTTACAGGATCCCACACAGTTTTACGTGGGCCGGAACCAGACAACCGTTTAAGGCGAGCCATTGCGGCATCATATGCATCAGCATCCATGTTGCCAATCTTTTCACCTTCGGCTACGCCTGCGTTTTTAGCGTATGCTTTATTTTGAATATCATTTAAATCAGCAAAAGAAACTGCTGTCGGTCCAGCACCTTGTTGAATAGCGGCAGTTGCGGCTGGCCCAAACTCATCAATTTTTATTTCGCCGCCACGTTTTTTTTCACGATCCCATTTGATGCCCAGTGCTCGTTCAAGACGATTCACTGAAGCTTTGCTAAGTGTTGCAGGTGTAGGAGTGTCAATATCACTGCCACCATATCTACTGGGATCGGCATGGTGTTGTACACCTCTAGCTGTTTTCTCCACACGGCCAACCATGCCTGGTGTGGTGTCCCAATGTTCGGATCCTCTACGGCCACTGTTGGCATTACCAGCTTCTGTGGCCATTTGGGGATCAATACCCTGTTCTTCTTGACTCTTTAAGTAATCCCATGCCGTGACCATCATGCCTTCTACCCGGGCAATCTTTTCTTGTACCCACTCAGGCAAGTTTTCATGATCGTCAATGGTGTCTAACAAACCTTGTGCGGCTCTGGCAATGGTATGCAAGTTAGTGTGTGCCATACCTGCTTCGTCATCGTACTCACCGTTGAAGCCTTCCGCCACACTTTGCTTTTGTACCCACTTTATTAATTCAGGTTTTATTTCGTCTGGGAGTTTTTCCATAGTTTCTGGTTTATTATAGTCTACTACTTCATATCTACGGCTAGACATAGGTCCACTGCCTTGATAATCCCCTCCACTGGCTATTGTTCCGTCTCTGTGATTACTGATAGAATTGTTGCGTTGATGACTATCTAGCCCAAGTTGTTTTGCTACAGTTGGATTAACTGGTTTAAAATTAATAAACGATGCAGAATCACTAAATCCTGCATTGCCCTGGCCTCTGCGCCAATCTGCTTGAACATAACTACCATCGGTCATTTTTATAAAGGTTGTCACAGGA
>Ga0114978_10004308_pt1 | contig 11537 bp, 7 predicted proteins | sample S_140212_EF_Meta_FD_87027 | JGI IMG/M metagenome (GOLD analysis project Ga0114978, IMG submission 87027) | Freshwater microbial communities from Lake Simoncouche, Canada to study carbon cycling - S_140212_EF_MetaG | ecosystem: Environmental > Aquatic > Freshwater > Lake | place: Lake...
ACCCCGTTGTGCGGCCAGACCGAGAATGTCCCCTTCTTCTGTGAAGCGGAGTGCTCCTGGTACCACTTCACACATGCAGCAGGCTGCACTCAGGTACGCCTGATAGGTTCCGACCGAGCAGGTCGGGACCACACATTGAAGCCGTTCGTCAAAGGCGCCGGCGTACATGGTCTGGTTCCCGCCACCACTGGCACCGGTGACCCCGATTCGATCGGGATCGACTTCCGGCCGCGATCGCAAATAATCGACCGCTCGTTGATTCTCGTAGACTTGCAGTCCGGAGAGGGGTAGCCCGACAGGGAGCAGCGTGGCCGCAGTCAGTTCACCGTGGTACTCGCCCAGTGGCTTACCCACACCCCGTTCCCCCGCACCGAAGGCATCGACGCTGAGTACAAAAAAACCGAGTTTTGCCGAGCCAATACAGCGTGACTGGACGACGGGATCCTGTTTGGCTCCGGACCAGTGCCCGTGAACATGCAGAATAGCAGGAAGTCGTCCCTTTGGCTGATCAGGAATGTAGGCATTGGCCGTCATCCAGACCCCTAGGCGGGTTTGAAACAGAATTTTTTCGACCCGATAGCCATCGCGCTGGAATCCGCCGAGCTGACGAGGCTCCAAATCGCAGTCCACTTCCGGAAAGGGACCCCAAGCCTTGATCAGGTGTTCTCGGAGCGACTGTCGTCGCCGAGCCCACTCGTCGGCGGTCGCAGCGGGTTGGTCGTTAGCCCGCAACTGCAGCGCCTGCTGCTTGACGAACTCTTGAAAGGGGAGATGTGCCTGTTGCGACGAGGCTGACCTTTGTCCGACAAGCAACAGCACGAAGAGACTGACAATAACTCGACCCGACATAACCGCCCCTTTGTTCTGTGGAGGGTGTATTGAGGAAATCACCGCCGAAGTGCCCAAAGACTAGTCTTTTGGGTTGGCGAAAAACAGGATCTCTCTTCAGGACGATGGGGGCTCTGCGGAAAAACGAGGCGGACGAAGTGCCGTGATCTGATTTTCTGCAAGTCTTTTCAGCTGAACTTTATTGGCGTAGCCACTATCATGCCCGCCATATTTGATTGCAGCGCATCGGGCGTCTGCATCGTGGTCGTTAACCATCCTGCATCCCAAGGAAACAACATGCTTAAGATTTCCCCTTCCGGCTCATTGGATTTACTCTCGCTGGGGGCTTTGGTCCATCGGCTGGATCCGGGAATTATCCCCTTCCGTAAGGCACATGAATGTCAAATTCATGTCAGTGGGGGCGAATTCAATGTGGCCGCCAACCTGGCAGACTGTTTTCGCATGAAAACCGGTGTCGCCTCGGCCATGGTCAACTATCCCATTGGCGACTTGATTGCCGAACGTGTTCGTGCCATGGGGGTTAAGCCGTTTTACAAACAGTTCGAACACGATGGCGTGACCGGTCCCAATATGGCGACTGTCTACAGCGATCGCGGATTGGGTGTCCGGGCACCGGTCGTGTTCTACAACCGCAGCAACGAAGCCGCAGCCCGGCTGAAGGTTGGCGATTTCGACTGGAAAACGATCATGGCGGGTGGGGTTCGCTGGTTCCATAGCGGCGGCATCTTTTCCGCACTCTCGTCAACCACCCCAGACCTGATCATCGAGGGGATGAAGGCGGCGAAGGCGGCAGGGGCCATCGTCTCGTTCGACTTGAATTTCCGGGCGAAGTTGTGGCAAATCTCGGGTGGTCTGGCGACTGCCCAGCAGACTTTGCGTCGCATCGTCGAAAATGTGGATGTGCTCGTCGGCAACGAAGAAGACCTGCAGAAGGGACTCGGCCTGAAGGGGCCTGATGTCGAATCGAAATCGAAGATCGATCCTGCGGCATTCGTCGGGATGATGGATGATGTGGCCAAGCAATTGCCCAACATCAAGGTCGTGGCCACCACGCTGCGAGAAGTCCATACAACCAATCGGCACGACTGGAGTGCGGTCTGCTGGATCGAAGGAAAGACCTATACGGCCCCGACCTGCGAACTTGACGTCTACGACCGCGTCGGTGGTGGGGACGGCTTTGCCGCAGGATTCATTTATTCGTTGCTGAGCGGGAAAACGCCTGACGAAGCGATCCGCATCGGCTGGGCCCATGGTGCCCTGTTGACCACGTTCCCTGGCGATACCACGATGTCGACATTGGAACAGGTCGAATCCTTTGCCAAGGGGGGGTCAGCCCGCATCCAGCGTTAAGCCTGGAAGATGTACCCAAAGGCCTGTCGAGCCGACCTTTTGTCACTCCAAATACGGGTGTTCGTCATTGGCAAACTTCGTCACTGACAAATCACATGCCGATGACGTGGGACACACGCAATTCGCACAATGATCGGCCCTACAGACCTTTGTGGTTTTTTTATCTCACCGGACCCAGCCCGTTGGGGCAGGGCTATTTGAACGGCTGGCCCTTTGGGCCGCCAGACGGGTGCCCCGTTGCGACGCCTGAGGGATCCCTTGTTCGGATGGATTGCGGTTGCCACTTTGGGATGCCTTACGGATCCCTCGTTGGGGCGGATGATGGTTCCCTTGCTGGGACGGTTGATCGTTGGTTTTTGGGTTCTTGAAAAATCCTTGGCGTTTGAATGTTCGAAGAACCCCTCATCCTAACCCTCTTCCCGGAGTACCGGGGCGAGGGGACAGACCATTTCTTGTTCCATCCCGTCTGACAAAATCACCACCATGGGGCGACGGCAATTCCGGTCGCGGCGCCGCAGGCGCCCCCTCCGTCCCTGCGCCCAACGGCTCCGCTCGCTTACCCTGTACCGCCTCCGGCGTTGAGGCTCCAGGTTGTCACGGATTCAGATGTGGTGTGATCAAGCGGGTGCGCAACTGATATCCCGCCTCGCTGGGATGCAGTTGATCTTCTACGTAGAGTTCTGGTCGTGGCTTGCCGTCGGGACCGAGCATCGCGTCGAACTGATCGATGAATCCCAGGTTGGTCCCTTGTTGGCAAAATTCCTTGATCAGCCGATTGGCTGCTTTTTGTTTTTCCGCCTGTCCCCATCGTGCCGGGCTCGGATTGATCCCCATATACAGGATACGCGTATCGGGAAGTTTGCCCCGAACTTTTGCTATGTAAGCCTTGAAGTCGACTAAAACTTGTTCCGGCGATTTGCCATTGTTGATGTCATTACCACCCGCCTGAATCAGGATCAATTTCGGCTTGTACGGAATCACGATCTGATCCGCAAAGAAGGTATTGTCGGACAGCATCGAGCCACCGAAACCCCGATTGAAGAGGGTTCGCTGCGGGAAATCCTGGGCCAGAGTTGACCAGAGCCGGATACTGGACGCTCCTGCAAACAGGATGGCTCCTGTGGGGGGTGTTTTAAGCTGATCGGCTGTTTCAAAGGCTTTGATCTCATCGTCATATTTGTAAGGGGCTTCTTCCGCACGCCAGAGCCAGCGCAGTGAATCGGGTAGGGTCGCACCGCCGTGGCTTCCACTGTGTCCGCCGTGTCCCCAAACCGTTTTGACATCGTATTTGGCAAATTGCAGCGAGGATTCCATTTCGAGGTTGGCCAACCACCAGTTTCCGTGCTCGTTGTTCAGGTCCCGGTCACCATCCTGCAGAAAGACCCGAATCGGTTTCCGAGCGGTCTTGCGGATCATCGCCTGGTAGTTGTGCCCGCCACGAATATTGGTGAAGCTGCCGATATGACTGAGGACCTTACGAAACGCGTCGGGACGCTCCCAGGCGACGGTCAAGGCACAGATTCCCCCCGAGGACGCACCGCCGATGGCCCGCTGTTTGGGATCGTTCGTCAAATGAAAAGACCGAGCCACTTCCGGGAGGATCTCGTCCAGAATCAGTTTTGAATATTGATCGCTGAGTGTATCGTATTCGAAACTTCGATTGTTCGCCCGCCAGCGACTTTCGGGGAGCGGATCACCACGATGTCCGGGATCAACAAAAATCCCGATGATCGGGGGAATTTCCTGCTTGTGGATCAGATTGTCGAAGACCACGGGAACACGGTATTCGCCGGTCTTGTTGACATAAGCATGGCCATCCTGAAAGACCATCACGGCGGTCGGCTTCGCGGCATCATACTGTGCCGGAACATAGAGGTAATAATCTCGAACCGTCCCCTCGAAGACCTGACTTTTCCAAGTGTGCCGAGTCACTTTTCCCTCGGGGACACCGGCGACAGGATTAGAATCAGGTCCCAATTCATATTTTTGCGGCTCGATCGATTTTTCGGACTGAGCCGAGAGTACGGAAGCGATCATGAACGGAAACAGGAAACAGGCGAGGTGGCGCACGGGAAAGTCTCCATCGAGTCTGAGTGGTTGAACACAGGATCCGCTAAGATAAGGTTCCCACGCACGTCGCGAAAGTCTCTGGCGTGACAACGACGCAACTGTGCCGCGTGGGAAAATATTCTGGCCAAAAAATTCCACTTTCGACTAGCCAGAAAAGAATCCATCGGCTACTGTCGCACCATGCGCATCTCAATGATTGAGAGGTGCCCGGCCCCAGCAATCAGAAGGACAAGGAGGTCCGCATGACCACCGGGAATACACCAAAAATTGGTCCGTACCGATCGCAATGCGATGTTCAAGTACGGTGGATGATCCGTCGAGATATGCCCGAGGTTTTGGAAATCGAGCGTCAAAGCTTCGAATTCGCCTGGACAGAGGAAGATTTTCTCTGTTGTTTACGGCAGCGGAATTGCATTGGCATGGTCGCTGAACGTCAGGAACGAATTGTGGGCTTCATGATTTATGAGCTGCTCAAGTCCCAACTGCATGTATTAAACTTCGCCGTCGCCCCTTGGTCGCGACGTCAGGGAATCGGCAGTCAAATGGTGAAACGACTGGTCAATAAGCTGTCGCAGCAACGTCGTGAAGAGATCACGCTGGAAGTGCGAGAGACGAATCTGACGGCACAGCTCTTCTTCAAAAAGCAGGGTTTGGTGGCAAACTCGGTTCTGCGTGGACACTACGAAGATACCGAAGAAGATGCGTATGTGATGCGATACAATCTTTATTCGTTTGACGAACAGATTTTGCCATTCACGCGCCATCAACCGCTGCAGGGACTCGATGCCGATGCCGAAGCGGCGTGAGGTCCCCGTCGGCTTGAATCTGGACGCTCTTGAATCTGGACGCTGTTGTGTCCGGGGATGATCGAGCGCAGGGATTATTCTCCCTGTTTGTCGGGGAATAACATGCTGATACTGGTTCGATCGTGAATCGACCTGATGGCCGCGGCCATCAGGTGCGACATCGAGACCACCTCGATATTGTGCGGCAGCGGATCAAACGAATTTTCGATGGTGTCGGTGATGAACATCTTTTTGATTTCGCTGTCGGCGATCCGCGCAGCGGCCCCTTCGGATAAGACGCCGTGGGTGACGCCGACATAGATTTCTTTGGCACCCCGTGATTTCAGCGTCTTGGCCATCTCGACCAATGAGCGTCCTGTGATCGTGAGGTCGTCGACCAGAAACACATTTTTGTCCTGCACATTGCCGATCACCTCCAGAATCTGGACGGTTTCCGTGTGGTCGGCCCGATGTTTATTTCCAATCACCACCGGGGCATTTAACAGGCTGGCATACGCTGCGGCCCCCTTGGCGAAGCCGACATCGGGGCTGCAAACGACAATGTCCGGGACCTTCAGTTTTTTAAAGTGTTCGACCAGTACGATTCGGCCGTACAGGTGATCGACGGGAATCCGGAAAAAGCCCTGAATTTGCGGACTGTGCAGATCCATCGTCAGGACGCGATCGGCTCCTGCCGCTTCGATGGCATCGGCACAGACGCGGGCTCTGATGGAAACTCGTGGCTCATCTTTCTTGTCACCCTGGGCATAGCTGAAGAACGGGATAACGGCCGTAACGGTCTGGGCACTTGCCCGTCGGGCCGCATCAATCCAGAACAGTAGCTGCATGAAGTTATCGTTGACCGGATAATGGCACCCCTGAATGATAAAGACATCTTTGCCACGGACATTTTCCTTGATCCGGACAAAAACATTCCCTTCACTGAACAAATGGGCCCGTGCAGGGGTGAGTGTGACACCGAGATGATTGGCGATGGTCTGCGCCAGAATCGGGTTACCCGTCCCGGCGATAATCGCCAGATCTCCTTGTGGTGCCTGAAAAGGTGCGAGTCTCGGACCGGCAAGATTGGGCCGCATGTCGTCCATCTGCCAAGTCTCCTCGATGCGGGTGAATCAAATCGGACGCAGAGATGTTATCAGCCGCAGCCAGAGGACACAAACCGAACCGACCCCAGCGATTCAAATCGCGAAATCGGGCGATTCCGGCGATTCGGCAGAATCGGTCTGATGCTTTGCGAGTCTTCCTGGCAAGGAGTATCATATGGGCGACGCGGCTGGCTGTTTGTTTGAGGCCGCTTTCGACTCTTTCAATAGTTCAAAACGCAAATGGCCGACTACACAAAGTACGATGCTCGCGTCGATTCGCTCGTCATTGAATCCCGTACCAGCTGGGATCCTTCGATCGGAAAGTTGACTGACGAAGACAAATCGTTCCTGGCAAAAATGGTACATCGGAACCCTGCCCAGGCGCAGAAGGTTTCGTATTCCCGATCACACACGGGATTTACGCGAGAAATCACCGTGACGGATCAGGACATCAGCCGCATTTTCAACGAACAAATGCAGCAGTCTTGAGGTTGTGACCCAGTTCTGACCCAGGTTCAGGTCCACGATCAATGCGCCACGCCTCACGGTCCACGGTCCACTACTCAAGTCGCGTGTGGTACTCGTGAGGAAACTCGAAGAACCAGCGGATTGTCACCAAAAAAGTCGTCACAGCAAAAAAAACCGAACCAGCCCCAATGACGAGGCCGGCCCGGTGATGAACGTTTTGCAGAAAGACGGGTCTCGTCAATCGGTGTAGGCTCGCGTCACTTCTTCGAGCTGGATCGGTTCCGCCAGGCCACCACCGGTCAACCGAGCTCGCAGACGGTGGCTCCCCTCGCGTCCGACTTTCATCGCGATGCGAATCGTTGCCTGACCTCCGGCTGCGATCTGTCCGATCGGCTTGAAAATCAGCTGGCGACCTTCCAGCACCTGATCAACCGGTGCTTCGGCAGACAGGAATTCCATCCCAACCGGAAGATCGCAAGTCACGATCACACCCGCAGCCGATTTGGATCCGTCGTTCTTGACACGGATTTCATAGGCGGTTTCGGCACCGACTTCGACCGGGTCATCACGATCGACGACTTCCATGGTGAGTGACGCGATCCCGTCAACTCGTGTCTCGATTTCGGCTTCGGCCTGAACTCCCGCATCGGAAACGACGTGCACGACCTGCGAAAACTGACCGATCTGCTTCGAGTTCATTTCACAAATCAACTGGGCCGATTCTCCTGGTGCCAAGCGATCGATGAACCACTGGACGTTGTTGGCCGACGAGTCAAACTTACCGCCGTGGTCTGCCGAGACGAATTTGAATCCTTCAGCAACGGTCTGTGAAACCCGCACATTGTTGTTGACGAGGCTACCATCGTTGGTCACCGTCACCGTGTATTTGGCATTACGCCCCTTGTATCGCAACGCAGGCCCGTCGACGGCGATTTTCAAGCTGGGGGCGATCACGTTGAATTCCACGCTATCGGTGCTCGAAGCATCCGAGCTGGAGGTGGCAACAACGGTGACACCCTGCAAACCTCCGAGTGCCGCAGTTAAGCCGAGGCGATAACTGCGGGTTTCGCCGGGGCCGACCGTGCCGACATCAATCACCAGCTGATCTTCTCGAGTCGGATGTTCCAGACCCGCCGACAGTTTGGCTTCGATTTTGACATCATGCACGCTCCCCGTGCCGGGATTGGTGACAGTGATCATCTGTGACGCCGGGTCACCCAGCATGACTTCTTTCGAAGGGGACTTGACCGCCACCTTCAGCATCGGTTCATGGACCGCAAATGCGGCACTGCTGGTCCCGGTAAAGCGGACTTGGGCCGAAGCTCCGATCTCACCACGCTTGCTGGGAATCAGTTTGACGGTGAAGGATTTTTCGCTTCCCGCCGTCAATTGATCCACGCTCCAAGTCAAGCGATCTGTGGCAGACTCGGGGGTGGGAACAGCAGCAATCAGGCGAATATTGCTGGGAAAAAAGGCATCAATCGCCAGCTGATTCACGGTCGTGGAACCAGCATTCTTGACGACCAGATCGACCTGACATTCTTGTCCCACATTGAATTCGCCGCGTTTGACCCATTCCAGTGTCACTTGAGAAGTCACTGGACCGGTCGACGGTGCGACCGCGACAGGGGCCGCCGAGACCGCAGCAGCTTTGGAAGTCACGGAAGTCCGGTCAGTCGGCAGCGTGGGAGAAGTCTCTTCCGCGCTGACGGGTTTCACTCGGGTGGTCGCACCGGGATTTTTGCCAAGTTTGGTTCGCGGCATTTTGGCTGCGGATTCGTCAAATTCGGGAAGCGAAGGAGCGCTCTTGGGACGTCCGTCCGCACGCATTGGCTGCAAATCCTGCGTTTTCCCTGCAGGTTGATCATAGCCCACTTGAGAGACGCTCCCGGATGATCGGGCTCCCTGAACCGGGGTAATACTCGCCTTACCCGTCACGACGGGGAGATCATCGAACGAGGGTTCTGCGCTGGGAACCTTCTCCGCACGACTTTTGGCAATCGGAGGCTGAGCGGGGGTGTGGGTCGAGACGGATTCGTGGTCATCCGCCCAGTCTGCGGTATTGTCGGCCGGGTTTGTGGCGGCGGAAACCGGCTTGGTCACCGCTTTAGGAGCCACTTTAGAAACCGGGGTCTGGGGTTGTGCCTGCGGTGCTGCTGGCGGCGTTTCGTCACCAAACAGTTCTTTGTAATAGTTTTTCGGGCGGCCATTCGACTGGGCCTCGCCCCCTTTGACCGTACGCTTCCCTGTCGCCGGTGTCCGCGGTGTTCCAATCGCCGTTCGACCCGACGACTGGTCCGCGACGGAATCGGCGGCAAAGCTGTTTTGATGAAGTGCCATCATTCCCGAGATGGCAAGAATCCAACTCCCGCGTCGCATGATCCGCTCCTGTCCCGACGATTCATTTTAAAAGCAACAACTGGAAACAGAGCCGCTCGCTCACTTCCACAATCCAGGGTGCGCTACCAACCGGATATATCAACAGCGTTAACCGGATGTCTCCGCAGGCCACGACCTATCGTTTTTATCGGCTGCGAAGACTGTAGCGGTTAAGCTGAACTGAACGCCTGAAGCGACTTTCCCGAATATTGCCCCATTTCTCGTGAATCACCACCGACAATCGGCAGGAGACCAGCAGTTTTTGCCGCTGGGAATGGGGTAGGATCCTATTTGCTGCCAAGCTGATCTTCCTTGACGGTCGATCTGTTTGGTATGAGTCACGGAGAAACGAGGAACGGGTTTTGTCCTCAGAATGAAATCGCCGCCATGCCACCACGTAAACGTCCTGTTCAGGCAGTTGCCGGACCTGTTGCGGCCCCTGCAGATCCTTCACAGCATCTGAGTGGATTTATCCATTATCTGAAAGCCGAATGCGGGCTGTCGGAAAATACGCTGCTGGCGTATCGACGAGATCTCACCCGATTCGATGCGTGGTATCGCGAGCACGGACCCGTTCGTTTGCAGCTGGTGGATCTCGGTTTGCTCTCGCAGTATTTACAGGATTTGCACGATCATCAATTTGCGGCCACTTCGATGGCACGGCATCTGGTGTCACTGAAGATGTTCTTTCGCTATCTGGTTCTGGAAGGGATCCTGCCGGAAAGTGTGGTGGAACTGGTCAATTCTCCCAAACTCTGGCAGCATCTTCCTAAGGTTCTCAGCCCGGAAAAGGTGGATGAACTGATTGCGGCTCCGTCACGTCATGACCGACTTCGTTTGCGTGATCGTGCGTTGTTGGCATTGATGTATGCGACCGGCTGCCGTGCTTCGGAAGTGTGTGGCATCACATTACGCGACATCCAGCTGGAAGCGGGTTATTGCCGCTGTGTGGGGAAGGGGAACAAGGAACGGATCGTCTCGCTGAACCCAGTGGCACGCGCTGCGGTCGAGGCTTACCTGGAAGCAGAACGGCCCCTGCTGGTTCATGATGAGGATGCGACAACGCCACTCCTCTTGTCGCGCAGCGGAAAAACATTGACGCGCATCACGGTCTGGAAGCTGGTGAAGCGGTACGCGGCACGAATCGGAGTCAGTCGTGAGGTGAGTCCGCACACATTGCGTCACAGTTTTGCGACGCACATGCTGGCAGGAGGTGCGGAAATTCGTGCGCTGCAGGAACTTCTCGGTCATGCCAGCATTCGGACCACCCAGATTTATACGCAAGTCGATCACAGCCGACTCAAGTCAATTCACGAAAAGTGCCATCCACGCGGGTAAACTCCCAAACCCATGAGGGGTCAATGATTCTCGACAGGGACAGTGGGTGGGGCGCCCGCGGCAGCCGCAACCGGAGGGGGCACCACCGTTGGGACCAGTCGCATCCGCATGTTATACGATTTGAGGTCGATGTAAGGCTCTTGGGAATTCAGGCTGATGGCATGGAATCCACTGTATTGCGACAGGATTTTGACATCCATCTGCAGTTGCCCCGTCTGCTTGTGGATGACCGTGAGATTCAGTGTGCCGACATTGAAGTTCCCGACTCCACGTTGTTTCCAGGACCGAGAGACGCACAGCAGTACGGGCAGTGTCGAGAACCGATCGACCACCAGGTTTTGATGTTTGACTTCTTGCTGCCATTGCAGCCGATTATCCTTTCGACCCCAGGCAAAGACTGTCCCGTTCATTCGAATCGACGGCAGGCTTTCACCGTAAGACTGCGGACCATTGTCTGATGCATTGATAATCAGATAAATCCGATCCTCATCCGCCAGCAGATACCGTTCGCGATATTGTCCTATTTTGCGGATTTTGATGGATTCCATCGAAATCGTTCGCCCCGTCGCCACCTCGATCCGCTGTAACTGACCATCGGTTTGGAACGCGACAATTTCCTCGGTTCCCAGCGGACTGACGACTGTTCCTGGGGGAAGCTCGAGCTGCCAGGTCGTGGACTTGGCGAGAGGGTCATGCAAGCGCAAAACGACTTTGGCTCGTCGAATGCCGATCGCCTTGAGCGGATTTTGATCGTTGGTTTCGAGTAACAGGAACGAGGATTCCCTGGCCAGCAAGGCATGATTCAGCAAGTTACCGACCCCCGGGATTTCCAGTGGTTTCCCATCAAGAGCCCGATAGACCGAGGCTTCTTCTTTTCCGGGGTGCGTGACGAACAAGGCGTCTTGATTTCCGACGACCAGCGAATTCATCGGCAAGGATTCGAGTCCCCAAAGTTCTTCGCCCGTTTGCGGATCCAACACCGAGAGCGATCGCCGCCCATAAATGCAGAGATAATTCGGCTGCACAATCGCCATGCTGCCGGTGAGATGTGCTCGTTGTAATAGCAGGGATTGCGCACCGTCATTCGGTACTGGTGCCAGCATCGTCGTGACCACGGGGCGAGCCGAGTGTCGTACGGACCCTTCCCCTTGATCCCCGAGTGACTTTGTCCAGAGATTCCGTTTTTCGAGCG
>Ga0114978_10004309_pt1 | contig 11536 bp, 13 predicted proteins | sample S_140212_EF_Meta_FD_87027 | JGI IMG/M metagenome (GOLD analysis project Ga0114978, IMG submission 87027) | Freshwater microbial communities from Lake Simoncouche, Canada to study carbon cycling - S_140212_EF_MetaG | ecosystem: Environmental > Aquatic > Freshwater > Lake | place: Lake...
CTGCCAAGTCTATTGTATAGGAAAGTCCGTCAGTGGATTGTGAGAATCCAGCAACCATTCTTTCAATACCAGAAACCGTGCAAAGATTTCCAATGACAGGAGCAGAAATCATGGATGCACAGATAACTGCACTTTGTGTAATTCTAAAAACATCTCCACCCACATCTAGCTCAGATGACACTGCCAGGTCAGTGACACTGGCAGAAACAGCATTTGAACCAAGACCAGTGACAGATTGCCACAGGTCTGTTATCATGTAGTTCAAGTCTGTGCTAAAATAGGAAGTTTGGATTAAGCCACCCACATCCAGACACCCCTGTCAATCTTGAGGGAAATATATGCCCTTTATCTTGTCTGTTATGTATATACCACCAATCTGCCTATTGAATGCAATATGCTCACAATCTGTTCCAGTATATCTAATTCCCCTTATCTTGTCTGCCTTATAGAAAGCCATCCCTCCAAAAGCTGAATTAGCAAACATGGCCTCACTAACTGAGCTTTTGGTTGCCTTCTTGAACTCATCTTTTGTATCTGGATATTGCATATCCCCAACCCAATGGGGTCTTGTTCCATCCTTAAACTCTACTGCCAATAGGTCATAATATACCCAATCCCTATCCATATACTGGATTGCCTCGCTTGGATGCCAAGGAACATACTTCTTTGGCATAAGCCCCATAATTGCCTCGGCGTTGTTTTGTGGGGCATAGGTTTCTAGTCCAACAAATTGAAATAAGTCCAGATCAGCAACACATATCCAATCTGGTTGATTTGCCTCTGCAATCATAAGGGCTTCGTTTCGTAGATAGGCCATTCTTTCATACCTGGTCATTCCCTCTTCTGGGGTTGGGTTATGGATTTGAATAGATGGGCATAGCTTCGATAGGGCTTGCAGAATCTTTGGCGTATCGTCTGTGCTGTCATTTTCTAGTATTGCCCCATATAAATCCCAATTATGTTGCAGAGATAAAATGGATGGGATGTTAGACAGGAGTGATCTTGCACAATTCCTAGCCAGACCACACAAGAAAAGCTTTGGCCTACGCATCATCGGCCACGCTCTTGTCTTGAATGTGATTGAAGAATTGACTTAGCCGAACCGGCCCGATTGTCTTTTGCAATTCTTTCCACCCATCCACCAGTCCCTTATAGCCATAGAAATCTTCCTTAAACTCAACTTGATTTAGAGTAGCGTAGGCATAGTGATTGAATACTAGCCCCCAAGTTTCTGTAACTCCCCTTGGGACTAGCCTTGACTGGATGTTTAGTCGTGGGGGCTCGTGGCTAGTGAAGCATACATTCTTTCCCCACTTCCAAGCCCTCATCCATTCGTACCAACTAGAACTATATCCCTCCCTAGTAACTATCTTTTTATTCTCCCCAACAAAGAAGTTACAATGGAATTGCATCGTTGCCCCATCCTCTGCCCCCTTGAGACACTCGTAAATCTTTTCGATCTGATCTGCCCTCCACATCTCGTCAGCATCCACCTCCATAACAACCCCAGAATCGACTCCTTGTAGGGCTTGCTGAATCATCTCTAACTTTCCACCAAAGGGCTTGTCTTGCGAATAGATAACGACATTCCAGCCCTGGATGCTCTCAAGGTATTCGTGTGTTCCATCTATGCTCTTGAAGTCTTTATGCCATTTATCTGGAACCTGCTTGCACCACCTGGTGCATCCAAGTGGTTCTGAAACTCCCTCTACAATCCTCCACTGCCAGGGAATCTTGAGTTTCTTGAACTCATCAAGATGCCTGTTTATGTGGGGCATCCCATTTAAAACAATGGTAAAGATGGTTAGCATAATTTTACCCAACATTGTTCCATAGTTATAAAATCAGATATTGATTCATCAACGGCCCGAATAACCCCACTAAATGTTTGTATATAATCATGACCAGCCAAGACTCCACCCTTGCGAATCTTGGGCTTCCAGTTGGCAATATCTCTCTTTACTGCATCATAACTATGGTCTGCATCTATAAAAACACCATCTAAAGATTCATCCTTAAAAAGATGAACTGCATCATTGGTTGTCATTCTGTGTTCTTTATATAATCCATCTAGCCTATTCATATTGGATTTGAACTTTTGATATAAATTGTCTTTCATTTCTTCAGTATGTTCTTCTGAGCCTAACCAAGTATCTACAATATGAATGTTTATGTCTGGGCTTTTATTTTTTGCCTCAACCACAAGGAATGCAGAGCTTCTACCCTTCCAAGCCCCAAGTTCTACGATAGTTCCATTTGGCTTGCATTTATTAACCATTAGGCGATATACGCTAGGATAGGTGAACCAGTTTTCACCAAACTGCGGCTGATCAAAGATGTGCTCCATTACTCCAGGACGGCCTGCGCCCCCTTCTTAATAGATTCTTCGATTATTTCCTTGGTTAGTTTTGATCTTGCCCATATCTCTTGCCCAGTCTCTCCTGCTGGCATCCAATACCAGCCCGTAGGACTTTCTCCATAAATGGCGGCAATGGATGCACAGCCTGGTGTAATTGTGACGGGATTATAAAGAGTCATAAGGCTGGGTATTGTGCATATTCAAAATGAACTCCATTGTGGATTTATGATAGAGCTATGAAAGCCAAAAGTTTTTATGCTTGCATTGTATTCTGGAACATTGTGTTCCTTGGCAAAATGAATAGCAACCTCTGGGCTTGCATAAAGAAATCCACTCTTTTCCATTTTACTTCTCATTTTGCCAGAAACAAAAACATCATCTGGCATTTGCTCAAACTCTTCTTTGGCAAGGGCATCACATAATTTTTTGCTTCTTAAACTAAACCCACCGTTACCCACTCGTGAATCAAATTGATACCCGTGATGAGGGAGCCATCCATTCGGCCAAGGCGACCCAATATAATCATATTTTAGCCAAGATTCATTCCATTGATCTGGATTGATTGGGTAGCCGTCTAGCTGGCAAACAATACAATGGCTTGTTGAGAAAAGGGCAGACAATTCAACAGAACAGAATCTATCATAAAACTCTTTTTCTTTTGGAAGGTCTGTCTTGATGGCTATTGAACTTTCAGGGAAATTTTTAGAAATATAATCAGTTAGGTTTTTTACCCTTTCTGGCCACCTGTTCTCAACAATTACAAATGTTACTTCTTGCATTTTGCCATCCCTGCTAATGCTTTTTTGATTGCATATTCAATCACAGCTTCTGGGTCGTGCTTTAAGGCAAGCATCCCAGCCTCATACAATTCCCTCCCCGCCTTCTCATCATAGGTAATATCGACTAGCACATACTTTGTTTTATCTATGCTAGACTTCCCAAATTTAATTATGCCAAGCCCCTTCGTATCCTCCCCCTTTTTTGATTTCCTACATCCAATTATTTGCTTTGCGTTTTTCATATATTGCTTTTCCTTTCTCATAAAATTCTGGCTTATTGTGATGAACAAGTTGCTGGTCTGCTTCTTTTCCAGTGTAAATTGGGTTCTCATGAGCAAACTTCAAATCCCTTGCCTCAATAACAACCTGGTCGGCATAGGCTCTTTCTGTGAACTCATTGTCTGAATATAGCCCATCTGACTCCTGGTAGTCTGGATGGAACAGCCATCCCCCTTGGGTCTCAAGTCTCTTTTTGTTTAGAATAGCCATACAGAGCAGGTTATCTGACCTATAGCCATCTGATACTGCCAAGACTTGATCGGTGGTTTTAGAGCCAATTAAAGAGCAAATAGAGGCATCCCAGTGCCTTGGTGGCGCCCAATCATCGGACATCTGCACAATGATGTCTGAATTGGCCAGTTTTGCCCCCTGGTTCCAGGCATTGATAATGCCACCAGGATTGCATCTAATGGCTTGATGTGGGGTATAATCAGTGGGCTCATCATGATCTACCATGAAAAGCCACTCAACCTCTAGGGGCTTCTCAGCCAATGAAAGCCACTGGAACCTCCTCTGCCAGGCAACCTGTGGCCTTCCCCTAGTTGCATGAACCATGGTGATTCTTGGGGCTGGCTTTAACTTTTTCATTTTGGCAACCTCGTCGGCCTTGCCAACACAAGCTGAAGCAGTCTCATATAAGTCCATTGATTGCCAACCATAGATTGCCTCAACCTGGTTCCAGTAGTGTGAAGATGGTCTGGGGAGACTCATGGCCGCCCTGGCTGAACCCCATGCCTTAACCCATTGACCTCTTCCAGCATACTCCAATGCTGTCCAATAATGTGCCTCTCTCCTGTCTGGCTGGAGTGTAATTGCCTGTCCAAGATATTTCAGCCTATTCTCTGGCTTTGCACATCTACCCATATTGCAAAGAACATCATATCTTAATGTGTCCTCAAGGTCTTTGAACATTAAGGCCATTTCACCAAACTCCAGGCACTTCTCCCAGTTCATGGAAAGGAAATGCTCTTGCTGGGTATAGTAGAGAGAGTTAGGGGCTGGCTCTAAGGTATCTTTTAAGATTGTAAGGTTTCTATCTGCTGAAGCTTTTTTATATCCATGGGGCTTGTGAATCCTAACAACCTTGTCCACCCCAAAAAGCTTGTCTGGCTCATTGGCAATCAAAGCCTCATGAACCCTGTTCTTCCATTTGCATTTGCCCTTTCTGCTGGCCATTTCCCTTAATGGTATAAGCCCAGCATTTTGAACATCGTATCTAAATGCAATTAAATCTGCCCCTCTTTTATTAGCCTCCTCAATGGCATTATCCACTAGGGTTTCTGCCCCTGGTTGCATCACATCATCAGCATCTACCCACAAAGCCCATTCATTTTTGCAAGCCTCTAAGGCAGTATTCCTGGCAGAGGCAAAATCATCTACATGATTCCAGCCATTGTTTTTATTTTTATAATGAACAATTCTAGCACCGTGAGCCAATGCAATCTCTTCTGTTTTGTCTGCCTCAAGGCTCCCCCTAGAGATGCAAACAATAAACTCTTCTGCCATTGGCTTAAATGACTCCAAGCACCTGGCAATATAGGCTTCCTCATTTCCAGCTATAAGATAAATTGAAATGTCGTGTTTCATTTAGGATTTCAGTAGGATTTCTAGCTTTTAATTATGGCAATCCAAGTCCAGTCCCAATAGTGGTTTTGTATAAAGTATAAATTGATGATGTGTCGCCGTCGGAGAGTGCTGTGTTGAAAATTATCGCACCAGCCATAATTCCCTTGAAATACCTATCGCCTCCACCCGATTTTGCCCCAAATGTAACTGGTGCAGAACCTTGAGTTAGCGTTCCAGTCGTACTCGTGTTATCTGACCCATTATTTCTTCTAAATTTATAAACTGTTGAGCTTCCCCTTAAGCACATCGATCTAAAGTCAGTTGTTACTGACCCGCCTCCAACTTGCGTCAATAATGGATTCCAAAACCTTCCCTGCACAAGCCCACTCAATTCTGCAAAAATAGCCCATTCTCGATTTGCTCCCTCATCATCCTTAAATATTTCACCCATAGTTTGACTGGTTGCGTCTTTCTTTGAAATTGAAAATACAGATACAGCAGAAAAGCCACTTGTTAGAGCCGTTGAAATATAATCATTTGTCCCATCAAAAGTAATTCCATCTGTTCCCCAAGTTGGAATCATATTTGTAAGTGTGCCGTTAAAAGTCCCAAACCCACCCAAGCTATAAGCAGTTAGTCCAGTTCCAGCGTTTTGAGTGGAGCGGAAAAGCCAAGAAACCATATTATTATAAAGACCCAAATCTTTTACGCCCTTCACAAATGAATTGATTTGTGCTTTAGCTGTGGCATCCGTCACGCCAGCCCTATCAAAATAGGCGGCGGCATCTGCATCGAAACCAGATATTCCTAGCCCGCCAATCCGAATGCCACCCTTAATCATCATAAGGATTTACCTTAGAGACTTTTAGTCACCGATGGCAAGAACAATTCCGCTATGGATAGAGAATGCTGTACAAGTGCCAGGAAGATAAATCCCAGCATTGATAGTAGAGGCAGAGGCCGCCGTAGCATTAGCAAGACCAGAAAGGCCAGTTACAGCAGAGGAGATGCTTGAAAACTTTGAATCTGAAACAATATAGATTCCACCGAAACCACTAGCCAAACTAATGGCTGTTCCAGTTGTAGTTACATATCTAGTTCCTGGTCTAGCGGCATGGGAAAGTTGATCGTAATAAACAGATGATGTTGTTGGGTCTGCCATAATATGGTTATGGTGTTGTCAAAAAAGTAGGGGCTGGAAGGTTTTATCCCTCCAGCCCCTACAAGGAACACACCAACAGCAGTCTTTAGGCGAAGCTTGTGGTGATGCGGACGGCCGCGTTAGCATCAATCAGTTTCTCACTGGTGTTCATGCGAACACGGAGAACGTTGCTACGGCGGGCTTCATCACGATAGCTTTCAGAAACAAAACCACCAGGGGCATCAGCCGACCACACCAGGGTACGACCAATTCCACCAGCAGTGAACTGACCACTCTGCACATTGGCAACAATGATCTGCGTATTGGGAACAATGAATCCACCAGAGTAGGTCTTGTTCTTGTTAGCAGAGTTAATTGCGGCCCTACCAACTAAAACCCGCTCAACCCCAAGGGCGGCGGCGATTTCAGCTTCAACCAGGAGACGGCCCTTGGTGTCAGAAACAACACCAAAGAACTGGTTCTGGAGTTTGGTTGTGCGGCGAATACGCTCAAACACAGGGGCAGACATGATGATCGTGTTGGCTTCATAACCAAGTTTGTTCAACTCAGTACGAGCACCAGCAATGTCACCAGCCACATCAATGTTGGAAAGATTCGCATTGGTGTAGGAAGAGATTGCACTCTGGTCAGCAGTTGTGAATGGGGTTGTGGTAGCAAACAGAAGGTCGCTTACACGCTTCTCATGGCCAAGTTTGATTTGGCGGAGTAGGAAGCGGGCAGAAGATGCTTCGAGATCAAAAAACCTGTCAGCATCTGCGCGAAAACCATCATCAATTAACTCTTCGAGGCCATACTCAATCGTGTCGTAGGTGTCAGTCCCAAACGCACGAACAGCACGGGCGTAGTCAGAAGAGGCTATACGGGGTTTAGAATCATTGTTCAACAGGTCAGCTTGTGCAAGCTGAACTTTGAGATATTGTCCGCTCTTGGCAGAGACAGGAAGCAAAGGAAGAACCTCTGCTCCAATCAAGCCAGTCTCGGTGTTAGGAGCCTCGATCAACGCCTGGTTGATATCGGCCCGAATGGTTGTGCCACCAGAAATAAAACTCATTTTATTATTATTCTTTCTTTGTTATGGGTTAGAACATTGGCACTGCAATTTCAATCACAGCAGAAGTCGCAGTAGCGGCTTCCAATGCAATTCCAGCAGTTATAGTGTTTGCCGCCAAGGTCGTAACCTGGCCAGCGGCATCGAATTTCATCACATCACCCACAGCGGCCACGCCACTCACGGTTGCGAAGAAAGTAGGATGGAAGAGCTTTACGGTCACATAACCGTTAGCCGCTACATCCTCAAGGGTTGAACCAATGGCTTTACTTGCACCAGTGACAGCCACATCAATGCCACCAGCAGTGATCGTAGAAGGCTGTACCATGCGAAAAGCCGAGATAGCGGACGATGTTGAGAAAGTCCGATACCCATTATCAATTTGTGTACTCATTTCTATTTATCCTTTTGTTAGATGTTCTTAATGCCACGGCTAAGAGCCTCAGCATATTCTTGGGGGTTGGAAAGCATGACGGCCTTCATGGCCTTCAGCTTCGAAGTCTTATATTCTGCATGAGCAGAAACAAGTCCTTCAAAGTTCTTTGGTTCCTCTTTCTTTTCAAGAGCAACCTCAACAGAAGGGGATACAGGAATGGGCTTAATGCCGAACTGGGTCAGAACCTTCTTAACCACTTCACTCATTGCCTCCTCTTGCTTTTCCTCTTCAACAGATTCACCTTCAGCTTTTGCACCCTCTGCAACTGCTTTGTCTTCGACAACAGCTTGCTCATCCACAGGCGCTTCGGCCATCTTTTCGTTTTTGGGTTTCATCGAATCTTCAATGGCCGCCAGGCGAACCTTGATGTCCTCGATATCTTTAGAATAATTGTTTTCCATTGTTTCTCCTTGTTTTGTCAAACCATCACCTTCAACAACTGCATTGGGCAGATCGACAGGGATTGGCTTTCCTCCGGCCATATAGCCAAATTTTTGCATAAATTTCACAACCTCTTCAAACAATCCATTTGTTGCCGCTGGGCTAGATACTAGGTCAGCAGAGGCAATGCTTTGGGGTCTGATGTAGTCCTTGCCATTGATTGATTCACTCTCATTCACAAATGCCAGGGAGATTCCAAACTGGTCTGGAGCCTCATCTGCCATCTCTTTAATCAATCCATAGTGCTGGCTGTTCTTCAAAAGCTTTAGGTCTGCAATAAGCTTGTTGCCCTCAATCCTGGCATTCCTTGCAAAGCCGACGACTGCATCCAATCCAGAGCCGTGGTTCATCTTAACCTTAACTCCATTGGGAGCCTGTTTCATGATGTCCATTGCCTTCTCAAGGCTGAGTTTATCTACAAACAGGTCATGCCCCTTGGCCTCACCAATCTCAAGAATGCTTACCCCACCAAAATCATTTGCTTCCATTTCTTCATCCCCACATTCCATCTCTTCCTCATCCTTAAAGGTGCTATATGCTACAGCCGCTCTCTGGGTTTCATCTGGGAATTTTGCTATAGCTTCTTCATCTCCCATAAATCTAGAAACAAAGTCCTGTTCGGACTCATCACCACTAGGTAAAGGCAGGGGCATAAAAGCCCAGGTTATGTCAAAGCAGGTCGCCGTCAGCCTGGCGGTAGGATTCTTTCACCTTGCCACCACCTGCCATGAGCAGAAACTTGTTCACCCTAGCCAATGCCCAGGCATTCCTAGAGTTGGGCTTACCACCACCAATGGTTGGCCTAAAACTTGTTGAATAGGCTCCAGCACCCCTTCTGAACACCTTCTTTAGGGCTCCAAGGGATGGGGCTTTCTTCCCGGGGTTCTTGTCTTTCCATTCCTTCAGCTTGTTCTTGATTGATTCCTCTGCACCCTCCCCAATTTCAATCTTGCCACCAGTGCTTTTTGTGGCCGCTGAACCAGGCTTGTTCTGCTCAGAACCCTTGATTCTTTCCTTTGGTGGGGCTGGTGTCTGAGAGGCAGACTTCGCCCCTGGTCTGGCTAGTTCTTTTTCTTTGGGTGGTTCACTATCAAAGAGCCTTCTCCACCATGCATCCTTGGTCTCCTGGTAGGATTCTGGGGTAAAATCTTGTTCAGTTATTAGCATGACTAGAATTTTAGCTTCGGCCCTTTAAGCTCTTTATATGCCTCATAGATTTCAGTAGAATATCTTTTGCCAGCCACGTGTCCAGCAAAAGTTTCAGCAACAAATTCAAGTGGGTCTGTTGTGGCATATCTGCTTACCTTGGCCGCTAATGGCCTAATCCTGGCACTCTGCTCTCTTGGAAGCTTGCTCCATGTCCAATAGTCTCGGAATCCCTGTCTGCCAATTATTTGTCCGTGGAGTGAATGCCCGTGCTCATGTGCAACAACGCTTGGAGAAGCCCAATGACCAGATTTTACTGACAATGTGATGGTCTCAGAAAATTCTGTGATCTCTCTATATCTTCCGCCCTTGTTATGATTAAATTCAACATCTTGATAGTTGCTTACCCCTGTTGCCCAGGCAACGGCGCCCTTCATATACTTGCCTCTTCCAAGACTTTTGGGGATTCCATATCCAGCCTTCTGGAGATCGGCCACCTCTTTTTGTATAAGAAATGCGGCGTCATTATGATTTGGCAGATCAACATATTTAACACCCATTTTCAGCAGTTCATTCTCAACCCTTTCGACAGCCTCCTTTTTCTTAACAGATGTGTTTCTTCCCGACCTTTGACTTGGAAGCACACCAACAACTGGGGGTGGTGGCTTTGGTGTGTTTGAGGATTGGGGAGGAGGAGGGGGCGGCGGTGGAGGAGCGGGTGGCTTGGGGGCTGGAGGGGCTGGCTTTTTAATAATTTTGCCGCCAGGTCTCTTAGGCTCATAGCCTCCATTTATTTTTGGTCTGCCATACCCAGAAGAACAGGTATTCTTATCATCAAAAGTTCCATCGTCCTTCATCCCGCATGGGTTCAAAATCTCTTTATCATCTTCAGCAAATTCAGTTTGATCTTTTGGTTCTGAAAGGTTCTTGTCTCTTGACTCCATCTGGCCAACCACTTTCTTTGCCCAGGAATAGCCAGCATCACCACCCCACCCGTTCCAGGCTTGCCAGCCCTTACCCTGCTCATCCCAGGTTTCACCCTTCTTATCGACTTCATGGCGATCAAAGAATGCTTTCATTCTGCGGACGGTGTCTGGAGAGAACTTAACCCCATTGATCAAATCCCTAGCCCTGGCAATGCCCACAGGCGTCATTCCCTTTTGGCTGGCTGGTTTCCCTTCCCTTACATCTAAAGCCCTCTTGGCTGACTCCTTGGCTCCTTCTGGTGGGGTAAAATCAATCCCATCATACTTGCCCAACTCAATGCCACCCATCATTCCAGCAATGAGCATTTTAAGCTCTTGTTGGCTTAGGCTTGATAGGGCTTGTTCAGCTTGTTTTTTTTTATCTGTCATCGGGCCGCCAACAATCCAGGCATCGCAGGTTCTTTTGGCCGCACATTTGAAATCAAAAATTTCGCAATATCCAAGGTTCCCACCCAGTGCCACTTCATTTGCATCTTCACCAATTCCATTTTTAATGCAACCCAGTAGCTTGCTGGTTTGGTTGAATGCGGCGCAATTGCCACAGAGCATTTTCTTTGCAGTTCCAACATCACCCTGGAACTCATTGGCCTTGGCTTTCCAATAGTTCTCATTGGGCTCATTGGGATTGGCTGGGCCGTAGTTGGCTTTATCAACTGCTGTCTGTCTATTCTGAAGATTAAGTTTTATATCTTGTGTTGGTGCTGGGCATTTCAATTCTTCCAAGCCTGTAGGTGCAACTGGGGCTTTTGGTGTTTCTGGAACTGGAGCCCCACCTTGGCCTTCATCCTGTTGTCCATCCTGGGCGGCTTGCTTTTCTTTTTCTGTGGTGGGAATGATTTTTCCAGACTGCACACCAGCAACAATGCCAATGGCCTGTTCCCTTGAAATGGTTGGGAAGGCGGCCGTGATAACTGAAACAGCACCTTCCTTGGACAATGCACCAGCCGCCACTGCATTGATAACATTGATAAGAGATGCAACCTGGGCTCCATTGAGACTCTGGCCAATAACATCTTCTTGGCCTTCCACCTGCTGGCCGTCTTGGGTTGTTTGTCCTGGTTGCACTGCCTGTGCTGGCTGGCCTGTGGGCAGAAGAATTTCAGACACTGCTTGGGCTGGAACTCCATATTCCTTTGCCAGGTCTTGAATCATCTTGGTCTCAATGGCTCTTGCCCTAAAGGCCGCCTCAACATCCAGCCCCTTCTCTGCATAGATTGAACTTGCTGTGGTCAGTCCAGCCTTAAACTCTGCAATGTTTGCCATAGATTCCCGTCCCAGGTCGATAGAAACATTGGCTCCAAAATTGAAAATGCCCTTGGTGCTTTTGCTTCCAA
>Ga0114978_10004310_pt1 | contig 11532 bp, 9 predicted proteins | sample S_140212_EF_Meta_FD_87027 | JGI IMG/M metagenome (GOLD analysis project Ga0114978, IMG submission 87027) | Freshwater microbial communities from Lake Simoncouche, Canada to study carbon cycling - S_140212_EF_MetaG | ecosystem: Environmental > Aquatic > Freshwater > Lake | place: Lake...
CCCGGCGATCGGGTACTCAAAAATGGCGATGTCCTAAATATCGACGTCACAATCATCAAAGATGGCTGGTTTGGCGACACCAGTCGCATGTATTTTGTCGGTGAGCCGTCAATTTTGGCCAAGCGACTGGCCGATGTCACTTACGAGTGCATGTGGCTGGGGATTGACCAAGTCAAACCCGGTAATACGCTCGGTGATATTGGCAATGCCATTCAAAAACACGCCGAAAAACAAGGGTTTTCGGTGGTGCGCGAGTTTTGCGGTCACGGTATTGGTAAACGCTTTCACCAAGAGCCTCAGATTTTGCATTATGGGCGCCCGGGTACCGGCGACAAACTCGAGCCAGGCTTAATTTTTACGATTGAACCGATGATTAACGCCGGCCGCCGTGAAATTAGACAGCTGGCAGATGGCTGGACCGTCGTGACGCGTGATCACAGTTTGTCGGCGCAATGGGAACACACGATTTTGGTGACAGACACGGGCTACGAGGTGTTGACCATCTCTGAAGGCATGCCTGCACCACCGGCCCTGATCGCAGCCTAAGCGTTAATGTCATGACCGACGTGACCGCGATCGCAGCCATCCGCACACAGTTGCAGAGTAGTCGTGCGGCTGCCATTGCCCAATACCGTCTGACTCTGCGCCCCGACACCTTGCTTGCTGCGCTCTGTCGTTGTGCGGATCAAAGCTTGCGAGCACTACTTGAACTGTTTCCTCTGCCCAAAGGGGCTGCGCTTGCTGCGGTTGGGGGCTATGGCCGTGGTGAGCTCTATCCGTTTTCGGATGTCGACCTCCTGATCATCTTGAAAGACGAGCTTGACGCCCAAGCCGAAGCGACCCTCAGTGGTTTAGTGGCGGCAATGTGGGATGTCGGTCTTGAGCCAGGCTACAGCGTCAGAACCATTGAACAATGCGTCAAAGAGGCCAGTGCCGACATCACAGTCGAGACGTCCTTACTTGAAAGCCGCTGGATCGCTGGCAGCAAAACCTTGGCGAAACTGTTTGAAAAAACAATGAGTGAGCGACTCAACGCCCAACAGTTTTTTCGAGCAAAGCGTGCCGAGATGCAGCAGCGCCATGCTCGACACCAAGACACGCCCTACTCTCTCGAGCCAAACTGCAAAGAGTCGCCGGGCGGCCTGCGAGATCTGCAAGTCATCATGTGGATGGCCAGAGCCGCTGGCTTTGGTTCGAGTTGGCAAGCCATCGCGCGCGCGGGTTTATTGACTAGCGCTGAAGCGCGCGACCTCAAACGTGCCGAGCAAGCATTCAAGCGCGTCCGTATCGAACTCCACTTATTGGTCAACCGACGCGAAGACCGTCTGTTATTTGATTTGCAACACGGTTTGGCGCAAGCCTACGGCATCACCGCGACGGCGACGCGCCGCGCGAGTGAGCTCTTGATGCAACGTTATTACTGGGCCGCGCGCCTAGTCACGCAACTGAACACGCTGTTGGTTCAGAACATCGACGAAAAATTATTCACGCTGCAAGAGTCTGACATCCGAGTCCTGGATGAAAACTATGTGTTCAGACACAATAGCCTGGATATTAAAGATGATTTGCTGTTTGAAAAAAATCCAAGTCAGTTGCTGAATGTATTTTTAGTGTTACAGCAGCACCCCGAGCTCACTGAGTTGTCTGGCCGGGCCTTGCGCGCGATCTGGCACGCTCGCGACCGTATCGATGCGCCCTTCCGCCGCGACCCTGAAAATAAAAAGATTTTTCTAAAGATTTTGCAACAACCGCAAGGCATCGTGCATGCCTTGCGGCGCATGACAATGCTCAACATCTTGCCGCGCTACTTGCCTGTTTTTAGGCGCGTCGTCGGCCAAATGCAGCACGATTTGTTTCATGTCTACACGGTCGACCAACACACGCTGGCGGTCATTCGCAACCTGCGGCGCTTCACCATGCCAGAGCATGCGCAAGAATATCCCTTGGCCAGTAAATTGAGTGCGGGGTTCGAGCGCCACTGGTTACTGTACGTGGCCGCGCTGTTTCACGATATTGCCAAAGGACGCGGCGGTGACCACTCAACGCTCGGCACGCTCGAAGTCAAGCGTTTTGCAAAGGCGCACACCCTAGATCGCGAAGACACCGAGTTGGTCATGTTCTTAGTCGACAGTCACTTACTGATGTCACAGGTCGCTCAGAAAAAAGATTTGTCTGACCCTCAAGTTATTCTCGACTTTGCGACGCGTGTGAAAACCTTACGAAACTTACAAGCGCTCTATTTGCTAACTGTCGCTGATATTCGCGGAACAAGTCCCAAGGTCTGGAACACCTGGAAAGGCAAACTGCTTGAGAATCTCTATGATTTAACGCGCGCAACGCTCGGTGGTACGGTCGATGATACGAATACCGTGCTACGGCAACGGCTTGAGCAAGCGGCAACGTTGACACGCTTGGCAGGCTTACGCGACGATACGCGCGAGACCTTTTGGCAACAGCTTGATGTTGCCTATTTCTTACGCCACGAAGCGTCTGACATTGCCTGGCACACTCGTCATCTTTATTATCGCGTTTCACCCGAGCAAGCCATCGTGAAAGTGCGCCCAACTGAAGGCGATGAAGGGCTACAAGTGATGGTGTACACCAAAGACGTGCCAGATCTCTTTGCACGCATTTGCAGTTTTTTCGGTAGCCGCGGCCTGAGTATTCTTGATGCGCGCATACACACGACACGTCGAGGTTATGCTTTAGATAGCTTTATTGTTTTACCTACGGACAGTACTGAAGAACTGCGCACTTTGGCCACCCTGATCGAACACGAATTAGACGTCCATCTCAATACTACGCCTACGAGCTCGCTCACGACCCGTAACGCGAACGCGCGTCCTTCTCGTTTGTCGCGTGCGTTTCCCGTCCCGCCGCTCGTGACCTTACACCCTGATGAGGGAAGCCAGAACTGGCGCCTCGAGATTGTCGCGACTGACCGCTCTGGCCTGTTAGGTGATATTGCACAGGTCTTTGTCAGTTACAACATTAACCTCCAAACGGCAAAAGTCATGACCTTAGGCGATCGCGTCGAAGACGTTTTTGTGGTGAGTGGCGAAACCCTTGCGCAACCGCGCACTCAGCGACAATTTGAACGCGCCATGCTTGACGCACTCACGCAAGTTGAACGCCGTGCTGCTTGAAAAAAAAATCTGGTGGCTGATCTCGGGTCTTTGTACAGCGGGCGTCGGCATCGCGTTATTGTCGCAACACGCTTTTGATATGCAGCCTTGCGCCTGGTGTGTGTTTCAACGCCTGCTTTACCTGATTCTGGCAGTCATCGCTGCCATCGCAGCCTTGAGTCAAGGTTTGATCGCACGCGTGGTGTGTACCATGCTGAGCTTAAGCCTAACGATTGCTGGCGTGTTGGCAGCATGGTTTCAGGCAAACGTCGCGTCCCAGTCGTTTTCGTGCGCGCAGACACTGGCCGATTTATTGATGACACAAACTGGCCTAGAAACGTCTATGCCTGCGTTGTTTGGCATTTATGCAAGCTGTATGGACGCTCGAGTCAAATTGTTTGGCCTCGAGTACGCCTACTGGAGTCTGCTGCTCTTTGCGCTTTTAGGGCTTTTAGTTGCCTTTATCATTAAAGGCTTTCGAGCCTCGCCTAGACAAAAAGCTTAATGATCTTCTGCGGCAAAGCCCATATTGAACAGTAGCCCGTTTTGTTCTTCACGAACGGCTTGGCGGGTTAAGCCTAAACGTTCGAGATATTCTGGGGTAATGTCGCCAGTGACATATTCACCGGTAAAGCATGAAGTGTCAAAATGCGTCAAAGCAGGATTGAGATCTGACACCGACTTTTGCATCGCATCAATATCTTGATAGACCAGCGCATCCGCACCAATAATCTTGGCAATCTCTTGTTCGTCACGCCCCGTGGCGATGAGTTCTTGCTGGGTTGGCATGTCGATGCCATAGACGTTTTGATAGCGTACCGGAGGCGCCGCTGAGGCCATGTAAACCTTGTTCGCCCCGGCTGCCCGCGCCATTTCAACAATCTCACGGCTCGTTGTTCCGCGCACGATTGAATCATCGACAAGCAACACGTTTTTACCCTTGAACTCCATCCCAATCGTGTTGAGTTTTTGACGGACTGATTTTTTGCGTACAGCCTGCCCAGGCATGATGAAAGTTCGACCGACATAGCGATTTTTGATTAAGCCCTCGCGATAGCTTAAGCCTAAACGATCTGCTAACTGCATCGCCGAAGGACGCGACGAATCAGGGATTGGCATCACTACATCAATATCGCCTAAGCGCAAAGTACGCGCTAACTTATCGGCCAAATACTCGCCCATTTTTAAACGCGAGCCATAGACCGACACACCGTCTAAGACCGAATCAGGCCGGGCAAAATACACATATTCAAAAATACAGGGCGCGTGCAGTGCCCCCTTTATGCAGAGCTCGCTACTAAACTTACCATCTAGCGAAATGAATACGGCCTCGCCCGGCAAAACGTCGCGTACAAATTGAAAGCCTGATCCCTCAAGCGCAACCGACTCAGAGGCAACCATCCATTCGGGGCCTTGTGCGGTATCGAAACGGCCGATGCACAATGGACGAATCCCGTGCGGATCACGAAACGCTAGCAAGCCATAGCCTGCAATTTGTGCAATAACTGCGTAAGCACCTTTGACGCGCTCGTGTACAGCTTTCACCGCACGAAAAATCGCTGACTCGTCAAGAGACACGCCATTGGCGGCCCGTTGCAATTCATGGGCCAAGACGTTTAACAATACCTCTGAATCTGAATTGGTATTGATATGGCGCTGATCGTTTGTAAATAGCGACACGCGCAACTCGCGCCAATTGGTCAGATTGCCATTGTGAGCGAAGGTGATCCCAAATGGCGCATTGACATAAAAGGGTTGAGCTTCTTCGACGCTGTCTGACGAGCCTGCCGTTGGGTAACGAACTTGGCCGATGCCGGTTGTGCCAGGCAGTGAGCGCATATTGCGGGTGCGAAACACATCGCGTACGAGGCCATGCGCTTTATACATGTTGAAATGATTGCCGTTTGAGGTGGCAATACCTGCTGCATCCTGACCGCGGTGCTGCAGCAGCAGCAAGCTGTCATACAAAAGCTGATTGACAGGACCACGACCAATCACACCAACAATTCCGCACATGTACTTTCCTGAAAACTGTTAAACCACGTTTAAATTCTGTCGTACTTCGTCAGGTAACCCCTGACGTTTAAATTCTGTCGTACTCGCTCAGGTAAACCGCCACATTTAAATTCTGTTGTACTCGCTCAGACAAACCATGACTCTAACAATGTTGTCGTACTTAATAAGGCAACCACTCACGGATTGGCTCTGGTACGCGCGACTTAATTTGCTGCACGACCCCGACGACTTGCTTTGAGAACATGGCCTGCTTCCACCACGATTCTTCAGGAAGTGGCGTATAGCCAGCCACCGTCACAAGTAGCAACACAAATAAAACGCCTCTCGCCAAACCAAACACTGCACCCAAGCCATGATCTGCCGGGGTCAACCCCGTTTTATCAATCAAGGCCGATAACGTCATATTGACCATCCCAATTGACAACAATACGACAATAAACACGCCTACGTAGGCTAAGGTCATGCGCAAAAACGGCTGAGCAATCCAACTCGCTAGCCAGTCAGCAGCACGTGGCCCCCACCAAATCGCAGCAATAAAGGCAAAGGCATAGGCCGCGAGTGACAAAATCTCTTTGAGCAGACCGCGAATCAGGCCAAGCACGACCGAAACGCCCAGCACTCCTAGCACCACAAAATCAAACCCGGTCACTGCGTTGCGATAAAGGCGCCGTCATATCCAAGCGTGCGCAGACGGGTCTGAGCGGCTTGCGCGGCTTCGCGAGAAGGAAATGGCCCCACTCGCACGCGGTATCTGGCTTTACCATTGACATCGACTGGACCATCGACAAAAGCATTGCCTACGCCTGCTGCCAACAATTTATTTTTTTGGGTTTGTGCGTCAGCTGCTGCGTCAAGCGACATTGCCTGCACAACAAAGTTGCCACGGGTAGGCGCCTTGGGTGTTGTCGCCGAGCCTGGCGGGCCAGCGGACTCTGCTGTTGGGCGCCCTTCTAGCAAGGCAACCGCGCGTGCGCCATCGTCTGAACGAACCGCAGCGGGCGGGTTAGGTGGGGGTTTAGTCGCTTCAACTTTAGGCGCCGCTGCAGTTGGATCGACGCGAGGCTTGGTCTCAGGTTTAACCTCAGGCTTGGGTGGCGTTGTCGTACTCGTAGCCGCTGGAGGCGCTACAGTCGAAGACGCGCCTGGAGAAGCAGGAGTTGCCGAGCTATTAGCGGCGACAGGGTCACTTAGATTAGGTTGAAAAGGTGCATTGCGATCAGGGATTTTGATCGGGATTTTATTTGAGACTGGCGCAGGTTCAGAGTCAAGCAGCATGGGCAGAACCACAACTGCGGCCAGCACTAAAGCGACGGCACCCGCTAAGCGTCTGCGAGCTCTGACTCGCAGATCGGCCGCCTGAGCCTCGCTGGAGACAGAGGGACGCACCTTACCCGGAGGCTTACGCGGTGCTGCACTATCTTTTCTGGAAAATAGTCCCATTGATTCAAACACCCTGACTCAAAAAAAAGACAGACCCGAAAAGCGCCTGACAACGGCGAAAAGCGTTTATGCTGACCTCCCGCTGGCTTGCAGTGCCCCCGCGACAGTCAGAAACGATCCGAATACGATGATTCTATCATCCGGCTTACTCAGTTTGTGGGCGGCTGCGAGCGCTTCGGCGACTGAGGGGAAGTGGCTAATGGCAACTTCGGCCTCGCCGGGCTTTTGATGACCCGCGATAGATTCTTTGACTTTGGCTGCTAACTGTTCGGCGTTTAACGCCCGGGCACCGGGCAAGCCCGCACAAAACCAGTGATCGATGCGCGGGGTCATGTGCTTGACCACTGCAGCGATATCCTTGTCAGATAGCATCCCGAACACAGCATAGGTGTAAGGATGAAAACCCATATTGCCCAGATTCTTTTCAAGAACGGCAGCCGCATGAGGGTTGTGCGCCACATCAAGAATCACGGTCGGCTGACCAGGTAAGATCTGAAAACGCCCAGGCAAAGACGCTTGCAGCAAGCCAAGACGCACGGCCTGCTGCGGCACGGCTAAACGCTCACGCAAAGCCTCAAGCGCAGCCAAGGCACCTGCGGCATTGAGCAGTTGATTGGCACCCCGCAAAGCTGGATACGCCAAGGCATTGCGCCGCTGTTGGCGCCCGGCAAACGCCCATTGCTGACGATCGCCCGAGTAGTTAAAGTCGCGGCCGAATAACCACAGATCACAGCCTATGGTTTTTGCGTAATCGAGCACAGATTGAGGCGGCGCTGGGTCACTGCAAATCGCAGGGCGCCCTTCGCGGTAGATATGCGCCTTTTCGAAACCAATTTTTTCGCGCGTATCGCCCAACCAGTCGGTGTGATCGATATCGACACTGGTGATAATTGAGCAATCAGCATCAACAATATTCACCGCATCCAAGCGCCCGCCTAAGCCCACCTCAAGCACCATCACATCAAGAGAGGCGGCAGCAAACATGGCTAGCGTGGCGAGTGTTGAATATTCAAAATAGGTTAACGATACGCCCTGGCGGGCGGCCTCGACCATACTGAAATAACGCACAAACTCAGCGTCAGAGACGATTTCACCGTTCAGGCGAGCTCGCTCGTTAAAGTTCACCAGATGGGGCGACGTGTAAAGCCCCACCCGGTAGCCTGCAGCGAGCAAAATTGCCTCGAGCATGGCACAGGTTGAACCTTTGCCATTGGTGCCACCCACCACAATTTTGAGTGCCTTGGTTTCGATCGGCAAACGCGCAGCGACTTCGCGCACACGCTCAAGCCCCATGTCAATCGCGTTTGGATGAAGCTGTTCAAGGTAACCAAGCCATTCAGCGAGTGAGGCGGTGTGTGAAGGTGCAGCAAGGGTCATGGCAAAAGTGGCATTGAGTCAGCTAACAAGACTCTAGTTTAACAGCGGCTCTGCCGACACCCCAGGCGCTTGAGGTCTAAGCCGTTGACACCTTCCCCGCTCTCGCCCTAATAGACACCGCTCACGCAGAAAGATACAGCGATTTCTACTGCGCTGCTCGATTTCTACTAAACTCGCAACACATGAATGACCGCAAACCCATGGACTTGACTGCTTGCCTTTGCATTGTGCTGCTCTGTTCTCTATGGGGTGGGCAACAGGTTCTGTTTAAACTCACGATTCACGACATTCACCCCAACATGCAGATCGCCTTGCGCTCGGCGATTGGCTGCGTGTTGTTGGCCGCATTTATGTGGCACAAAGGCGTTTCGTTGGCGCTCTGGCGCGGGCCATGGCGAGCAGGCACGGTGGTAGGAGCCTTGTTTGCCCTAGAGTGGTGGATGATCGGCGAAGCCCTTCAGTACACGAGCGCCTCGCATGTGGTGGTATTTTTATATACGGCCCCAATTTTTACTGCACTGGGCCTGCACGTCTGGCGGCCTGATGAGCGCTTGAATTGGTGGCAATGGATAGGGGTCTTGATTTGCTTTAGCGGAATTGGTCTGGCATTTTTAGGCTCATCCGCAGCAACACAACTTAATCCACAGACGCTGCTCGGAGATTGTCTTGCCTTAGGTGGCGGCGTTCTTTGGGCTGCGACGACGCTCGTCACCCGCTGCTCAGGTTTAGCGCGTATCCCCGCCACACAAACGACCATGTATCAACTGTTATTTGGCGCTCTGGTGATACTGCTACTGTGCCTGATTCTGGGTGAGACCGAGATCCACTGGAGCGCCTTTTTGGTGGCTAGCATCGTCGGCCAAGGCATAGTGATTTCGTTTTTTAGTCTCTTGGTATGGATTTGGCTGCTCAGACACTATTTGGCCTCGAGAGTTTCGATTTTTACCTTTATCGCGCCACTGCTCGGCGTAGGTTTGAGTGTGTGGGTGTTAGACGAGCCTCTGCACAGTGAATTTGTGTGGGGTGCCTTGATGGTGATGGCAGGGATGATTTTGGTGAACCTTGCGCCTCAGACTCGGCGCTTGAACGGAGCATAGTTTTACTATGTGTTTAGCTATTTTTGCGCAGAATGTTTTACCAGACTGGCCGCTGGTTGTTGTCGCGAATCGCGATGAGTTGCACGTGCGCCCGACAGCGGCGGCACGCCCCTGGGATGAAACCCCTTCGCTGCTAGCAGGCCGTGATCTGCAGGCTGGGGGCACCTGGCTTGGCCTGACCACAGGCGGGCGTATCGCTTTGCTCACAAACTATCGAGAAACGGGCCTGCGTGATGATCAGGCGCCCTCGCGTGGCCATCTTGCAGAGCGCTATCTACAACAAGAGCCATCGCAAGAGCAGTCGGCGCAACAATATTTGCAGGCGTTGCAACAAAACAGTGCGCCTTATAACGGCTTTAATTTACTAGCCGGCGATCAAAGCGGCTTGTGGTATTACTCAAATCGTCTGAACGCAGTACCGTTTAAGATCCCTGACGGTGTCAGTGGGGTGTCAAACGCTACGCTCAATACGCCTTGGCCCAAACTGCTTCGCACGCAACGCAGCGTCTCTGAGCATCTGGCACAGACTCATGCCCCTGATTCTGCCCGGCTGTTTGAAATTTTTCAGGATACCGTTCGTGCCGCAGAGCACGAACTCCCTGACACAGGCGTTGGCCTGGATCGCGAAAAATTACTTGGCAGCCCGTTTATCAAAAACGAGCGCTATGGCACACGTTGTACAACGATTATTTTGCAGCATCGCCAAGGCTACGCATTGTTTTACGAAAAGCGCTATGACGCCTTTGGGCAAGAATTGGGTGACAGTAACTGGCAGGTTGATTTTTTAGCGAAGACAATCTCAGCAATGTGAGGTTTTGAAACACACAAGGGTGTTTTCGAAGACGAAGCTGCTGGCAAGAGCGAAGCGAGTTGCTGAGTATCACGCATTTTGTATACGCGTGGCAATTTGCGGCATGACGCCTTGAGCGTACAGCCGTTTGTCAAACAGCAATTAAACGCTGTGGGCTTGGTTGCAGAACACAATAATACTGTATATTTATACAGTATTATTTTATTTGTTGCCTGTGATGCTCACCTCTAAAACCTCACCCGTCTGCCCTCCTGCCTCTCTACTGAAGCTGCATCCTGCGCTTTGGCGCGGGTCGCAATTGAGCGCACGCACGGGCCCCACCATTTCAACAGGGTTTTCAACCTTAGACGCTGAACTGCCCGGCAAAGGCTGGCCCACAGGTTCACTGATTGAACTGCTCACACCACACTCAGGCATTGGCGAAATTAGGCTCTTGCGGGCTGCCCTACATGCCACGGTAAAGCAGCAACCGGTAGCCTTACTGCAACCCCCCTATCAACCCAACATCGCTTGCTGGGCGGGTTGGCGCTTTGGCGTACAGCGCCTGCTTTGTTTAGCACCCCAACGCACGCGTGATGCGTATTGGGCGGCCGAGCAGATTTTAAAAAACGGTAGTTGCGCAGCCTTGCTGTTTTGGGCGCATCCCATTCAAAACTCGATCCTGAAACGATTGCATCTTGCGGCGCAAAGCAGTCAAACTTTATTTTTTATGTTTCGTCCGCACTCTGTCCAAACCGAAGCCTCACCCGCGGTGCTACGGGTCATGTTGTCTGCTGAACCAACAGGTGCCCTCACACTCTCTATTCTTAAGCGACGGGGCCCTGCCTGCGGGCAGCCTATTACGCTCACATCGTCACCTTCTGAACTCTTTTCAACTGTTACCCATGACCTTATGGATCGGCCTGCACCTGCACAGCCTCAGCCTCGACACGTGGCGACTCCGTTGGCTGACTGAGCCCAGCGCTGCCGCCGTCTTCGAACACGATGCTCTGATCGCTATGACGCCTGGCGCGCAGCAATGTGGCCTCAAATTAGGCATGCGCTGCGCAACAGTGCGCAGTCTGGCACCTGAGTGTTTACTATATCCAAGAGACCAACGCGCCGAACAAAATGCCTATGATCAAGCCGCCCAAGTTGCTTTAGCCTACTCGCCGTCTGTGTATCAACACGCGCGCGAGACGCTCTTGATCGACGTCACCTACAGCTTGCGGTTGTTTGGTGGTGTTCGTCAGATTGTTCAAGGGTTACGACAACAACTCAAACGCTTAACGCTGCAAGTGCAAAGCGGTGTCGCGCCCACGGCAACCGGAGCTTGGCTGTTGGCGCAAGTTGCGCGGCACTCAACGCAGCACTTAGCACAGCACTCGATACAGCGCTCAGCACAATACTCGCCACGCTATGCCTGCAGTCAACCGACGCTCGAGCGCCTACTCAACCCGCTGCCTTGCGCGATGCTGCAAAGTGCACAGCCTCATCTGGTATGGCTCAAAGCGATTGGCTGCGAAACCCTCGGGGGCTTGCGTGCCTTGCCTCGTAGCGGTCTGCAACGGCGCGTGGGTACGGCATTACTGACTGAACTTGAGCAAGCTTATACGCAAACAGTTTGGCGCCAGGCCCCCTACTTTGCCCCCGAACAATTTAATGAACAACTCGATTTACTGGATCG
>Ga0114978_10004313_pt1 | contig 11528 bp, 8 predicted proteins | sample S_140212_EF_Meta_FD_87027 | JGI IMG/M metagenome (GOLD analysis project Ga0114978, IMG submission 87027) | Freshwater microbial communities from Lake Simoncouche, Canada to study carbon cycling - S_140212_EF_MetaG | ecosystem: Environmental > Aquatic > Freshwater > Lake | place: Lake...
ACTGACGATTACAGACGTGGAGATGAAATAAGACCAACACCCGTTGGCACAATCGCTGAGGCGTCCAAAATTCTGAACTTGGTTTCAGAATCCCAACCATCTTTAGTGGTTGGGTAGTTCAAACCGCTAAGATACGAAAAAAAATGATATCCAAAAAAATTTACTGAAAATTAATTTTATCTCCTATGGTGATACCATTTTTTTTGCAATACCCACCAGGTAATTCTAAAACCATACTTCCATAACCTTTATATGATGGACAATCATCCGACTTACAAGGTGGACAGTTGTGTGAAATCGACTCAATATGATTATCATCAATGAATAAAATGTCTAAAGGAATGATACAATTTTTCATCCAAAAAGACTGAAGACCAAATTTAGGTAATAAAAACAACATACAGTCAAACCCATCAAAAGTTTTATTCATCATTCCCTGAATTATTTTTTCGGGTGTAGAGACTACTTTACAATTAAGATCGATATTATTTATTTTTATAATCATATTTATAACTAAATATTCAAAAAATGAAAAGATACGGAGGTACTTTGGTTGTTGTCAATAATGAGTGTCTACTTTGTAAAAGAAATTCATCAGGTGACCGACCAGGTGAATGGAGTATTCCTGCTGGAAAAATTGAACCGAACGAGAACTTGGAATATGGTGTGAGAAGAGAATTTTTGGAAGAAACTGATCACGAATTGTCAGGACCCTTGAAAAAGGTTGCGATCATATTGAGGAAAAATAGAACAGGTATCAAATCAAAAGGTTTGTTCTACGTTTTTCTTTCGAAACAAAAAGAAAAAATATTTCCTGATTTAGAAAATGCTATTGATGGTGATGAACATACTGAATGTGGATATTTCAAAAAAAATGAATTACCTGATAACGTATCTCTAGGATTACGTCGATTAATTTCACGATTACTAAAGTAATTTTTTGTGTAAAGTAGTGGATTCCGATACCTTTCGCAAAAAATCTATCTCATCCATTAATTTTCCCACGTCAATATTTTCTTTACCAAAAACTAATTTGAAAAATTGAACTTTGTTCTTTTGGAGATTGTTCAAGTCAGTAATAAGTTTTTCAATTTCCATTTTTACTTTGTGTGATTTTTTCTTTAAGTTTTTCCACAAATTCATTTTGTATCATTTTTGTAAATTTAATGTATGGAGTATCATCTGATTCTGGATCATATCTATATGATCCTAGTGGTGGTCTTTTAGCTCTACCTAAATAATTCAAACCTGAAATATTCGTTATACATTTGTGTCCACCACTCATCGCCAGTATTAAATCCCAACAACTTATTTTAACTTCATCCAATTTTAAAAATTCATCTTCTGATAATTCGTAGTAAGGTTTTTTCATTATTTGTGCAATTTCTTCACGTTCTGTCGGTGTTATCATACCAGAATACTTTGATCCGAAAAGTGCGACGAAATCCTTAAGTGTAAACCCTACAGATTCATCTACAACTGATTTTTCAGAAACATATTTTATCGTTGATAATGGTACAACTCTTTCCTCTAATTGTTTTTTCCATCTGCTAATAACTTCTTGAGCGATTTCACCTAAATTTACACCCTTTAATCCTCTTTCTTCTTTGAATGGATTACAACTTGCTTGTACCAATCCCATTGGCCAAGCAATTACCAAAAAGTCAGCACTAGGGTAATTTTTAAATGGTGTATATCTATCATATGAACCAGGTTTCATCATAGAACCTCCACCATATTGTATGATGATTGAATCATCTAGTTTAACGTTTGGACTATTACTCATTTGTTGAGTATAATCCTCCATGTTCTTTTGTAATATTTCTGGTTTGACATAATTTCGTTCCACCATCAACTTTTTGATTCTGTTATAAATCGAGAGTAAAGATGGTTGACAATTCATGACCAAATCGTCCAAAAATCCTGGTTTATTTTTGAATGCTAATAATAGTTTATTACAAACTAATCCTAATAAAACTTTATTTCTCCTAAGTTCTTTTTGTTTGTCTAACCTAAAAATATAATTGATAACATCCTGAGTGGTAATTCCATTTCTTACGAAATCTGCGGAATCTACCATAGATATTAATTTTATGTCTTCATCAGGAAATATATCTACAGGTGAAACTTTTTGTGATATTGTGGCTACATTGGACCTAGATTGTCCAAAATATTTTGATTTTGTTTCCTCAGCTCCCGCTTGTCGATCATGATGATCGGTATGTATGACAAACATAGGTTTACCATGTGCAAAATCTACCAAAACAGGCATTACTTCCCCACTAGCGTCCGTTTTTTTAATGGAAAATTCTCTGTCACCATATTGAATTATTTCACAATCGACAACTTTAATACCATTGTCTTGTAGATATTTTTTCATACCGAGAGCGGTTGTTACACCATCCAAATCTTGGTGGTAATAAATTTTTGCCTTTTTATATCTTTTGGCAAGTTTTTTGATATCTCTCAGTCCACCTTCTGAAATAATTTTTTTCATCAATTCAGAGTCAGTAAATATTTTAACTTATTGAATTCTGCTAATATTTCATCTCTAATATTCAATAGATCACTATCAGAACTAGGATCATATACATTTGTAAGGGAAATTAAAAATTGAACAACTGAATCAACATATTCCATCACATCCACACTTGTGAGATCTAGTAAAGGTAAATTTAATCCTTGATCAAATTGTGGTCGACCATGTTTACCCATACACACCTCCACAAATGTATCGATCAAATCTGTTAATGCGTCATAAATTGAACCAAATGCTTGATGTTGAGCATAAGAATCTGTTTGCCAATGAAAAATCTTCATTTGATTTTGCGCCATTAACAAGTTTTGTATTACTTCGTTTTTCATTTTATTACATTTTAATTATTAAATACCTAAAACACCAGGTTTTACACCAGGAATTCCACCAAATAAAATTTGAGTGAGAAGGTCTTGTGATTGATTTTGCGGTGTAGATGGAGTATTAGGTGTTGATGTTGCACTAGTTTGAGGTTGAGTTTGACCAAAATCATCATTCCAATAACTTTGAGCTTCGGGAGTCTGTGAATATTGATTCAAATCATTTGTATAATCACCCATCTGTGATTCTAATTCATCAGGTCCTACAAAATTTCCTAAACCCGCCCAATCAAGGAATCCTAACCACCATTTAGTATTACGCATCAAACCTCTAACTTGTCTATTTCCCCAAAATCTACCAATGCCACCACTGAAAGGATACTTTTTAAGAGATTCCAAACTAAATTTTGCATATTGTTTGGGATCACTAAACATTCCAAATTTTGGCTTTCCTCCCAAATCACTGAATAATCTATGATCTTTTTGTGCTAATTTTTTCATTTGATTCAAAATATCAGTAGCTTGTTGTGGAGTTAATTTTCCACCTTTAGCCAATTTACCTGATACTCTACGAGCTAATCTAGAGGCAGCTCTTGATCCTTGATTTGCATTCGATAATAGTTTGATCCAATCTGTGATAGTATTTCTAATACCTTTAGTCAAAAACCCTGTAGGTAAATTATCTATTTTTTGGATTAATGTTGGTCCCCAACTTCTAACTGTGTTCGTCAACTTACCCCAAGTTTTATTGGATTTAGCCAAATCCTGAATAATTTTGGTAGCACCAGCCACATTGCCGGCTTTACTCATTTTAAGTGCTGTTTCAGCATTTTTTATTATTCTACCTGATTTACCAAAAAGTAACAATGGTTTCGCAGCTAAGTCACCAATATATGGAATTACTGAAATCATCGAAAGTATTCCAAAAACAGTGTCCCCCTGTTTCATATAAGAAATTCCATTAACGAAATCAACAACTCCTGTTGGATCGAATATACCGAGTATATCACCTAAGGTGTTATACCATTCAGCTTCGTTTATAATTTTATTGTTCTCAATTAAACTTGTTTGAAGAAGTTTATATTGATTTTCGTTGATTAAAATATTCATAATAATTTTGTTTTATAAATATTTTGTTATTTAAAAATATTGAACTTCACAGATAATTATAATTAAAAAAAGTGTGAGTTGTAGTTGTTTAAAATCTATTATTCGGAATGATGGTCCAGTAATTGCCACTTTTAATTACAGATACTGTAATGAGGATTTCATATCTACAGGAAATCAAATAAGTCCTGGTGAAGTTTTAACTATTTGGTACGAAAACGGATATTTTAATACACCGTTTGAAAATATAACTTTTTTAGAAACAAATTGTTTTACTAATGAACTACCACCACCAACACCAAGTGTAACACCAACTGTTAGTTTAACCGCATCGGTTACTCAAACAAATACTGCCACACCGACTATAACTCCAACCATTACTCCAACAAATACTCAAACTCCAACGCAAACACCAAGTACCCAATATACTAATTACTTAGCTGAAAATTGTTGTTCTAATGTAACAAGTACAATTGTTTTGAGTGTTCCTAGTTCAATTACAATTCAGTTTGGTACTGATGGTGTTTTATTTTCAACTCAAAGATACTACATTATTGAACCTACTGACCTTACAACAGTAAATTATCAGGTTAATTCTGTAATCTCTAATATATGTTCGTTGAGTATCGGTTCACCATGTCCAGACCCAACCCCCACAGCAACTAGAACTCCAACAAGAACACCAACGCAAACTAAAACACAAACTCAAACTCCAACCAATACACCAACTCAAACACCAACACCAACCCAAACACCAACAAACACTAAAACTGTAACTCCCACACAATCTTTAACTAATTCCCAAACACCTTCACTTTCACCGACAAATACAGTAACTCCGACCTTAACCCAAACACCAACCAATACACCAACAAATACTGTATCATCAACAACAACAAAAACTCCAACAAACACTGTAACTTCTACAATTACTCCAACGAATAGTGTAACTCCTTCGATTACCCCAACTAATACTGTAACTCCTTCGCCAACTCGTAGTCCAGGAGCAACACCACCAGAAACAAATTCACCAACCCCAACCAACACTCCAACAAACACTCAAACACCTACAACTACCCAAACACCTACACCAACTAAAACACCAACACCTACAAATACACAAACACCCACAATTACACCAACTTCTACTGAAACACCAACACCTACAAATACACAAACACCTACAAATACACCAACTTCTACTGAAACACCGACAAATACTGTATCACCAACATTAACTCCTTCACAAACACCGACAACATCACCATGTACTTGTAACACGTATTATTTAGAAGTAACCAAAGCAAATTGTGTTGTATCTGTACGATATAAGAATTGTAATGGTATAACTTCAGATTATTTACCATCTGATTTTGGTTTTACACAATTTTTCCCACTAGGTTGGGTATACTATGTGTGTTCATGTAACGTTCCAACATTTCTTAGACAAAGTTGTTCCGCTCCTGCTGGTAATGCTACACTTTATTCTTCTGGTTGTGTTCCTTTTCCGTCTCTAACACCGACTCAAACTCAAACACCTACTCCAACTCTGACACCTACACCAACGGTAACTCCAACGACTGTTTATAATTTGTACGTTGCTCAAAATTGTTGTGAAATTTATGGAAATTCTATCATAGTTTCTATTCCATCTAGTATTAATATAGTTTCAGGAGACGGTTTGGAGTATAATTCTCAATGTTATGTAATTGGAGAGAGAGTCTTTGACCTTGAATATGTTACTCAAATTTCAAGTGTGACCCCAAACATATGTGATTCTTGTGATCCTTGTCCCTCGGCAACTCCGACTAGAACCCCGACTAATACTCCAACACCTACAGTTACATCTACTGTAACTCCATCTCAAACGGTTACACCATCCATAACCCCAACAAACACTCAAACTGTAACACCAACACAATCTGTTACTAATACCCCAACACCTTCATTTTCACCAACAAATACAATAACTCCTACCTCAACACAAACACCCACCAATACACCTACAAATACTCAATCACCAACACCAACAATTACTCCAACAAATACTGTAACTTCAACTAATACCCCTACTAATACTGTAACTCCTTCGGTTACTCCGTCAAATACTGTAACACCTACACCAACTCGTAGTCCAGGTGCAACACCACCTCCAACCGAGTCACCAACTCCAACAAACACTCCAACAAACACTCAAACACCTACAAATACTCAAACACCTACAAATACTCAAACACCTACAAATACTCAAACACCTACAAATACTCAAACACCAACTACAACTCCAACAAGCACCATAACCCCAACTAGTACCCAAACACCAACGAGTAGTTTAACTCAAACTCCAACAACGACTCCAACAAACACCCAAACACCAACAAACACCTCAACCCCAACAGTAACTCCAACTCAAACTCCTAGTGTCACACCGACAAGTACCTCAACAATTACACCAACGAGAACCGCAACTCAGAGTCAAACACCAACTAATACCATCACACCAACTAACACCTCATCAAATACCAAAACTCCGACTTGTACTCCAACATTTACTCCAACACCATCTGTTACAAGATGCGCATGTAAAACATGGAATGTGGAAATATTAGATCGTACTGGTTGTAATTGGTGTACTGAAATTCAATATACTGATTGTAATAATGTTTTAAATCAAATTTTACCACCAGGTGGTTCTCAGTATTTTCCTTTAGGATACAGTATTAGTGTTTGTGCATGTTCTTCAATTTTTAATTATGTTGGTGTTTTACCGACTTGTAAAGGTATAAGATTGGATTATGCAAGTTGTGTACCAAATCCAACACCTACAGCAACCCAAACACCAACTAAGACTACTACTTCCACACCAACATCTACACCAACTCAAAGTCCCACGTCAACAACTTCCCAAACACCAACTAAGACTACTACTTCCACACCAACATCTACACCAACTCAAAGTCCCACGTCAACAACTTCTCAAACACCAACAAGTACCTCAACTCTAACTCCGACCAATACACCAACAAATACTGTAACATCAACATCAACAACTACTCCAACAACTTCTCAGACCCCAACAACTACTCCAACCAATACTGTAACACCAACAACCACTCCGTCAAATACTGTAACACCTACACCAACTCGTAGTCCAGGTGCAACACCACCTCCAACCGAGTCACCAACTCCAACAAACACTCCAACAAATACACAAACACCCACAAACACTCCAACAAATACACAAACACCTACAAATACTCAGACCCCAACACGCACACAGACTCCTACTAATAGTCAAACACCAACAAATACTCAAACACCTACAAAAACCCCGACAAATACTATAACACCGACCACCACAGTTACACCAACTTGCCCTCCTTGTTTCGAATATAGTGTTGTCGCAAATGGAGGTTGTGAAATTCAATATACTCAATGTGCTGGATTGGTAACTGTCTTCAGTATGGTCGTAGGTGAAACGATATACATTTGTGCTCAACAAGGAACTGTTTCTACTTTATCAGGTGTTGCCGCAACTATTGCTCAACAACTACAATGTGGTAATCTTTGTAATCCAACACCCCTAGTAACTTCTACTCCCACAAAGACGCCAACACCGACACAAACAACAACACCTACATCGACAACTACATCTACTCCAACAACTACACCAACAAATACTCCAACACGAACTTCCACCCCAACTCAAACTCCTACGTCAACAACTTCTCGAACACCAACAAACACTCCAACAACTTCTCGAACACCAACAAACACTCCAACAAATACTGTAACACCAACACCAACCCGTAGTCCAGGTTCAACTCCACTTCCTACGGTGTCTCCGACCCCAACCAATACTCCTACAACCAGCCAAACCCCAACCAATACTCCTACAAACACTCAAACACCAACAAACACTCAAACACCAACAAGTACCTTAACTAAAACACCGACCAATACACCAACAAATACTGCGTCACCAACACTAACTTCAACACCAACTACAACTAAAACTCCTACACAAACAACCACACCTACTATAACTCCAACCCAAACTGTAACACAAACACCAACCACAACTCTTACTCCTAGTCCAAGTACAACGGAAGCCCCTTGTATTCAATATACATTAGATATTGTTAATAATTCAGTATATCGTATTTCATATGTTGCATGCGATGGAACTTCACAAAACATAGACTTTAATTATCCTGGACCAACTACAGATTTCAACAGTGTGGCAACATTTGTAGAGAATAGGTATTTTACAACAGATCAAATTATTGTTATTTGTTCTAAAACTCAACCTGTTGCATATTGTGATACATGCCAATCAAACCCGATATGTTCTCAAAGTTGCGTTCCGATTGTCAATACAGGTTCTTGTCCTCTCTGTCCCTGTTCCGAATATTTAGTCACAGTACAACCAAATAGTTCAAGTTCTACAATTCAAGGTTGTATCGATTGGATAGAATATACTGATTGCTATAATATTGTAAGACGGAAATATCCAATAGATTTTGGTTATACAACACAATATTTTCCAAAAACTAAATTCACTGTTTGTTCATGTACTTTACCTATTTTCCCATTCGATCCTAATTGTGAAGATATTGCATGTGCAGTTTTAATATCAAATAATTGTATTGAACGTTTATGTTTCACTTGGCAAGTTGTGGTTCCAAATTTAGCAAGTATTGAAAATATGGAGTACAATCCTTGTGACCAAAGTGGTGTAACAAATTATCCTAAACTTCCATTATATTCAGGTACTTATTTTATTTGTAGTTTAACAATTCCTTTGATTGTTGATTCTACTGGTGGTCCGTACGTCGAAACAGAACCTACTTTGACTACAGTTTGTACAAATCCAATTCCACAAATCCCTACTTCTGTCGGTACTTGTTCGACTTGGGCTTTTACCAATAATTTGAGTTTGGGAGAATCGGTCACATTTATTTACACAGATTGTGACAGGTTTAATTATGTAATGACAGTTGACTCATCGTGGGATTCTTCTAGTTTTTCTATTTGTAGTTTTCACGGTCCTACGTTCATTTCTGGTTCACCAACTAATAACGTTTTTCAAAGATTATTAGTTTTACAAAATGATGACTACTGTGGATGTTATTATGGTTGTGCTTCAGGTTTTGAATGTATACCGATCGCAAGATTGACAAGTGGAATCGATCCTAATCTGACTGAACAATGGGAACTCCCATTATGTGGTGGAAATAATTTCCCAACACTTACAACAGTTCAAATCACAATTAATTCCGCAAATTCAAATATTCTTGGTTATGGTCCTGCTTACACCGCTTGTACTGCAAACCCATTTGAATGGTGGACTTTTTACACAGAACAATTTACATTCAATAATTGTGCTAATTTTACAACTACATATCCTCTTAATATTCCAAGTCCATTAGATACTATCCCTCCTGGTTTTACTACTGGTGAGTGGGGTTCTATCGTAAATCCAGACATGCCAATATTTAATCTACCTTCTGATTTCTTAAATAGTCCAGGACTAATCGGTTCATCTTGTGGTTGTAGTAATATCGGGTTCGCTAGTGAAAGTTGTGTGGTATTGAGAGATTGTTGTACCGGAAACATCGTATACACAGGCACAATAATGAATGACAACTATAGTTGGGTAGAAAACAATTACACCGTTGATAATTTAGGTCTGACAGATTGTTGTTTGTATTTAGATGTATTTATACCTCCTACTATAATTCAAGGAATTGACACAAGTCAAATTCTAAAGAGTTATCAATATCCAATCAATAATGGTTATATTACTGAATATATCACAACAGGGTGTGGTATTTGTTTAAATCCAACACCTTCACCAACAACAACCCCCACACCAACACCAACACCGTTTCCGTCATATTATTGGATATGGTCCACTACAAGTCCCCAAAATTCCTTTACCACTAGAACTTTAAGTAATTTACCATCTACTAATTCGTGTGATGTGAGAAAACTAATTATTAACCCAATATCTTTACAAGGAAATGTCTCATCTTTATTAAATTCATTGGTGAATGGTGATAGAATAAATATTTTCGATCCCTCAACCTCTAAACAGAGAACTTTTCAAATAACCTCAATATCATTGGTTTCAAGTAAATATGAATTAAATATTACACCTACGAATACTAGTTGTCCTACTTATGTAAATTTTGATTTTATTTTTAATAATAGTTACGGAATAAAATTTCTTAAAAGATAATCAATATTAATTAATAAATATGAGTTGTATTACCTATTTATGTGATTTACAAGCATGTTGTCCATCACAAGAAACTTATGAGAAAATTCCACTGAATTTTTCTTGTGACATAGATCTTACCTCTCCACCATACAGTTTAATGGTCCTTGTTTGGACAGGAAATACAAACACACCAATAAATAGGAGGGGTATTAAAAATTGTTACAGAATTTCTACAACTCCGACTTTGATAGCATTTGATTCAAATGCGTGGTCTGTAGATAATAACTTTATGTTTTCAGGTGGAAATCAATGTAGTACTTGTGCAAATGTATTTCCATGTGGAACTGACACAACTTGTAAACCTTGTTTAGGGATTACACCGTCACCCTACAATCAAAACATTTTAACAAATGTTTGTCAACCATCTTCATGTTGGAATTGGGACAATCCTATCGAAGTTTTACGACAAGATAGTTCTATTATGGTATCAAGTATTGCATTGGATATTGGAACAAATACAGGTGATATAGACTTCACTTTTTCAGTTGGTTGGCGACCAAACAGATTTCAAATTTGGTGGCAATACGATGGTACCATGGGTGGTCAAGCAGGTATAACTAAAGTTTGTGACTCACTTTTTATCGGAAATGGTTTAAGACCTGGCACAGAATATGGCGATAGAGTAAAACAATATTGGAGAAACCAATCATTTAATAACCCGATAGGAAATCCAGTGTATTCAAATTGTTACTATGACTGTAATGGGAATAATATTTGGACATGGGTTCCTACTAGTGAAAAAAATAGTTTATATCCTTATGGCATACCATGTCTTACGAGTGGTTTTACACAAAATGAAATCGACAACGAAGGGTTCTTAGCATTGAGAAGTCGTGATAGAAATGACATATGGGGATCTGCTGGCAACTTTCCATGGGGATCTGTTGTACCTACATACGGTAGCCCAGGTCAAATTGGTGTAGTATCCGACTACCCAAGTGGCTCATCACCTTCTAGCTCTAGCCCAATAAAATTGAGATTTAACAAACCACTTCCGTCTCCAACTGTGGTTTATATTACTTCGTATAGAGGGTTTTCAGATTTTTACCAAAATGATGCCGCCTATCTTTTACAAGTTGATGGTAACTGTAATTAATTATCAAATTGATTTTTAATTTTTTCTATTTTCCTATCCAAATACCATTTAGCTTTCAAGAGATCCTCAAGTTCTTTGTCTACATTTTTCTTTCCAGCTCTTGAGATATACTTGACCGTATTTCCAAGATGGAAGTCCAAATCCCAAGCTTCGATTACTTTAATTGCCTCATAAGGATTGTCA
>Ga0114978_10004318_pt1 | contig 11521 bp, 10 predicted proteins | sample S_140212_EF_Meta_FD_87027 | JGI IMG/M metagenome (GOLD analysis project Ga0114978, IMG submission 87027) | Freshwater microbial communities from Lake Simoncouche, Canada to study carbon cycling - S_140212_EF_MetaG | ecosystem: Environmental > Aquatic > Freshwater > Lake | place: Lake...
TAATAATAACATATCATATTGTAATAGTGTTGGATCAAATATGCCAGTAATAAGTACACATCCGGATCCAATATCATCTGTAAATCGTCTATTAGATCCAAACTGTTTAAAATTGCGTACTAAACCTACTTTACGATAGTCATTGTTAATCTCAATACCTTGATTCTTATCTCGCGCGATAGATGTATAGAATACAATTGAGTTAGCATTCAATTCATCAATAGCATTTGAACCATGTCCACCCAATGGAGACATAATAGCTCGAGCGGCTGCACCAGAAGAACCGGTATTTCCTGTTATAGTAACATCAGTCCAAGTGTATCCAGAACCAGGATTAGTTATATCAATTTTAGTCACTTTACCACCAGAACACATTGCTGTTGCGGTGGCTCCACTACCATCACCTAAGATAGAAACCGTAGCGGCTCCATATCCTGATCCACCTTCTACAACTTTAATAACTTCAATTGAACCTGGCACTGCAAGTAATTCAACGTTAGCTTGAATAGTATCGATATTTCCTACTGAAAAGTCTGCGACTAAAACTGCTCCTGTACCTGAACCAGAAGAATCTACAATCTGAATGTTAGCATTAGTATAACCTACTCCCGGATCATTGATAGTGTATCCTACAATTTCTCCACCAGTACCAAGCACTGCTGTAGCTGTAGCTTGACCTGAAGTTAAAGTTAAAGTATGAGTTGAACCAACTCCATCAGTTAAATTAATATTTGTTCCAGCATTAGCATTGACTAAAGAAGTTGCTAATCGTATTGTATTATTATCAACCCTAATAACATAATACGTAGATGTTGATGTTAATCCACCAATTGATGTACCGCCTCCATTATTATAAACGACTGCATCGCCAGTTACTAATCTATGACCAGTATATGTTATAGTTTCTGCCACATCGTCTACACCAGTAGCTGCATTAAATGTCAAATACGGGTATCCTATAGTTACTGTTGGAGGAATAGTGTAACCATTACCAGCGCTTGTTACTGATAGCGTATTTACTTTACCTTCTGAGATAGTAGCTACAGCAGTTGCTGTAGTTCCACTAACTGGAGCAGATATAGTTACATTAGGTATTTCATTATATTTTGTTCCTTGTGTTCCTAATAATAGCGTATAAACACTATCAATGCCAGGACTAATAACAAGTGATATCTCAGCATTGGTCTTAACAATGACTGCTGTTATGGTAGCATTAGTTGAATTGTATGTTAATTGCGCAGTTCCATTTGCTACAGCTCCTGAAGTATGGGTTGGTCCAGTAGTTCCTGTAGTGCCTGCAGTAGTTACTTCATAATATCTACCAGAATGATAAATGATATGACCTAAAGTAACTAATGTAGAAGCTGCCCAATCTGCATTTTTAGCAACAGGTGCTGATACAGTAATTGTTGGAGTATCTTGATAACCATAACCATTATCAACTAATGCCACTACATTAATAGCTCCTCCTGATAACGTTGCAGAAGCTTTTGCTGTAGTACCAACATATTTTAATTGCACAGAACCATTGTTAAGTGTGCCTGAAGTATGTATAGGACCTGAAGTTCCTAATTTTGTACCTGAAACAACATAATAAAAATTATCTTTTGTAGTAGCTGGATTAGTGTACTTAATATAACTGCCAATAGCTACATCTAAATTAGCTGACCAAGTAATAAATGATGTGAATGGAGGAGAAATAGTTATCTCAGCACTAGTATAATTAACTCCTGGATTTGTTATAGTTAATGAACTTATTAAATATGGATTTAATTCTTGATAACCATCGCCGGTGATCACTGCTATTGTTGTCGCTGGATTATAATTTCCACCACCATTTTCAATATTAATAACATTAATAGAACCATTTGAATAGAATTGTGCTTTAAGTGCAGTAGAAACTGGCATAGAAGTTGATGATAAGAATCTATTTCTTAGAGATACTGGAATAGAATACATAAATTTCCACTTATAACCATCAATAGTACTAAATATTTCTGGAGTAATACCAGTTGGCATACGAGTTGATGGTGTATTTTCAGCATTATCAATACACTTATAGACATTATAGTCTGTGGTTAATACATAGAAGTTTGCATCTTCTAACCGAGTAGCTCCGGAATATGCTGGGGCATAACCATAACCTGTAGTAGTTTCAATAGCATCATCATACATATCATAAACAGTTCCAGAAACCCAATTAATTCGTCTTACGACATATGAAACGTCGGAGGGCTTAATCTTCTTGGCAGTAAGGATATCTCGTCTGACGTGAAGTTCATATCTAAAGTTTTCAGACGGTGGTCCAGGATCATCAACAGTAGACGAAGGTATAAATGGACTTAAAAAATCAGTCCATGAATTTTCTTTACCAAACCAATGATAATATGTGGCAGTCTTAGAAGTAACTTCATTATAGATAGCATCCGCTATCGTCTTCTTAAACTTTTGTTTAAATATTGAATATGATGACATTTAATTATCCTACAGAAACAACCCAAGATATAGCAATAGTTTCTGAACTTGATTTAGTAATAACCGGGAATGTTGTTCTGCATAGCATAGTACCAAATGTTAATTTGTGATTTGCACCAGCTCCATCAGTAATTGCAATAGCTGTGCCAGCTACAGCATTAGCATACGTTGTAGCTAATTTAATTGTATTTGCATCAATACGAATGATAAAATATGTACCTCCATCTATTAAACCTCCAACTGTTGTGCCACCGCCATCTGTATAAGTAATTTTATCTCCAGTGGTAAAACCATGTGAAGTTTTAGTTATTCGGTTATTTGATGCGTTAAGATCATTATCTCCATCAAATATAACAACAGATGATGATGATTTATTAAATATACCAGCTTCAACGATTGATCCAGTTCCAGATCCTGCACCGAATGTCGCCGTAAATGTCACATTAGATCCAGAAGTTGTTGCTGAGGTAGTTGTAACGCGAGATAATTCATTGACTAAAGTTGTTTGTGAAAGAGCTCCAATAGAAGGATCATCACCTATAGCCATAAAACCCATAGCATCAAATGTTCCAGCAATAATTCTTGATGCAATAAACTCTTTTCCTGACGTTACAACAAGATTAGGAACTTCAGTCTCATAGACTACTTCTTTCTTCTCGTTTAGTTTTTGTATTAACAAACGCCCTGTTAATTTAACACTGTCTTTTAACATTTTAACTCCTATTAAGATTCTACGATGCTAGGTGCAGCATCAGTTATTATTACGCTAGATTGCAAATTGTTTCTACCATCACCAAAGAATGGAATAATAAGTGGTGGGTTATAATCAGCGGCAAAATATGATTCAGCATCATATGGGTCTATTCTAAATGATCCACCTAGATCAGAAGTAAAGACATTTTCATTACTAATACTCTTATTTATAGTGACAAATGTAGCTTTAGATCTCCATTGTAATAATTCTTGGGTGGCAGTTAGACCTGTAACAAAAGTATTTTGTATTTGATATTCGCCAAATAAAGCTGTACCAGCAGGATGTAAATATGATTTAATTAATGACTTATACTTCTCAAGGTTTTCATCTATTGTAATCAAATATGAGTATTTTTGCCATCTATAACTGTCTTGAATAACTATGTCATCATCAAGAAATCCATCGTTTGAATTATAATGTCCTTGGTATTTAGCTACTGCTCCAATATCAAACCTTATTAATAGATAGTTTGGATTTGTGCCTTGACCTGATAAAGATTCTTGATAGAATTGTTGTAATAAAGTTCCAGCATAAGAAGGATCATTATATTCTACAGCAGCATAATTAGGACTTAATAGATAACCAAAATCCGTATATTGATCTACAGTAGAATCATTAGGGATAGAATATTGTCTTGTTGTGTTTTTATCAATTGTAAGTAAAGAATTAGATGCAATAGCTTCATTTGATTGTAATAGATAGAATCCAGTTTCATAGCCGCACCCAAATCTAACGGTAACTATATTAAGAACGCCGCCATTTGAATCAACTTTAGTAACTTTCAATAATTGCGTGATAGATACACCATTAGAAACTGTGGTTCCAGTAATTAAATCACCAACCTTATAACCTGTGCCTTTTTGTGTAATATAATTTGATACTGTTGTAGGGATAATTGTTCCGGCAATTCCATTGAAAGCAATTGTATAACCTACTTCTATATTACCATAATAATTCTTATCAATAAAGATCTCATAGATATTACCTCTAATATATTTTACTCGATCTACATATACTTTAATAACTACATTTTGCCCAACAATATTAATTCTATTTCCAGGAAGTGTTGCAGCAGATCCAGCGCTCATATCAACGAATATTGACATTTCTTGTTGCCATTTGCCGTCAGATGCTTTAAGTACTGAATCCCATGGATATGATATCTCAGCCGTCTTATTGAATAATAATTTAAGTAAGAACTTATAAGAAGATTCTACTCCTTTTGCTACAAATAATTCTTTAACTTTTCTTAATAATAACTTCTGATTAATGAATTCATAATTGGCACCAAATACATCTAATTCATTTTTAAAAAATTGGACGTATTCATCAAGAGTTTGATCTATATCTCTTATATTTTCTAAATTTCTTTGTTCATTTCCGCCTAAATAAGTTGGTCCTGAAGCTCCAACTGTAAACGTCTTCTTATCCATGTATTCATAGTATGCCTCAACAAAAGCCACAAATAACGGATAGTCTTCCCGTGCAAATTCAGGGATCTGCTTTGAAACTACTGATTTTAAATTAATCGCCATTAGTTCCTGCTTGACGTGAATTGGTAATTAGCACCACCAGCAGGATCGCCAACAGATACTTTATCAAGGACCATAGATACGTTAATATAATTATCTGGAATAGTCACTAATTGATTACGAACAGATACGACATCATTTGACTGAGGTTTAACAATAAGCTCAAAAATTCCATCTTGACTTTGATCAATACCAGTAATTTCTAATTCTGGCATAGTAACTGTACCAGTTTGATAATCTATTAATCCAAAAGTTCTATAGTAAGTCTTAATATCAATAGTATAATAATACATTCTTAATACACCATAGCGCGAATCTGTTGGAAGGTCTTCAACATACATTAAGTTTTCATTTCCAGCTATATAAAATCCTGTTGATGTAATAGATTGTTCTGGAACTGTTGAATTATAGATGGGATTTCCCAAGTAGATAATATAATTTGAATTTGTATTATATTGGACTTCAATTTCTCTGTGTAATTTAATAGTAGTTATATTACTGATAATTGAATCTTCAGTTGCATCTATTTGTGATGACAAATTAGAGTGTCTAAATATTCCGGTAAATGATTCTAGATTTTCTGTATTGTAAGCTTTAATAGTATCATTCACCAGAATCTTTAATTCTGTTTCAGATTTAGAAGTTAATCTTGGATTATAATAAGCTGTAGTAGTTATTTCAAGATTGATATATTCTGGATCTACAATTTCTGGTGTAATAGATACTACATTCTTTTGTTTTAAAATTTCAGTAATAATATAATTCTTTTGTGAAGATGTCAAGATATTAGTATTAGTTGGCTTAATAGATAAGAATACTTTACCATAAACTGGCGGAATATTGTCTTCTCCACCCCAGGCATTTACCGTTTCTGCTTCTGGATATAATCTAAATATTAGGGCTTTATAGTCTTCAACAGTCACCGCACGATTTTGTGATGAATACGTTCTTGGAGCATTATATCTAATTGACTCGATAGATTCAATATCTGTACCTCCTACTGCAGGAGTAGTAGTCGTAATGGCCACAGTTCCTCCTAAAAGACTAGATCCACTATAACTAAATAATCTGCATCCATTAGCTGCAGTTGTATTTGTCACCATATATGAAATGTTTACAACATTGCCGGTAACTAAAGCTTTACCTATCGTATTATTACCAAATTCTAATTCATACAATTGACCTTCTATTTCTTTAATAAAATAAACTTTAGAGTTTTGGTCAAGGTTTAATATTTGTTCTTGATTAACAAATGTATTAAATACAGATGATGTTGAATTATCTTGAATCCTTACATTAATAGTGGATAGATCCACATTTGAATTAGGAAGAATGTATTGCGCGCCGGCAGCTACAGTATATTTAAACGTTAATGGAGTACCTTCTTTAATATTAACCGCAGTAAAGGTATAAGTTGAACCCGATAAAGAAGTTGATATAGCTTCCGTGTTATAAAATGTATATTGTTCACCATCTATAGTAGTTGAGAAAGAACTATATGCTGGTAAAGTTAAAGTAGCTGGAGTAGAAGAGGTAGCAGATACTACTATATTCACCGTAGCAGTTGCACCAGCCGCAGAGTGAGGTACGTACCCAATTTCTTTAGCTCTTGAAACGACGCTTGATCGTTTGCTGGCAGAATCTAAGAAAGATTCATTGACAGCTAAGTTTGTATATAGAGCGTTGTAATGGGTATTGTATGCAAGGATGTCTAAAAGCACGGAAAGGCCGGCACCTTCAAAATCATAATCGACAAATTCTGCTTGACCTCGCAAGAATGTTTTAATGTTAGATTTAATTGCATCAAAATCTAACTCAGTTGTTGTTATGTTCTTATTTGCCATTATCGGGTTCTCGTTAAAATAAGGTCGACTGTTACTGGTCGAGTAGTGTTTATAATAGTAAAGTTAATAGATACGTATACTTCATTATTATCTGGTGATATTGTTACTAATACCTCATTTAATCTGACTCTTGGTTCAAAGTTAATGATGGTGTCAGTTATAGCTCGTTTAAGTATGACGTTTAGCATTGGGGTGGCTGGCTCAAACAGCAACCCTCTAATTTGTGAACCTATCTCTGAATGGAAAGGTCTCTCATGATTTTGTGTTAGGACAAGGTTTTTTACTGCTGCCTTGATAGCTTCTTCATCAAACTTACGGACGACATCCTTCGTTACTGGATGCTTAGTAAAGTTAAGGTCTAGATCTGAGAATGTTCTGGTATTACGCGCCATGTCTTATTTATATGACTTTATTTGAAAAAATACGCTCGAAGAACGCGATTATTGTCTATTGTCAAAGCTAGTCAGGCCTTTTTTGACCACATCATCTAACCAATATTCTTCAACATATTTAACGTATTTTTTATTTGGAGAGGTATCTAAGAACTTAAGTATATTAGGATTTGAGTAATCAAGAGGAAAATCTATGACTTTAGATACCCATTTAAGGTAATTTTGTTTGTGTAAGAATAGACTTTCTAAACTTAAATAGTTCAATTCGCAAGATAGATTTGAATATTCATTTAAAGCAATATCTAGTGTTCTGCCTTTTCTTAATCTTTTTTGCTGTTCAGTATTAATGTCTTCATCTCGTACGATGATACCAACTATAACTTTGACGCCCAGACTTTCAGTTTTATTAATAAAGTCTTGTAGTTTTGGTATAGTAATATTACCATCATAAACAAAAGGACAGCTAATATCTGTAACAAATAGATCTGATGATTCAAATATGTCAGCAGTCATTTGTGAAGGATCAACGAAATACTTAGCAAAGAAGTCTTCGTCTGTAGGGACCCAATAATTATCTAGTATTGCATCCCAACCTTTTACATCAGGATGCATACTAAAAATTCTACTAAAGATATGATTACCTGAACCTTGAGGTCCAGTTAACAATAATAACTTTTTCATTATTTAAAGGACCGCTGTTGACTAATATCAACGCCGCTTCTTGATGCTATGCGTTTAGCACTATCTTCTTTTAAATATTGTTTACTATCTGATCTTTGTTGACCAATATAGGTTCTAATCTTTAATGGATTAATTTCATCAGTTGGGCCAGTTCCGCTATCAGGAGCGAATACGTATAAAATAACTTCTGAATCCTCAGTGATAAAATTATGAAGCTCGTTACGTCGCATGAAGAAAGTTTCACCCTCAATTACGTCATATAACTCATTATCTAATTCAACTTTACCACGACCTTTAATAATTAGACCAATACGATGGCTAGGATGTGTGTGTAATGTTTGATACATGTTTGGTGGGAAATGCACATAGTTAACTACAGGATCACCTAATCTACTAGGACCAATTGCTGTAGTATTTGTACCGCCATCGATATAAGTAAGGTTGCCCATATCTAGGTTATTTTGAACGTAATAACGACTTTCCAATAGTCTTAAACCTGGAAAGCTAATTACTATGCCTTCGCCACTTACTTTATAGGGTGAATTAACGCAGAATGCGCCATTTGTATCTGTAAAAGATATTTTTTCTTGATTGAACCTACCATCCTTCATTAGTACATAGTCTGTACCGGTTGGTTCAAATGTTTGTTCTTCATTAGTGATTGGTGTTAAATCAAATACCCATCTATCTCTAACTTGCGTCTTTTGCTTTACGTTTATCATTTAAAAACTCCATAATCTCAATTGGTATAAAAGGATCTTGCATTCTTTCAGGATGCCACACCATAGCAGCTATATTATTATCTATCCAAGACTCACAATAACCATCCTTATCAACAGCTAAACTCTTAGCATTTTTAGGGATTTTTACTATTTGATTTGAATGAAATGAATTAACTTTGATTTTTTTGCGGTTATATGTAACAAAATGTTCAGTATCCATATGATCGTGACATTGTGCTACTTCTCCGCCAAGAACTACTGTTAATACAAAAGCTCCATGACATACACCTAATATAGGTTTTCCCAACTTCATCATTGCCGTAGCAATTTTTAGCTCTGTAATTCTTCTTATAGTGGTATCATCTCCACCGGTAAGGATCAATACGTCTAAATCTTCCGCAAGCTGATCAAAATTGCGATCAAAATTAGGTATAGGAACGATCGCATGATCCTCTAAAAGACGGTACCAACCGTGTTCTAGTGAATCATGCGCCCTATCCTTGTGAAATAGTACTCTCTGTGAGAGTCCTATTATCATATTACCAACCGTATGCTGTTGCTGCTAATTCTCTTGCTGCAGGAGTATCGCATGTATTACCTACGATGATCTCATAAAGCTCTTTGCGCATTACTTTAGCCATGTCAATTGCTTTATCTGCTACTGAAGGATCATTATCAACTAATTTTTGTAAACGAACTGCACCAATGTTTGAGTGGAATGCTTCGTCTTTAGCGATTATGCCGTATTTTCCAGCTACTGTTTCGTCATAAGCACCAATTTCACACATAGTGTCCCATGATGTAGCAGCGCGACCTTCAGCAACTAACTGATAAACAGCTAATGCAACTGGATCGTTTTCTACGTCATAAGTTTTAAGTGTACGAGCACCTTTGTCGTCAGCTTTACGAGCGAATTCACGGTCAAGATATTCTTGAGTATTGATTTCTTTGCCTTCAATATGCTCAATAACTTCTTTTACTAAACGGAAGTGATTAGCTTCATCTTGAGCTTGTTTTGTTAAAAGCATCATTTCTTCTACTTGTGTGCTAGTTGGTAACTTAGCAATAGCTTCTGAAATGCCTACCATGTTCATGTACTCATTAGCCAAACGGCCTTGAAAGTGAAGAAGATAGTCTTCTTTAGTTCTTGCTGGATCTTTAAACCAGTGTTTAATATTCAATTTGCTTGCTTCAAACAAAGGCTGATTATCGGCACGAATCTTTTCTACTAATTGTTTACCTGTATACATATGTATTTCTCCTTGGAATAACGTTATTAATTGTTAAAACTTAAGTTTTATAATATATTCTGTATCTCAATCACTTATACCATATTTATATGAAGATATCATCTTATTATACTATATTTATAAAATTTTGATTTTTACCGTGTAATATGGCCAAAATTTGGCAGATGAGACCCGTCATATATAGCAACCTCACATTTCAAGGTGGTGTCATCACTATTTTCTGTTGGAATACCCATTTTTTCATAAAATTTACTAATTTCTAATAATTCAAAAGGAGTATTTTTATCTTTATTAAATTTTAGAATTTTAGAATTTTCCTCAATAATCTTTTCCAGCATTCTTGAATCATTTTGGTACCATGTATATTTTGGGAATAACATACCCCATCCGCCACATTTATGCCACCAATAAAAGCAATCAATATCATTAGCCATGCATGATACTATTTTAGCTTTTGGAAATAATGCATGTAAATAGTCTATATGGTAAGCAAACCAATGCGATTTGATTACCTTAATTCCATCCCAATTTTGAAATGGTTCCATGAATTCGGATAATATTTCAGGTTTAAGCATAGCAAATAATCTATCAAAGTTTTGACCATGCTGATTGTTTGGGCCCCAATATACGCCTCGATGTGAAGCAATTGTAATTAAATCATTGTCAACATTTTGAATTAGCATATCCCATTTGTTTTCAGGTAACCATTCAGTAGTATTGACCGCCGGATTCTTAGCCAGCTCCAAAAATACTGAACTCCATCTACTTCCAGGACAACCAACCAAAAATATTAAATCAGAACCATCGTATTTTGTAATATTATCTATATGAAATTTCATTATTCTTTTCCTTTTTCGTAACCATTAACTGGTGCCGTGTAACCACGAAATTCTGTAGAATTTTTTAATTCTATGGTTCTTAATTTTGAGCTTTCTGAAGAAGTTAAATGGTAGAAATTTGGAATAAACGAACCATCACAAATCGAAGCTTTAACCTTAATTAAAGGGTCCCCATCTATTTCAGATTGACTACGACCTCTTGGTTTTCCATCTGGAAGACCTAATTCTTTCCACAGCTCACTGCGCCTATAATACTTGAAAGGTATATCTCTGTCAATGGCATATTTTAATATATTAGAATTCTCTTCTTTAATCTTTTCCAACATTCTATTATCGTTTTCATACCAAGCATAATTAGCATAACCTAAACCCCATCCACCAGAATGGTGCCACCAGAAAAAGGCTTCAATATCATTGACATAACAACATACGATTTTAGCTTTAGGAAAAAGATTTCTAAGGTATGGAATATTGTAAGCAAACCAGTGTGATTTGACGATTTTTATTCCATGCCAAGAGTCATACGCATCCATAAATTCTTTAAGAATTTGTTTTTTGGTCAACTTATGTAAGAATTCAAAATTGTCACCAAACATGTTGCCTGGACCCCAATAAGATCCTCGATGGCCTCCAGTTTTTTTAATTTCCCCATGTACGTCACGATTCAATGTATTCCATGAGCGATCTTCAGACCAATCCGTCGTATTAACAGCAGGATTTTCACAAACCATTCGATGCAGCCCACTCCATCGACTTCCTGGCACCCCTGTCAAGATTATTAAGTCAGAACCATCATATTCATCGATATTATCTAATGCGAATTTCATTTTATCCATTGCCAATAAAGTTTAATGTTAGGAAATCCTTCAGCACCTCTTAATTTTTCAGAAGGTAATCTATCCTCATAACGAATAATATTATCTTTAATTGTAAAATTATATTTTGTGGTAAAGTTGTAGATATCTTCTATAGACCAGGCATAGAACTTTTCTGTAATACTATCATCGGGTGCTTGTGCTGGGTTAACCCTAA
>Ga0114978_10004320_pt1 | contig 11519 bp, 10 predicted proteins | sample S_140212_EF_Meta_FD_87027 | JGI IMG/M metagenome (GOLD analysis project Ga0114978, IMG submission 87027) | Freshwater microbial communities from Lake Simoncouche, Canada to study carbon cycling - S_140212_EF_MetaG | ecosystem: Environmental > Aquatic > Freshwater > Lake | place: Lake...
CTCATTCAGTCAGACAAGCAATCAACCCATCCCAGAAATGTCCAAAGACTATTACCAAACGCTTGGCGTACTAGATAACGCTGAAGATATTGTTATTAAGGCCGCCTACAAGGCGCTGGCCCAACGCTACCACCCTGACAAGTGGACAGGCAACAAAGGCGAAGCGACGCGGCGCATGTATGACATCAACGAGGCCTATGACGTTTTATCTGATCCGGTTAAGCGCAAAGCCTATGACTCACAAAGAGATAGCAATGCGTATCAGCCCGAGCCAGAAGACAACGAATTAAATTCGTCAGTCGATACGGTTTGGAAAAATGTCATTGAGTTCTTTCCAGACCTCATCGACATTGCTGGGCAACTGGGCAAAATCTCTAAGTCCCTCGAATCATCATACAAAATCACGCTGCTAGAACAAAAAGAATGGAACCGCCGCAGAGAGTTGGCGCAAGTGTTTGAGACGCGTTTTCTTGAACGCTATTTTGGTACCAACAAAAGAATTATCGAATACGTTAAGGCGCTAATTTTTTCGGGTGAAAAAGAAGCTGTAAAAGCCGTGAACCAAGCCGTGAATCTGCTGGGCTCAGACGTTGACCCGATTGTCATCATCAATAAAATTGATAGGGACTGGAATGTCGGCGCATATCGTCAAAAACACCTACTTGCGACTGAGATCTTAAGTAGTGGTGCGCGATTCAACTCGATCGATCAATCGATCGAATTTATTACAAAGCTCGAAGGTAGTGTTGCAAAATCCACTCAAAAAGATCGCTACGCACTGATCCAAAAAGATCGCTATGCCGTGACGCGTTCTGGCACGAATACGGTCTTATATCTTGATAAAACAGCTCTGCTTGAGTATGCCAAAAAACTCGCAAATGAGTTTATCGCTCGCAAATCGGTTTAGCAGTATGATTGGCTATCGCCTTTGCAGCACTATCTAATAATTAAAACAGCAAAGGCATCATGGAGACACACATGATCCAAAAAGTATTACTCGCTATCGCATTGCTTGGTTCAATCGCTACGAGTTCGGCCCAGTACCCTGAGCGTTCGATTAAATTTATTGTGCCTTTTCCAGCGGGAAGCGCCACCGATACAGTTGCGCGACAATTGGGCGAAGAAATGTCACGCGATCTGGGGCAAGCCGTTGTCATCGACAATAAGCCGGGCGCCCAAGGCATCATTGGCGTCAACGCTGCGGTCGCAGCCCCTGCTGATGGCTACACCTTTGTGATTCTGGGTGTCACAACGGGCGCGAGTAACGTCACACTCTTTCGCAAATTACCTTACGACCCAATCAAAGACTTGACCGGGATTGGCATGATCGCCGAATCACCGACCCTATTAGTGAGCTCAACAAAATTTCCTGCCAATTCTGCCGCAGAACTTTTTGCCCTGGGCCGTAAAAATCCTGGAACACTGACCTATGCCTATGGCTCAGGTAGCTCGCAGATTGCCGCAGCCAAACTTGTCAGCATGGGGGATATTAAAGCGGTGCCGGTGCCCTATCGTGGCTCGCCTCAGGCAATGACCGATGTTATGTCAGGGCAAGTTGATTTTATGTTTGTTGATCTGTCGGTTGCAATTCCACAGTTACAGGGTGGCAAACTCAAAGCGCTCGGCGTCACGACGAGAGAAAGATTTCCTGTCATTCCACAAGTGCAATCCCTTCATGAGTCAGGCGCTCCCGGTTACGAACTTGTTGTGTGGTTTGCCTTAGCGGGCCCAGCCAAACTGCCTGACGCTGTGACGCAGCGTATTTCAAAGGCCTTAAACACGGCACTCAAAAGCGCCGATCTTGCAAAAAAATACGCGACACTTGGTTTGGCAGTCAAGGCGTCAACCGCACAGGAGTTTCAAAGTTTTTTGATATCCGAAATCGTGAATTGGGGTGAGCTCATCAAAGCCGCTGGCATCCCACCTGAAGATTAAGTATCAGATCGTCAACGAACCGAATGGTCACAAAAAATGCCACACGCTAAATTAATTATTCGAGCATTTTGTGCACTCAGCCTCGTGCTGTGTACCAGTATCACCAGCGCGCAAGAGTTTCCGACGCGCGCCTTGCGTATCGTCTCGCCCTACTCAACCGGCGGCGGGAATGACAGAATCGCACGCATGCTTGCCGAAAAGCTCGCGAAGGTCGTTGGCCAACACGTGTTAGTGGATAACCGGCCGGGTGCGAACACCATGATTGGCAATGACTATGTCGCCAAATCAGCACCTGATGGCTACACACTCATCTTGAACGGAAATGGCTTTGTCATTAATCCAAGTTTCTACCGCAGCATGACGTTTGATACGGCAAAAGATCTTGTGCCGGTCAGTTTTGTTGGTTTTTCACAGTTGGGGCTCGTGGTTTCGCCCACGATTGAGCCAAAAAACGTAAAGGCCTTGCTTGAGTATATTCAAGCATATCCGGGTAGATTGAACTTTGGGACTTCGGGCTATGGTGGGCCTGATCATTTCGCCTCAGTTATTTTCAATCAATTAGCGAACGTCAAAGTCGAGGCAGTGCCTTATAAAGGAGCGGGCCCTGCCCTCGCGGACTTACTGGGTAGCCATGTGCAAATGATGATGGCACCGCTACCAATCGTTCATGCGCACATTAAATCCGGAAAATTAAAGTTACTTGGCGTTGCCACCAAAACTCGTTCTGCGGCTTATCCCGACGTACCGACGCTTGATGAAGCGGGGATTCCAGGCTATGAGGCTTTTCTATGGTACGGCCTCATGACGACAGGGGGCACACCTCAGGCAGTCATCAATAAACTGGCAAGCTCCATTCACAGCGTTCTTAATGAGCCCGACACACTTGACTGGTTTAGAAGCGAGGGTCTGAGCCCCGCAACAAGCGACTATGACACACCAGAAAAGTTTTCGCGCTTTGTACGAACGGCACTTGAGCAAACAGCCGCAATCGCCAAAGCCATGAACATTCAACCCGAGTAATTCCGCTCACTAAACAGAATCCAATCGAAAAAGGCCTCAGTCGATCTCGCTGAGGCCCTTTGCATACAATTGTAGAACCGACCAAGCACTTAAGCGGTTGGGATGTTTCCGATACGAACCTTACCCGGTTGATCTAACAGCGCCGCTGCAATGGTACGACGGTGTTCGGCCGCGGTGCCACCGCGCAGCGACCAAGAGGCCACTCTGCGATACCAAAGATTCAAATCAAAATCGCGAATGAAGCCCATTCCGCCATGGATCTGCTGCGCCGAACGCACCACCATCATGCACTGCTCGTTACCAAACGACTTCGCTTGCGCGACATTGACGCGATGGGGTAGTTTCTGATCCATACGCCACAGCGCCTCGCGCGACAGCATGGTTGTGCCGTCGATCGCATTAACCATATTGGCACATAAGTGCTGAATCGCCTGAAACGCACCAATCGGCTGACCAAAGGCTTCGCGCTGCTTGGCATGTGCAACCGCCATATCCAAGGTTCTAAGACCGGCACCAGCCATCATTGAAGCGTACAGCACTGAAGAGAGATCCATGACTTCAAGCGCGATGCTGTTGCCAGCTTCGGGTTTGCCAATGCGCGCGCCGAGCGGAACACGAACCTGCTTGAAGTGGACGTTGGCTTCACCATCTTTCGCCATGGACACCAGCGCATCACTGCTCAGACCCGACGCATCAGTCGGCACGAGCGCGACACCCAAATGGTTGGGTGCAGCTGCGTCGCGATAAATAACCAGACATTGGTTTGAAGCCCGAAAGCTGCCCACAAAACTTTTCATGCCATTTAAGACCAACTCGTTGCCTTCAACACGCCCCTCAAGCTTGATTGAGTCGATCGCCCAGCGACCATTTTGTTCGGCCACGGCATGGCTCAAGATCAGATCGCCACTGAGAACCCGCTGCAAAAGTGCTTGTTGTTCGGCATTACCGTGCCGATCGATGATCAGTGCGGGCACCATCGTCGAGTGCAGGGGGATCGGCGCAATGTGATAACCCGCCAACTCAAACAGCAAAGCCAAATAAGTGAGAGGTAACTCCTGACCACCATTTTTGTCAGACAGGCAAAGTTGTAACCAACCATTTTCAGCAAATTTTTCCCATAACAAGGGCGAATATTGCAGGGGATCGGTTTCAATTTTGCGCACTAACGCAGACGTGCATTCACCGGCTAAAAATTCTGAAGCCGCTTCTTTAATTTGTACTTCCTGGTCATCTAACAAAATATCCATGGTTCATCTACCTTTGTTCTTATTTTGCTGCGCGGGGCAGGCCGAGGCCAATACGGGCCACTTGATCTCGCATCACCTGCACGCTGCCGTGATTGATGGTTGACTGGTAAGCCCCCAAGATATTGTGTGCAAACACACCTTTTTCAATCGCAGCAGGCGAGCCCTGCATAAGCTGAGCGTAGGGGCCAAGAATCTGGCTAATTGCTTCAGTCGTACGCACACTGTGCTCGGGCGCAAAGACCTTTTCAGCGGAGCCTTCATAGGTGAACTTGCCGCCATGCTGTTCGATACTAATACTGCGCATGGTCATCAGGCGGCACACCTCTGCTTCGGTCCACATTTCAGCGACCTTATCACGCACTTGCGCATCATCGCGCAATGAGTCTTGTAGCTCGCCATCACCATGCAGCCAATTGACGATATCTTCGTCGCGCATCACAGAGATCAGATAGCGCCAGGCGCCGACTCGGTCAAGATTCAAACCGCGTCGGGCGACTTCCCAGCCACCGCCTTCTTCACCCAACAAACAGGACGCCGGGACTTCAACGTCATCAAAGAACACTTCGTTCGTGCGCTCTTCGCCATAAGTGGTGCCGAATGGTGCGGGCGGATCGTTTTGAACAGTCCACAGTGGGCGCACCGTCAAGCCAGGAACATCCATCGGAACCAACAAGATCGACAGGCCTCTGTGACGCACTGAGTCAGGATCGGTACGACACATCAAGAAGATATGCGTCGAATTTTGAGCGTTGGTCGTATAGATTTTTTGACCCGTGATAATGTATTTATCGCCAACACGTTTAGCACGACAACGAATGCCTGCAAGGTCGGTGCCACAGCCAGGCTCGCTATAGCCTTGGCAAAAAATAATTTCACGCTTAATAGCGCCTGGCACAAATTCTTTCTTCTGTGCCGCTGTACCAAAAGACAAAATCGCTGGTGCACCCGTACCACCACCAAGCGTGATGCCGGTTGACCGATAAAACTCTTCTTCGATCACAAACTGCGCTGTGCGATCGCCGCCGCCGCCGCCAAATTCAGTTGGCCAGCTCCAGGCAAACCAACGCTTTTCGTTAACGGTATCAAAAAAGGCCCGAATTGCTGGACCCCAGCCTTCACCACGCTTACCCGCGGTATTTTCAGCGCGCACTTCTTCGGTAAAATGCTCGGCCAAAAATTGACGAACCGTTGAACGCAATTTTTCTTCTTCAGCACTGAATAAAAAATTCATTGTTGTCTCTTTGGTTGATCTGATAAATAAATTTTCTCTAGAGAGATTACTCTTTAAGCGCCCTACCCGCAAATAATACCGAACCAATGGCCTCAGCCTGGCCTTTGAAGTTCCGCAGTATGGAATGGCTCGAGGGTATCGATCGCCTCTACCGGCTGCGTTTTTAGATCCCACTTGAAAAACTTCAAGATCACTTTATCGTTTGTAAAATCAGCGATCGTAAAACCATGCTGTTCGATTGGTGCAATCGCCTCGTTCATACTTAAGTGTAACGAGGGCTGTGCGCTGATTTTACGAATGCCCGACGGCCAGCCAGTCGGACGCGTACCGATTGGACCTGTCACGACAGAAACTACAGGATTCTTGGATAAATCAAGCGTACCAGTACGCGTGATACGACCCAAAGCAAGTGCATGCAGGTCACCGCTGACAGAAAGCGGGATTTTGCCTTTCATCCCTGACATTGCTGCGAGCAAACGGTCGTGCTGCTTGAGCCAGCCTTCTTGCCAATAAGGCTTTTTAATATCCATCGTGAGCGCCCCCTCTTTGCTTAGCACGTCGGGATACCACTCGCCCCACTTGCCAGCCGTCCAACCATGCGGATTTGACGGTGCGTTGATCACATGCGCTGCATCAGAGTCGGCCATGCGTTGTTTAAGCCAGACTTCAACGGTGTCTTCAACGAAGACTGCGCTAGGCCCCGCAAGTGTCATGGTCGGCCGCACTGAGTACAGCAACATCTCTGCCAGGCGACCGTAACGCAAGGTGCCAAAACTTTCAGCGACCGATGACGCTCGACCCATTTCTGCAGCACCTGGCAATCCAAAGGGTCGTGTAGTGTCCGGCAAAAACTCTGGGTAATACATCGACTGCGTCACCCGCGCCATTTGACGCATAAAGAAGTCTGGTGGAAACGTAATGATCTCATCGAACGCGTCGTCATTATCCCAATAGTCGTGATCATCCTGGATAAAGAAGGTGGGCGTCGACCGAAAGGCTGTTCCGTATACCGGCGTAATCTGAGGCCCCGCTGCTTTCTTAAGCAATTGTTCGTTATCTGTACCGAACACCGGCATCGAGCGCTCAAAGCTTCCACCGATTAACGCTTTAGCTTGAGCGGATCCCCCGGAATTTTTGGCTGTAAGCGGTGAGCGCAGATCCCAATAGACGTGGTCTCCGTTCGCCACCGCGGCATCAGGTTTAAAAGATAACGCGCGCTTGAGCAGACGGTTTCGCGTTGCAGCGGGCAAGAAGTTCATTGCTTCGTGTCCGCCTGCACAGGTGAACAGCAGTAAACGCAAATGGTCTGGGGTGCTCGCAGGCGTCGGAAAAGTTGCCAGATCCCACGGTTGACACAAGGTCCGACCTTCGGGACCTTTCAATGCAAGCGTATACGCGCGCCCCGCAGACAACCCGCCTACCCGAAATTGCCAAAACTCGCCCTGCGTGTCAGTCATTTGGCCCTCGACAGCGCGGCCATCAACCATCAATCGAGGTGGCGCCTTTAAGGCAGAGGCAAACGAAACTTTAATCAAAAAATCTGAATGGTTCGCAGTTGGCAAAATATGCCTAACCTGACCAGCATCCCATACAGACTCGATCGGTGTAATCAACGACTGCGCAAAAACAGCGGGGGGCAGCGCGGCGAGCAACGGCGCAGTACTGGCACGCAGGAAGTCACGACGCTTCATGGTTTTTCTCTCTATTTACGCTGCGCAATCATGACTGCATAGTTACCATCTTTAAAATAACCAAACCTAAATTTCAATGGCTTGATATCGTCGCGCTTGGCAAAGGCCTGAGCCAGATCCCCGTGATAGCTTTGGAAAGCATGGTGCGCAACAACAAATTTTCCAAACAAAGAAACTTGATACGCTTGAATTAAATTCGAGTACCTTAAGCCGGTTTCATCTTGCAAGATGAGGGGCGAGCGCGCCAACACCTCATTAGCAATCACACTAAAACTCGCATTTTGCGGCAAATGTGAAGCAGCCTTGAACATAACGGGGCTCGAGGCAAGGGCACGAACTAACTCAAGGTTTTCAGGGGCAGCCTGCAGGCCAACATTTGACAGATCGACCTTTAAGTAATCAACAATGATAGTTTTACCGTTTCGGTTTGCCTGAATACGAACCGAGCGCCAACGCGGGGTCTCGGGCGAGAGCTCTTGAATCGTCCCGTTTGCGTCAACCTCAATCGGAACAACCCGTTCGATCTCAAAACCCTGCAAGCTTAAAAAACTCACGATAAACGTACTGGCCCCAATATTGGCGCGCGTGGAGTACAGATATTTTTCGAGGTACTCAGTGACATAAAAGCCATGCACACCAAAATGCTGCCACGCCGACGTCAGAACGCCAAGACTTTGTTCAAGCAAGTCGGGGGGCAGGTTCGCCAGATCTAAAGGTCGCTCTGCATTTTGCATGGCCATCATGACATAGCGTCGAGCGGACGGGAATAAATGATTCACCGTGACGAAGTCGGGACCTGAAAAGGGGTAGAACACGGTGTCTGTTGCAACAGGAACCTCTTCGAGTGCCCACTGGGCCATCGGATCGCCAATCGTTTGGCTATAGCGTGCCCAATTTGCTGTGACCTCGCGTACAAAGCTCGCCCAACGCGGGCTTTCGAGTAGCGGGAGTGGCACGTTAGTCAGCGGCTGTTGCCCCGCCAATAAAATAGCGGCGGTGCGTATCGAAGCCGAACTGTCTTGACTGACGACCGAATCAACAACGGCCTTTGCAAAAGCAGTGTTACCAACCGACCCTAAGGGTTGCCCGGTTGCCACCCCGACAACCATCAGGCCAACCAAGGCAAGCAAGCAAGCGAATTGACGGGCAGCGAACATAGTATTTTCTTTGACTAATTTGAGCTAAATTGGGCCTAGAGTTTAATCGACCTAGCCCAAGACCCCAAAATCCATCATGCACACTCGAATTTTTCACGATTTTTTTCTGGTTTTAGTCTTGCTCATCGGCCCGATCTGGCTCACTTCTGCGCAGGCGCAGGCTTACCCCAATCGGCCGATCAAAATGGTCGTCCCCTACCCCGCAGGGGGCAACGCCGACATTACAGGACGGGTTGTTGCAAAACGCATGAGTACGCTCTTGAATACCCCGGTCATTGTCGAAAATCGTAGCGGCGCAAATGGCATGATAGGCACGGATGCCGTCGTCAGATCGGCCCCAGATGGCTATACGCTGCTCATGGCTGCGAGCGGCCCCATCGTCATTAACCCGGTACTGTATGCCAAGGTTCCTTACGATCCAATCAAAGACTTGCAACCGATTAGTCAGGTGTTGTCGTTTCAATACGTGCTTGTCGTCTCTGCAGCCTCGTCGATCAACACACTGAACGAAGCTGTGCTTCAAGGTAAGGCACAACCGGGCAAACTCAGCTTCGGCTCAACCGGAATTGGGGGTGGCGGCCACCTGGCCGGCGAAATGTTTTCGATGCTAAGCGGCGCACAGTTCAATCACGTCCCCTACAAAGGTAGCGCGCCGGCCTTGGTCGACCTGCTGGGCGGGCAGCTAGCCTTTACGTTTGATACCGTCTTGACCGCCTCGCCCCTGATACAAGAGAAACGTTTAAAAGCCTTTGCGGTATCAGGCCCAAAGCGCGCACGCTCGCTACCCAACATCCCCACCATGCAAGAGGCGGGTTTTAAGGACTTTGATATTACGCAATTTGTGGGATTATTTGCCCCGACTGGCACAGAGGCTGCAATTATCGAACGCCTGAATCAAAGCACCATCCAGGCGCTACAAGACGCTGAGGTGATCGAGGCTTTGCAGACCAAGGGTGGTAATGATCTAGTGGGTAACTCTTCGGCTGAGTTTTCCGAACTCATTAAGCGCGAGCTGACGATGTACAGCGCACTAATCAAACGAGCCGAAATCAAGGCCGAGTAATTTATCTGGCGAATCTGCAGCGCGTCAGACTCGACGCGGCGCTATTGCCTGCATAAAGGATTTGACCTGAGAGACTGAATGTTTGACGCGATTCACGCTGCGCTTGCAATCACTTTAAGGGCTTTCGCGCGAGCCGCCCGCAACTCTTGTACTCTGCACAACATCATATCGTTAATGGCGTTTTACGCAATGCAATCTTTAGGTTCAAATTACCGTGCACTTGTCATTGGCTCAACCGGTACGATCGGAGCCGGCTTTGTTACTGCACTGAAGAACGATCCTCACTGTTCGTTGGTGGTCGAAGTGTCAAGGCGCGACACTCCCGGGTTTGATCTTGAAGACGAAGCCAGTCTAGCGGCAGCAGCAACGCAATGCGCAACGTCTGGGCCTTTTCAACTGATCGTTGATGCAACAGGAGCTTTGACCATTGAGGGTAACGGTCCTGAAAAGCACCTGGGCGCTCTCCAAGCGACTCGACTCATGCGCAGCTTTCAAGTCAATGCCATCGGACCCGCCTTATTACTGAAATATTTTCTGCCGCTGCTTGCACGAGAACGGGCGATTTACGCCAAACTGTCTGCTCGGGTCGGTAGCATCAGCGATAACTCGAAAGGCGGCTGGTACGGCTACCGCGCATCGAAAGCCGCAGTCAATATGTTTTTGCAAACCGCTGCCATCGAATTTGCGCGTAAAAATCCACAGGCAATTCTGGCAGCATTGCAACCCGGTACTGTTGCGTCGCCTTTATCTCAACCCTTTGCGACGCCCGATCACTGCACGCCGGTGGGTGAATCAGTCGCTGGTTTGCTTGACGCGCTTGATGCGTTGGCACCCAAATCATCTGCGCATTTTGTAGACTTCAAGGGTGAATCGATCGGTTGGTGACGCATCTGTTGGCCATCCCACGGTTGGCCACACCAACAGAGCCCTTCTAGATTAATGATGCAGGTGCCCGAGCCACAACATCTAAGATCTTCATTCATTTCATTACCCCAGTCGTGCCACCCCGAGCTTTTTTATTCAAGACTGCATCGCTGATGGCGTAATTGACGACGGTTGAAAAGCTTCTTAACGTCAGGTGTTTCGTCACGCGCCCATGCATTCTTTTTCGCCACATCCTAAACGAACTTTTTTTCATGTTGCTACGCATAAAATCAATCACTGCAGCCTCAGTTAGGCCGTACTGCAAACGAATCATCTCGAAAGGCGTTCGATCTTCCCAGGCCATCTCAATAAGTCGTGAGCGCTCAGCTTCAGAGAGTTGCGCTTTCAGGCCCATGAAACTGAGCCCACATTCGAACTCGAACTCAATTCGACAATTTGATCACTGATTTTTTGCGATGCTAAAAAATCTTTCAATAGCTCGCAGTAGGTGTTCTCGTATTCGTAAGAAGCGGTCTCTTTTTCCTTTGCGTTTTGAGCGACCGGCGGATGTGGATCGTCAAAAATCTGCACGACGTCCCAAGCCGTCGTGGTGGTTGGATCGGCTTTGATCTCGTAGCGCTTTTCGGCACCTCTGAACGAGCGGACGATGCCGTGATCGTCGAGCAACTTCAGCATGCCGTGAAGCGACGATACCGACAGTCCTAAGGCTGCGGATAGCTCGCGCGTGGTTGGTGGGTGTTGGTGCCCTTTTGCCGCAATGAAAACGGTAGCGTTTAAGGCACTTAAAGCTCTGTTTGACAGCATGGCAACCTCTAAATCTATTTCAATGAGTAGAAATTAACATTTTTACATCAATTTTTTAGCTATAAATCAAATTATGCGTAGATTATATAGAAAATTAATCAAATATATTTGATATAATCTACTCAAATACTATTCAAATTAAATTTTACTTATCTTTATGACCTCGATCACACCCCCTCTGTTCTATCGCATCGGCGCGGTTTCCAAGCTAGCAAATGTGCCCGTCACGACGCTGCGAATCTGGGAGACCCGCTATCGGGCTTTTGCGCCTGCTAAGACGCTTGGGCAACACCGCCTGTACGGGCAAGACGACGTGTTACGTGCAACGCTGCTCAAACAGCTCAGCGAGCAAGGGCACGCCGTCAGCGGTATCGCCTTGCTTGATAGCGCGCAGCTGCAGCGCTTACATACCCAAGGATTGTCGGCCACAGCTCTCAAGCAGGTCGCCACGCAAGCAACAGCGCTAAACGCATGTGTTGTTGGCAC
>Ga0114978_10004322_pt1 | contig 11514 bp, 9 predicted proteins | sample S_140212_EF_Meta_FD_87027 | JGI IMG/M metagenome (GOLD analysis project Ga0114978, IMG submission 87027) | Freshwater microbial communities from Lake Simoncouche, Canada to study carbon cycling - S_140212_EF_MetaG | ecosystem: Environmental > Aquatic > Freshwater > Lake | place: Lake...
CCTGATACACTGACCGATGTAAGTGTTCCAACACTTGTAATATTTGGTTGTGCGTTTGTGTAAACTGTGCTTGATAATAATGCGTTAGCAACTTGTCCAACAACATTTGCTGCCGGTACATTTGATAAGTTAGTTGCAATAATATTACCATTACCACCATTGACAACTAAACTATTACCATCAGCAGTTAATACAACATTACCTAAGTAAACTGAGTTACCTGCTAGGAATACATCTTTCCAACGATTTGTACTATTACCTAAAGTATAGAGATTACTCGTTGCAGGAATTAAATTACCAGTAACAAGATTGGCTTTTAAATTACCAATATTAGCATTGCCCGATACTGACACATTAGTTAGTGTACCAAGACTAGTAATATTAGGCTGACTGCTTAATGTAACATTACCTGCAAAGTTAGCAAAGTTTGATGTTGGTGCATAGTTTGAATTAGCAATACCAGTTAGTAATGCACCATTACCAAAGTAATAGTTAGCTGTAATATTTCCTGTAGCTGATAAACTTGTCAGTGTACCAAGACTTGTAATGTTTGGTTGTGCGGCTACCGTAACGTTGCCTGCATAACTAGCAAAGTTAGCTGTTGTTGCATCAACATTTGTTAGTTGACTACCATCACCTATAAAGTAGTTAGCAGTGACATTATTACTTGCTACAATATTGGCAACTACTATATTGCCTGTAGCTGTGAAATTAGTTGTCTCAATGTTGCCCGATACATATAAAATATTACTTGTTTTATTGTATCTAAAGCCAGCATCTCCGCCAAAATTTCCTTGGTCGTTGAACTGAACCTGTGTATTTGCACCACCTGGATTGCCATTACCACCATTACCACCATTGCCACTGGGCGCCCAAGTTAATCTACCTTCACCATCAGTCTGTAAGAAATAACCGTTCTCACCACCGGCAATTGTAATATTACCAACAGGTCCTAAGTTAGATGTGCCACTAACAGCTAAACCGTTTAGGGTGGCTCGACCGTTGTCATCTATAACTAGTATAGGAGGTATACCTACCGATAATCCACCATATAAACCAAAGGGTTCAACTGCCATTGTTCATCCTATTATTTGTCTAATATATTATTTATCTATAACCCTCACTATTTTCCTATGAAAAAAACACCCGTTAGTGCTTTTTTATTAAATAACTGATGCTTACAAGACAGCCAAACAGACCTCTATGTGAACATTGTAAAGTGTCACTAGCGAAACCAAATGGTGTAAGTAAGCACGGTTTTACTAAGTGGCACAAATACTGTGTTGATTGTGCCAAAGGTGCGTATAATAGTAAGTATGGTTACTTACTACATAAGAAAGACAAGTGTGAAAAGTGTGGCTTTATACCAGAAGATAAATGCCAGTTAGATATTATCTATAAAGATGATAACAGGAAGAATAAAGATAAACGCAATCTAAAAACACTATGTGCTAACTGTAATAGATTGTATCAAAAGAAGTTGAAAGAGAAAAGTAAAAGTATTTTAGATATAACTATTGATACTGATTTGACGATTTAATAACTTTTTTCCTCAACAATAGTGCTACCCACAAGTTCGTTTATTTGTTTTTTAAGACTGGCACGCAAATCGTTTTTAAGATAGACTTGTCGTGCTGTTTCAATGAATTTGTCATCAAAACTTTGATTCTTTTCGCATTCTCGTTTATAGTTCTCAATGTGCCATAACTCTAAGTTAACACCATAAAGTTTAGCTTGTAGTGAATCAACATCTATATTGAGACTGTCTTTTAGTTCTTCTAATAGTTGTAGTTCTTGTTCTATGTTTTTAAGTTTGATTGAATCTGTGATTAAAATAGATTTGATTTTTAATATAGTAATCTTGTCTATCAGTTCACCGATTGAGATTGGAGCGTGTATAATCATAGTATTATATAGTCTAATAGATTTTAGACAACAAAAAAGGCTCCGTAGAACCTTTTTATTGTTTACTATTATGTTTAACCGTAGGCTGCGGCTGCAAGATTTCCTCTGGCAGTACCAACACCTGTAGTATCAGTAGCTACTACACCTGTATTTGAAACTAGGTTGGTTATTGCCGTCACTGCCCCGGTAGTTCCATAGCCAAATATAGACTTATCGGTGCCATAAGTTGCGGCTGATAGCCCATCTCTGGCAGTACCAACACCTGCTGTATCCGTAGCTACTACACCCGTGTTACTTACTAGATTAGTTATTGCAGTTTTTGTTGGGGTATTGCCATATCCAAATATTGCTTTATCTGTGCCATAACCTGCGGCCGCTAGTTGTTGTCTAGCAGTACCAACACCGGTTGTATCAGTTGCGACTACACCCGTATTTGATACTAGATTAGTTACAGAGGTTCTGGCCCCGGAATCAATACCATATCCAAAAATGGCTTTATCAGTACCGTAGCCTGCGGCTGCAAGATTAGTCCTAGCTGTACCTACACCCGTTGTGTCTGTTGCAACAACACCTGTGTTTGATACTTTGTTGGTCACTGATACTCTAGCAAAAGAAGAATTATCACCATATCCAAATATGGCTTTATCAGTACCATAACCGGCCGCAGCCAAACCGTATCTAGCAGTACCGACTCCTGTAACATCATTACCAACAACACCTGTGTTTGATACTAGGTTAGTCATTGATACAACAGGGTCCTGCCCGTATCCAAAAATAGCTTTATCAGTACCATAACCTGCGGCTGCAAGATAACTTCTAGCGGTGCCGACACCTGTAACATCATTGCCAACTACACCTGTGTTAGTTACTAAATTGGTTATTGATGTAAACCCAGCCGGAGATCCATATCCAAAAATAGCTTTATTACCACTGCCACCCCCACCGCCACTGTCGCTAACAGTCCATCCGGACCCCATAGTCCATCCTGCTCCAATTGTTAGTGCCATATTATTTCCTTTTTATTGTTTACTATTATGTTTAGTATAAGGGGAATGCACTCGTCGGGGCAGTGAAGTTACTTGTATAACGTGCAAGACCTCGAGTTATTCTTAGGTCGTCTATGTAACCGTTAAAACTATATCCATCAATAGTCGAACCAATACGATTGTAAGTTTCGGAAAAATTAGTTGAACTTGCAACACTACCAACACTTGTGCCATTGAAATACATTGTCATTGTTCCATTTGATCTACAAATTGCAACGTGTGTCCAGGCACCGGTGGAAATTGTTGTGCTTGATATCAGCAGGTTTGTGTTATTATCAACATAAATTTTTCCATTGGCATAAAGCACAAGAGAAAATCTATTTCCGTTAACACTACTACCTGAATCAACAATACCTCCTACTGGAGACATATACGAAACAGGGTAAACCCAACACTCAACTGTAAAGTTGCCAGTACCAAAAGTCAAAGTTTGTTGTGTAGTTTGACCAAGTAAGTAATCCCCAGAGCCATCAAAACTCATACTACTTCCGCCAAACTTACTTTGTGTGGTAGAGATTTTAGCATCACCAACTGTTTCCAAGTTGGTCATCATGGCATTGTCAATGACGCCACCGTTGGTGAAGTTAAGCAATACACTTGTATTTGCAATTGCTGTTAACGGAGCTGTTGGAACAGTGATAGTTGTGTTGCTTACTCCATACACATCAGACCTTACAAACCTGAAATCCGACACATCCCCTGTAAAATACTTATTTGCGGCTGCTGTGTCCCACCCAACATGAAACGGAGAAGTTACAGCAAAACTATCTGTTACTGTTCCATTTGCAACTCTAGTTCCATTTAACCAAATACTGGTTTGATTTGTTCCGGTTCCTGAACGTCCCACAACAATATGGTTCCACGCATTAACTGTAGGAAGTGTAGTTGTAGTTAATCGATATCCGACACCAGTGGATGCCAATCCCCAAGCACTAGCAGTTTGATAAGCAACCGATAGTCCACCATTTCCAACTGTTGATGAACATAAAATTGTATCTGCTATGCCGGCTGCTGTATAATAAAACCATCCTTCTAATGTGAACGCTGGCCCGTACATCAGAGCATTGCTTGCCACACTCAAATAATCTCCACTACCATCAAAATAACCTGACCCGCCAATGGTGCTACTACTATATTCGGCAGTTGGTTCGAATGGACTGAAACGTTGAACTGAAGTATCTCCGGCCTTGGTTATAGCAAATGCATTTGTTGAGTTGTCAATGAATCTATTGCTTTGGCAGGTTAATAAACTTGTATTTGCAATGGCTGTTAGTGGTGTTGAGCTTGGTGTGAATGCACCAGTATAAACTGCTGTACCTTTGACAATACGTAAATTAGAAATATAACCTGTTGAATATACAGCTCCAGTATTAGCATCAACTGCTATCTTAAGAGCAGAACCCGATGCCACAAAACTAGTAGAATCTGATGCTGAACCAACATTTACTCCATTTTTATAAAGAGTCATAGTTCCACTTGATCTTACTACTGCTAAATGTTGCCATGTGTTAAGTGTTAAAGTTACACTGGATTCAACTATCGCTGTTCCTCCATTTGCTGCCCAGAATGAGAAGTAATTTCCGCCGGCACTGCTTCTAGATCGGAATTCAAATCCATCCGATCCAGTTCCTTTTGATACAAGTATTTGTGAGCTGATTGTAGATGTAGGATAAAACCATAATTCAATTGTAAAATTTCCTGTGCCAAACTGTAATGTTGCATTATCAGCAACACTTAAATTATCACCAGTACCATCAAAGTAGTTTGACCAGTTGGCACCATATGGTGAGAAGGTGCCTTGGGTAGTGTTACCATAGCGAGTTATTGCAAAGTTGTTTGTGCTACCATCTAAAAATGTATTGTTCTGTGCAAGGTTTGTTCCATTACCCGGTAACAACAGTGAGTTGTACATAAAGTATGGGTCGGTTGCTACCGCGGCAGTGTCACTAATAGTCCATCCTGCCCCCATAGTCCATCCTGATCCAATTGTTAGTGCCATAATATTAATCCTTTATTTTATTTATCAAAAAAAGGCTCATAGTGAGCCTCTTTTATAACAAGAAATAAATCACTTTGCTCTTTTTATTTTCTTCTTAGGTGTAGATTTTTCAATCTCTGCGACTGGTTCAACACTCGGTTGATTACCAAGCTGTAACATAATGTCTTTCTGCTCTAGTAATACAGTACCTTGTGGAACTAATCCAACCATCTGCAATGATTGTAGTGTTTGTGGATTACTCATAGCGTTCAATAGTTTAGCTGGACTAGGTCTGCCCATAGCAATGATTTCAGATTGTATCTCACGACCAATTGTTACTGTAAACTCATAGTTAGCATTAGCTTCAAACATTTCGTCATCAGTATATGGTGTACCATCTGGATGTTTTAATCTAGTAGGTTCTACTTCAGCATAGAGTTCAGCCATTAGTTTTTCTAATATCTTAATCTCTTTACGGTTAAGTTCAAAAGCGTGTTTTTGGTCATCCAAATGTGATTCTAACTCAATGATTTCTGCTTGTAGATTGAGGACAATGTGTGGTAATGCTGGAACTGTTTTTAGATGTTTCAGTTCTTCAAGTTTAGCTTGATATTTTAGTTCAGCTACTTCTTCTAATACAGCCGCTCGTTTGCGACCGACTAAGAAGCCTTGAAGTGTTTTGATTTTTTCCCAGGGTGTTGAACCAATAACCTGGTAACGGTAGTTAAATTCGGAATTTAGATTGGAAGCCATTTTTTCTCTCTAGGTTGTATAGAGATATTTAATAGCTTTTTATGTGAGTAAAAAATTATGTTTAAAATTTCTTAATATAACGGGAAGGCACTTGTTGGGGCGGTGAAGTTACTTGTATATCGTGCATAGCCTTTTGTTATTCTTAGGTCATCGATGTAGCCGTTTAGAGTGCTTGCTCCAGTTAAAGGTACTGCATAATCACCAACTCCAAGAGGATTTGATGTCCCGTAATTATTAGTATCTGTATATGTTGATCCAGTTTGAGTACCATTTATAAACATTTTGGTACTTGATCCACTACGACAAACAGCAATATGATACCATATACCAGTACTTAATGCCGAGCCAGTTATTCTGTCAGCAGAATTTACATAATAACGAATACCAGAGGCATTTGCGTAATAAATATGCGGGGCAACACTAGCACCACTACTTGCAGTTAAATTACTGAAAATTGTTTGGAGTGCTGTTGTATTTAAATATAGCCAAAATTCAATTGTAAAATCTCCTGTGCTATATCCATAATTTATGTTAGATGGTTGAAATAACGCATCTGTAGTACCATCAAAATACATACTACTTCCACCAAACTTACTTTGTGTGGTAGAAATCTGTGCATTACCAACTGTTTCCAAGTTATTCATCATTGCATTGTCAATGATACCGGCGTTGGTATTAGACAGCAGTAGTTGAGTATTTGCAACGGCTGTGAGTGGTGCTGTTGGCGGAGTAAATGCTGTGGTGTACACTGCTGTACCTTTAACAAATCTAATGTCTGACAGGTATCCAGAGAAGTCATATAATGCACTGCTGGAATTAATTTCAACGCTGGTAATAGATCCAATGGATATAGTATTAGATGTTTTACTAGCTATAGCAACTCCATTGACATAAAATGTTGCTACTCCTCCCGACCTTGAAAATGCCAGGTGAGTCCATCTGTTTAACAATGCAGATGTAGTGTATGATGCATTATCATACACTGATCCAAGTGACGCCGGCCCAAATGCAGTTTGAATTTTATAACCAAATCCTGTATCTCCTGTGCGTATTGTTAACTCATTTGTTCCGTCATATATTGAAAACATAAATGTGTAATCACTAGGAGATACTGTTATGTAGGCCCATAACTCAACAGTAAAATTATCACTTGCCCCTATAGAAAATGCAGAATTATTTGGTAAAGTCAAATAATCACCTGTACCATCAAAATATCCTGACCCACCAATGGTGCTAGTATCGTATGCGGCAGTTGGTTCGAATGGACTGAAACGTTGAATAGTTGGTGTGCCAAGTAATGTTAATGAATAAGCATTTGTTGAGTTGTCAATAAAACGATTGCTTTGGCAAGTAAGAACGGTTGTTCCGGCTATTGCAGTTAACGGGCTAGTAGGTACTGTAATGGTTGTTTGCGCAGGATCATACACAGCAGTGGTTGTTATTCTAGCATTAGAAATATATCCAATAGCACCGTACCCTGATCCATACATTCCACCTGAACCATTGCCTCCTGCACCTATTAATTTAATCTCAACTGCAGTACCACTGGATGTACCTGTTGATGCTCTAGAACCATTTACAAATATTGCACAACTTGAACCTGATCGTACCCATGCAATATGTGACCATTGGCCCATGGGAATTACACCGGCAGCAGTGACCGCGGCAGCATCGGCTGCATTTATTACAAAACCAACACGCCCGTTTGATTGCACTGACAACTGTGTGTTGACACTACCAGCACTGGCAACGTTTGGTCCGCCAAATATAATGTGATAATTTGCAGGATCGGCTGATCTGTAAAACCAACATTCAGCAGTAAACGATCCAGTAGTAGTTTGAACTGTTGGTATAGATATTGAACTTGTGCCGTTGAAATAGTTACCCCAATTACTTCCATAAGGACTGTATGTACCTTGTGTGGTATTGCCGTTGCGAGTGATGGTAAAGTTGTTTGTGCTACCATCTAAAAATGTATTGTTTTGTGCATTATTGGTTCCATTGCCCGGTAACAATAATGAGTTGTACATAAAATATGGGTCTGTGGCAGCTACTGAGGTCGTAGGTGTTATTGTTAATCCACCTGATATTGTTATTCCACCTGTAAAGTCCATAATATGGTTTATCCTCTTTATTTTATTTATCAAAAAGTTGTGCCCAACAAAAAAGCACACCTGAGTGTGCTTGATTATAACTTCCCATCCCGTTGAGAATAAAAGTTTGATGTTATTTTTTCTCTATATAAGTAATTTTTAATTACGATCTTGGGTAATCTGGGAATGGTGTCCAAGTACCTGTAGCTTCATCCCATAAGTATGGATAGCCATCAGTTGGAACAGCCACTGGTGCAACATATGATACTAGTTCTTCATCCCATGTCCAAGATGCTGGACGCTCTGCATTAAATGCATTCTCTCTTGCTTGTGCGATTTCTTCTGCTGTTGGAGCAGGCATGTTTTCTAAGTCTATCATTACAATCTCCTTTATGTTATTTATCAAAATAGTATAGATAACAAAAAAGCACTACGAATAGTGCTTTGATTTTGTTTATAAAAATTTATGTTTAAAATTTCTTAATATGTTGGGAAGGCACTTGTTGGTGGAGTGAAGTTACTTGTATAACGTGCATATCCTTTGGTTATTCGTAAATCGTCTATGTAACCAAATATTGGTGCTAATCCTGTACCATTAGCACCAATTGCACCAGAATTTGTAGTACCAGCATTTATCACGCCTCCTGCCGGCAATGTTGCAGTGCCAGTTTGCACCCCATTTAAGTAAGTTTTAAATGAAGTTCCATTACGAACATAGGCAACATGACTCCATGTATTGATCGTAGGGGATGGAGCAGTTGCCGTATAAGTAGAACCACCTATATAAATGCTGGCCCCAACTGCGCCAATTACTCCAAAGTCAAAACTACTACCAGCGACAGTTGAATTATCGCAAGTTCCAACTACAAAATATTGATTACCTGCCGTAGAGGTTAAATAAACCCACCCCTCAATTGTAAAATCACCTGAACCAAAAGTTAAAGTAGGATCATTGACTTTAAGTTTTAAGTAATCCCCAGTACCATCAAACAACATGCTGGATCCGCCAAACTTACTTTGTGTGGTAGATATTTTAGCATCACCAACTGTTTCTAAGTTATTCATCATTGCATTGTCAATGATACCAGCGTTGGTGTAGTTGGTTAATAGTTGAGTATTTGCTACGGCTGTTACGGGTGCAGTTGGTGGAGTAAATGCTGAGGTGTAGACTCCTGTACCTTTGACAATACGAATATCAGAAATGTAACCCATATACCTCCAAGTAACACCATTATAGTCTGATCCAATTGTCAATGGGTTAGATCCATTTCCTACCATCGTTGAAGTAGTTGTAGTAGTTGCCCCGGCAACTCCATTTACATATAAAGTAATGGTGTTTGTATTTGTACGCACAACCGCAATATGATTCCAAGTGTTTAATCGTACAGCAATACTAGATGTCATAGTTGTGGCAGTAGCACTAATATAAAATGTAGGATAATTTGTACTACTTATAGACATAACCCAGTCTGAACTTACGCCCTGTGTATGAAATCCAACAATCTGTTGGTCTGCGGCTTGTGTTAAATAAACCCACGATTCTATTGTAAAATTTTCATTAGCAACTGGTATAAGTAGATTTGATCTGGCAATAGTCAAATAATCCCCAGTACCATCAAAATAACCTGACCCGCCAATGGTGCTACTACTATATTCGGCAGTTGGTTCGAATGGACTGAAACGTTGTATGTTAGTATTGCCATTCACTGTTATTGCGAATGCGTTTGTTGAGTTGTCTATAAATCTATTAGATTGACAGGTTAATAAACTTGTGCCTGCTATGGCTGTTAATGGTGTAGTGCTTGGGGTAAACGTTGATGTGTACACTGCGGTGCCCTTGACCACCCTTGCATTAGAAATATACCCTGTAAATAATATAGTATCATTAAATTGTGCTCCGATGGCAGTGATCCCAGTTGCTGTATATGATGTTGAATCAGAATACGCAGTTGATTGTTGTACTCCATCAATGTATGCTCTAATGGATCCACTTGCTTTAACCATAGCAATATGATACCATCTATTGTTTACTAATGTAGTTGTAAAATCTGTCAAATCAACTACTCCAGCTTGGGCAATATGTATTTTATTAGTATATAAACTAAAAATAAACCCTCCTGAACCACCAATGTTAATTAGTGTTTGCTGAGTTGACGCATTAAGAGTTGTACCATAAAACCAACACTCGGCAGTAAAATCTCCAGTGCCTAGTGCAAATGCCGCATTAGACGGAGCACTTAAATAATCTCCAGTGCCATCAAAATAATTACTCCAGTTACTTCCATAAGGACTAAATGTACCTTGAGTAGTATTACCATTACGTGTAACAGTAAAGTTGTTTGTACTACCATCTAAAAATGTATTGTTCTGTGCGAGGTTTGTACCATTACCCGGTAACAACAATGAGTTGTACATAAAGTATGGATCATTGGCAGCTATTGCGGTCGTAGGTGTTATCGTTAATCCACCTGATATTGTTATTCCACCTGTAAAGTCCATAATATGATTTTATCCTCTTCATTTTATTTATCAAAATATCACAGACAACAAAAAAGCACTACGAATAGTGCTTGATTGTAACTTCCCATCCCATTGAGATATTGTATTTATGCTAGCTTACGCTTTTTGCCACCAAGTTGCCAACCATCATCTAAGTAACTTTGTAGTGTATCTTTCTTTACTTTCTTCTCAGTGTTGTCTTTATTGATACTGATATTGCCGAGAACAGCGTTGGCTACATTTGCACCATGTGTCTTTACTTTTGCTACACCTTTTTGTGTTACCGAACGTTTTAGTTTTTCTTCTTCACTCATAGGACCTTTGGGTTTACCTTTTGAAGCTAATGACATTAACTTTTTAGTTTCATCTGTTCGTTTTTGTCCTATGATTTTTTCTAATCGTTTACGCTGACCCTCTGCCTGTTTAACAGGATCAACGTTTCTATTTCTTGCGGCATATCGAACATTTTCTAGTTGTTCTTCTGTTAATGTTCCTCCACCTTTATTCCACGGAACAAGGTTCTTAGATTTCATTAGTTTAGAATGATATTCAGCGTGTTCTATTCTATATTTTTCATACACCCTTGCAGTAAAAATAGTTTGATATCTTTCTTGATGTTCATTTTCTGCCCTCATCCCCATTAAAGCGTACACCATCTTATGATAGTATTCACCCTGTGTCATTTTTACTAATAACCAATGACAGAGAAAATGTTCTCTACAAGACAAATACACAAGATTACTTTTATCATTACTACCTCCTAATGATTGAGGGATAATATGATGCCGTTCTCTACCACGAGCTTTTTTCCAGCCTCGTTGAACTGCTTTCTCAATAGTCGAGAAGTATACTTTGGAATAAAACTTATTTATAAACATAATAGTATTTATACATAATATCACGTTCTAGTGTTTTTAGATACAAAAAAGGGTGCCAAAGCACCCTTTTGATTTGATAATATCTGTAAAGATATTAATGCGTTCTGAATTTCACTGAAATGTAAGATTAGAAACAGCAATTTCCCCAACATAGTCGGCAGCATTACCAAAACTCGATGCAGTATTAGTAAGCTCTATGTAGCCGTACCTTGTCATAAATGATACGACTGGTTCGAATGTTGATGGATCTAGAACAACTCCACTAGACATCAATGGAATGTATGGGCAATAGAATGCTGCCGCGTCAGTTTCGCTTGAACCTTTATAACCAACCAATACTGGTGTAGTATCAGGAGCATAAC
>Ga0114978_10004324_pt1 | contig 11512 bp, 8 predicted proteins | sample S_140212_EF_Meta_FD_87027 | JGI IMG/M metagenome (GOLD analysis project Ga0114978, IMG submission 87027) | Freshwater microbial communities from Lake Simoncouche, Canada to study carbon cycling - S_140212_EF_MetaG | ecosystem: Environmental > Aquatic > Freshwater > Lake | place: Lake...
GAAAGTGGTCTCAGAAAATATATGATGTGGAAGTTTGATTTTTTGAAACCAGCCTGCAAGTTCAAGATGTTTTCTAATTAAATATGTCTGCGTACTTCAGCTTTCGCCGTGCGGGAACCGTCGTTTTCACCGCGCTGACTTTTGCCCCGGCCCTGCTTTTTGCCCGCGGTTCGGTCGATCCCGGTCAGGTGGCCATCTCGGTCGCCCGCTGGCTGGAACAGGGCCATTACAGCCGTCAGAAACTGGACGGGGATGTGTCCGCCAAGTTTCTCCAGACCTACCTCACCGCCTTGGATTACAACAAATTGTACTTCACGCAGAAGGATGTGGACGAGTTTGAAAGGCAATACGGCGCGACGCTCGGCGACAGTGTGCTGCGTGGCGATGTGAGCCCGGCCCGGGAAATCTTTGCCCGCTTCAAGCAGCGCGTGGTGGACCGTAACGCCAAAAATAAAACCCTCGTCCAGAAAAAATACACCTTCGACAGCAATCGCGCCGCAGAGTTGAACCGCCAGGATGCCGCATGGCCCAAGGACGAGGCCGGGGCCGACGTCATCTGGCAGAACCGGATTGAGGCCGAGCTTCTGCGGGAGGACCTCGCCGAACTCAAGCTTCGCCCGCCGGCGGAGACTGTGACCCGCCGTTACAACCAGGTCCTCCGTTATGTCAATGAGATGGAGGACGCGGACATCGTGAAAACCTTCCTCAGCTCTCTCGCCCAGACCTACGATCCGCACTCGGAATACCTCAGCCCGTCCGATTTGGAGAATTTTCAAATCTCCATGCGCCTCTCATTGGTCGGCGTCGGTGCCGTGCTTTCCTCCGAGGACGGTTACGCCAAGGTCAAGGAAGTCGTCCCAGGCGGACCGGCGGATCGCGACGGACGCCTGAAGGTGAGCGACCGCATCGCCGCCGTGGCCCAGGGCGACGAGGAATTTGAAGATGTCGTGGATATGAAGCTCGACAAGGTCGTGGAAAAAATTCGCGGCAAGAAAAACACCGCCGTCCGTCTCATGGTCATCCCCGGCGATGCCACCGACCCCTCCAAACGGGAAGTCATCGAGATCCGCCGGGACGAGGTCAAACTCAAGGACCAGCAAGCCAAGGCCGAGGTTCTGGATTTTGGCCAGGGTGCAGAATCCACCCGCATCGGCTGGATCACCCTGCCATCCTTCTACGCGAACATGGACAACCGCGGCTTGCTCAAGGACAGCTCCGAAGACAAAAGCACCACCAAAGATGTTTCCGCGCTACTCGCCCGGCTCAAGAGCGAAGGCATCCAAGGCCTGGTCATTGATCTGCGCCGTGACGGCGGAGGTTCGCTCGAGGAAGCGATCAACCTCACCGGGCTCTTCATTCCCAAGGGACCGGTCGTGCAGGCTAAGGATGCCAACGGCAAAATCACCGTCTCGCAGGATTCCAACCCAACCGTCGCATACAGCGGGCCGCTCATCGTTCTGGTCAACCGCCTCAGCGCCTCCGCCAGCGAAATTTTTGCTGCGGCCCTGCAGGATTACGGCCGCGCCGTCATCGTCGGTGACGAGCGCACCTTCGGCAAAGGCACCGTCCAAACCGTCCTTGATCTCGGTCGTCTCATGCCGCCTTTCAGCCTCGGTTCCGCCGATGCCGGCGCGTTGAAACTCACCATTCAAAAATTCTACCGCGTCCGCGGCGGCTCCACCCAGCTCAACGGGGTCTCCTCCGATATCGTGCTCCCCTCCTTGACCGACAATTCGGAAATCGGCGAGGGTTCGTTGAAAAACCGCCTGCCCTATGACGAGGTCGCTCCGGTAAAAATCGTGGATTCCCTGACCGCCACCCCGCTCTTCCTCAACGAACTCAAGACGCGCTCGACCCAGCGCTTGGCGGCAGACCAGGAATTCCTCTATAATACCGAAGATATGCGTCGCTTCCGCGAAAAACTCGCGGAAAACACCATCTCCCTGAATGTAAAACAACGCCGCAAGGAACTGGCAGAGGACAAAGGCCGCAAGGAACAGCGCGAAACCGACCGCTCTGCGCGGGGCCCCGCTTTTGGTGCCCAAGCCTACGAACTCACCCTTGACGATTTATCCTCGCCCAAGCTCCGTGCGGTCGCCTTCGACCGCAAGCCGGAGAAAGCCTCCATGGGGGAAGAGGAAGAAGAGCCCGGCGAAAAAAAATCAGCCGCCGTCCCGCCCGATCCCATTCGCAACGAATCCCTGCGCATCATGCAAGACATGATCGATCTCAATCGCCAGACGAAAACGGCCAGCATCCAGCAGGGAAAATCGCCCTGAAATTCGTCCGCAAAAATTCTTCCATTTCGAGAGATCGGTTTTATTGACAGCCTCATAAGCATTTGTGAATATCCCGCGCCATTAGTATTTAATGCTGCTCCCTAACCTTAACTGAAAATATGGCTGAACCTAAGAAGGAAACCGTGCGTATCGTCCTCCCCCCGCGTCGGGACGGTCAAACTCTGGCATCCAATCCCCGCGAAATCGCGATGATAAATTTGCCCCCCAAACCCGTGCAAAAATCTCCCGACCTCGCGCCCGCGGCCCCACCGGCCCCGGCTTCTGTTTCGCCGCCTGCGGGATTAACCCCGCCTGCTCTCATGATTCCGAAGCCCCCTGCGTCTGTCGCTCCCGGCCTTCCCAAGCCGCTCTCGGCTTCCGGCATCGCCCCGCCGGCCCCGCCCCGTCCTCCTTCCGCGATTGGGCTGCCGCCTACGCTACCACCCAAACCGCCCGGCACCGGGCTGCCGATCGCTTCCATCCCTCCGACCGCGCCCAAGCCGCCTACAATCGGGGGAGCCCCAGCCATCGGACCCGCGTCCTTACCTTTCGAGGCCAAAAAAGAAACCGCCAAAGTTCCGAGTTCCACGGGTCCGAAACCCGGAATGCCTCAGGCCACCGTCCAGATAAAACCGAAGCCGCCCGCCACGGTCCCCAAATCCGGATCCACAGGATCCATCACTGTCATCCCCCCCACACAGGTCCAGCCTGCCGGGGAAGTCAGTGTCGTGGTGGGTGCCATCGCCCTGGTCGCCTCGCTGGCCGCCCTCGGCATCCAGCTCTGGATGATGCTCGGCTAAACTCCGCTATCAACACCTTCACCCGAAAAGCCGGACCCGAAAGGTTCCGGCTTTTTCTTTTTTGTGGTTCCGGGTGGCGCGAATCGGGAAACCTGCTAATCTGAAAACCTATGGCTAGTGAAAATGTTGTGGAGTTGAACGACTCCAATTTTGAAAGTGTTGTCTCCGCCGCGAGCGAGCCTGTCCTGGTGGATTTCTGGGCGCCTTGGTGCGCACCCTGCCGCATGCTGTCCCCGGTGGTGGACGAGATTGCCCGTGAAAACGTCGGCAAGTTCAAGATCACCAAGGTGAACGTGGATGAGGCTCCGATCATTTCCGAAAAATTCGGCGTGCGCAGCATCCCGACCCTCCTTTTCATCAAAGGCGGGGAGAAGAAGGATCAGAGCGTCGGAGTCCTCGGCAAAGCCGAAATCGTCCGCCGTCTTGAGGCTCTGGTCTGAGCGCCGTCCCCTTAAAAACCGCTTCTTTTTTATCGCGCCGACGGGAATCCTTGCCCGTTGGCGCGACCATTTTATAGTGCAGGTCTCATGGCTGCCGCACCGTTCGTTCACCTGCACTGTCACACGGAGTATTCCCTGCTAGACGGCGCGATCCGCGCCAGGGATCTGGCGAAAAAAGCCGTGGAATTCGGCATGCCCGCAGTGGCCATGACCGATCATGGCAACCTCTACGGAGCTGTGGAATTTTATCAGGCCGCGGAAAAAGCCGGCGTGAAACCCATCGTGGGCTGCGAGGCCTATGTCGCGCCCGGTGCAATGACGGATCGGAATGCCTCCTCGGCCAAGGACACCGCGTTTCACCTGACCCTCCTTGCCACCGATACCGAGGGCTACCGCAATCTCGTCAAGCTGGTCAGCGCGGCCCATCTCGACGGCTTTTATTACAAGCCGCGGGTGGACAAGGAACTCCTCGCCACCCATTCCCGCGGCCTCATCGCTCTCAGTGGATGCCTCAAGGGCGAAGTCAACCAACGCCTTATCGCCAGTGACCCGGCGGGCGCGCGCAAAGTCGCAGGCCAATACCGGGATATTTTCGGGCGCGAGAATTTCTTCATCGAGTTGCACGACCACAGCCTCGATGCCCAACGCCGCTGCAATCCGGAGTTGATCAAGATCGCGCGCGAGATGAACCTCGATTTGGTCGCGGCCAACGACGTGCATTTTCTGGAACGCGGCCATCATGATTCGCACGATGTCATGCTCTGCATCGGCACCGGGTCCATGGTCGTGGATGAAAAGCGCCTGCGCTATTCCAGCGAGTTGTATTTCAAGAGCAGCGAGGAGATGGCGGCGCTTTTCGGCGAGGTGCCCGAGGCGCTGACCAACACCGTCCGGGTCGCGGAGCGGTGCAATCTCAAGATGGAGTTCGGCAAGGCTAAGTATCCGGCTTTCCCGCCGCCCGCCGGAAAAACTCCCGAGGGCTACCTGCGTGAACTCTGCTGGAGCGGCCTGCGCGAACGTTTTGACGCCCGCGCCGACACCGATCCCATCTTGCGCGAACGCCTCGAATACGAACTCGGCGTCATCGAGCGAACCGGCTTCGTCAGTTATTTTCTCATCGTCTGGGATTTCATCAAATACGCCCGCGGGCACGGCATCCCGGTCGGCCCCGGCCGCGGCTCGGCCGCCGGTTCGCTCATCGCCTACGCCCTGCGCATCACGGATATTGATCCGCTGCACTACGACCTGATTTTCGAGCGCTTCCTCAATCCCGAGCGCATCAGCCCGCCCGATATTGACGTGGATTTCTGCATGGAGCGCCGTGGTGAGGTCATTGAATACGTTCGGCAAAAATACGGTGAACGCTGTGTCTCGCAGATCGTGACCTTCGGCACGATGGGGGCTAAAAGCGTCGTGCGCGATGTGGGCCGCGTCCTCGGCTGGAGTTATTCGGATGCGGATCGCCTGGCCAAGATGATTCCGAACGAACTCAATATCACGCTCGCCACCGCGGCCGAAAAAAACCCCGAATTGAAAACCGCCCTCGAAGGCGACCAATCCACCCGGGCGCTCTGGGATCACGCCCTCGTTCTCGAGGGTCTCAGCCGCAACGTCGGCATTCATGCCGCCGGTGTCGTGATCGGAGCCGGCCCGCTGGACGAAGAAATCCCCCTCTGCCGCGGCAAAGACAACGAAGTCATCACGCAATACGAGATGAATTCGCTGACCGAGCTGGGCATGTTGAAAATGGATTTTCTCGGCCTCAAGACGCTCACCACCCTCGAGCACGCCCTGCGCCTCATCCGTGAAAAGGAGCACTCCTTCGACCTCGACGCCATTCCGCGGGAGGATCGGGCAACCTTCGACATCTACAACCGGGGGGAGACCCTCGGCGTTTTTCAGATGGAAAGCGGCGGGATCACCAACCTCTGCAAACGCTTTGTGGTGGACCGCATCGACCATATCATCGCGATCAACGCCCTCTACCGGCCGGGGCCGATGCAATTTATCGACGATTATGTGGCGCGGAAAAAGGGCCTGAAAAAAATCGATTACGCCCATCCCCTGCTCGAGCAAGTCTGCGCGGAGACTTACGGTATCATGGTCTATCAGGAGCAGGTGCAGCGTGCCGCCAACATCCTGGCCGGCTATTCCCTGGGCGACGCCGATCTTCTGCGCCGCGCCATGGGAAAAAAGGACAAGGAGAAGATGGACAAAGAGCGCGTCCGCTTTGTCGAGGGCTGCCGCAAGCTCAACGATATTCCCGAGGCCACCGGCCACGCCATTTTCGACTTTATGATGCCGTTCGCGCAATACGGTTTCAATAAATCCCACAGCGCCGCCTACGGCTGGCTTTCCTACCAGACCGCCTACGCCAAGGCGCATTACCCGGTCGAGTTCATGGCCGCCGTGCTCACCCACGATGCCGATACGGTGGACCGCCTGGCCGAGGTTATCTCGGAATGCACCCGCATGGGTCTCAAGATTCTGCCCCCCGATGTGAATCGCAGCAGCCTGCATTTCACCCCGGAAGCTTCCGGCGAAACCCGATCGGTTCGCTTCGGCCTGGCCTCCATCAAAAACGTGGGCGGCGTCGCGGTCCAAGCCGTGATCGCGGAGCGCGATAAAAACGGTCCCTTCCAATCCCTCGAGGATTTTTGTTCGCGTCTGGACTCCCGCAGCGTGAACCGGAAGTTGCTCGAAAGCCTGGTCAAATGCGGCGCCTTTGACGGACTGCGCAAATCCCGCGCCCAGCTTTTTGTGGACATTGATCCGGCCCTGGCCGCCGCCACCGCCATCCAGCGCGACCGCAGCAGCGGCCAAGGCGCGTTGTTTGACGTCTTTGAAAACACTCTGGACAAAACCGCGGCGTCTTCCGCGCCTGCCGTGGAACCCTGGCCACGCAATGAAATGCTGGCCTACGAGAAAGAACTGCTCGGCTATTACATCACCGGCCATCCCCTCCAAGGCTACGCGGGCCACTACGACAGTCCCAAGGTCATCACCATCGCCGCAGCCATGCAGATCACGGAGCCCGTGACCGTCAAACTTGCCGGCCTGATCGTGTCGGTGGAAAAAAAATTCACCAAAAAGGACGGCAAGCCCTTCGCGGTGGTCAAACTCGAGGACTTCACCGGACTGATCGAACTGGTTGCCTGGGACGACACGTATACCGAACACGCCGCGCTCCTGGTGGCTGGAACCGTCGTGGGCGTTTCCGCCAAGCTGACCCGTCGGGATGACGCCGTCCGGGCCATGGTCAACAGCTTCACCGCCCTCAAACCCAAAGCCTCTGTCAAACCCGTCCGCCTCCGCCTGGCCCGCAGCAAGCTCTCCGAATCCGACCTGCCCGGCATCCTCGATGCCGTCAAACGCCATCCCGGCAAGTCGCCGCTCTTCATCGAAATCGTTGCGGAAAACGGCCAGTCCTGCGACATCGCCGCCTCGGAAAGCTTCACCGTCGGCGACGAGGCCTCCTTGCGGAACGAAATCGCCCCGTTTGCCGCCGCCTGACGCGAGCCTAACTCCGCCCTGAATTTTTCATAACCACCTGCACAGCAACGAAACGACCAATAAATGCAGCAAGTCATCCTAAAAACAGAGATGCTTGTTGAGCGGCTTGCGCCGGTGCTTGGGGATCAAGGTGGGCTGAAAGTCGCCATTGCGGTCACGCGGAACCTTGATGGCTGGTTTTTCGTCGTTGCTGTGCAGCATCTTGGCGTTGGGCTGGTCTTCGGAGGTGCTTTCGATGTGTGGGTTCTCGTGATGGAGCACAGCAGCGAAAAAACCGCCCGGGATTTCTCCGCGGGCGGTTTTAAAGTCGAAGCGGCTTTTAGCCGCTTGTTCGTTTGCCAAACGCGGCCGGAGGCCGCGCGTCTACTTTGTTAGTTTCGCTTCTTCCAGCGCAGCCTGTGCCGCGGCGAGGCGGGCGACGGGCACGCGGTAGGGCGAGCAACTGACGTAGGCGAGGCCGAGACGGTGACAGAACTTCACGCTGTCGGGGTCGCCGCCGTGTTCGCCGCAGATGCCGAGCTTGATGCCCTTGCGGGTGGCGCGGCCTTTTTTCACGGCGATCTCCATCAGCTGGCCGACGCCGGTTTGGTCAAGGGTGGCGAACGGGTTCTTTTTGAAGATTTCGTTCTCGGTGTAAGGCAGGAGGAAGTTCCCCATGTCGTCGCGGCTGATGCCGAGCGCGGTCTGGGTGAGATCGTTCGTGCCGAAGCTGAAGAACTCGGCGGTTTGCGCGATCTCGTCGGCGGTGAGGGCCCCGCGCGGGACTTCGATCATGGTTCCGACCATGTAGGCGAACGTGATCTTTTTCTCCGCCATGACTTCCTTGGCGACGCGGTGGACGATCTCGACCTGGAGGTCGAGTTCCTTCTTGAACCCGACGAGCGGGATCATGATCTCGGGCTTCACTTTGATCTTCTTTTTTGCCACATCGGCGGCGGCTTCGAAGACAGCGCGGGCCTGCATCTCGGTGATCTCGGGATAGGCGATGCCGAGGCGGCAGCCGCGGTGGCCGAGCATGGGATTGAATTCATGGAGCTGCGCGACGCGCTGCTGGATGTATTCAACCTTGATGCCGAGTTTTTTGGCGAGATTGAGCTGCTGTTCCTTGGTGTGGGGCAGGAACTCATGAAGCGGCGGATCGAGGAAGCGGATGGTGGCCGGGTAGCCTTTGAGCGCCTTGAAGATGCCGGTGAAATCCTCACGTTGATAGGGCAGGAGTTTGGCGAGGGCTTTTTTGCGGTCGTCAAGGTTGTTGGCGAGGATCATCTCGCGCATGGCGTCTATGCGGTCGCCTTCGAAGAACATGTGTTCCGTGCGGGTGAGGCCGATGCCGGTGGCACCGAAGGCGAGGGCGTTTTCGGTCTGCTCGGGGTTGTCGGCATTGGTGCGGACTTCGAGGCGGGTGACTTTTGAGCACCAGTCCATGAGCTGCCGGAAGTTTTTGAATTTCTCGGTCTTCTGCGCGGCTTTGTCGCCATGGAGCAGTCCGGCAACGATCTCGCTCGGCGCACTGGCAATCTGGCCGCCGTAAACGGTGCCGGCAGTGCCGTCAATCGAGAGGAAGTCGCCTTCCTTGAAGGTCTGGCCGGCCACGGTGACGGTCTTTTTGGCGTAGTTAATATCCAGCGCGCTGGCGCCACAGATGCAAACCTTGCCCATTTGCCGGGCGACGAGCGCGGCGTGCGAGGAGACGCCACCCTTGGCGGTGAGGATGCCCTCTGCGGCGATCATGCCGCGAAGATCTTCGGGCGAGGTTTCATTCCGGACGAGCAGGACTTTTTCACCTTTCTCAGCGGCGGCGGCGGCGCGGTCGGCGTTGAGGTAAATTCTGCCGGAAGCGGCCCCGGGACCGGCGGGGAGGCCCTTGGCGAGTTCCTTGGCTTTTTTGATCCCGGCGGGGTCGAAGATCGGGGCGAGGAGCTGGTCGAGCTGGTCGGCGGGATTGCGCAGGATGGCGGTCTTCCAGTCAATGAGCTTCTCTTTCACCATGTCCATGGAGAATTTGAGCGCGGCGGCGGCGGTGCACTTGCCGTTGCGGGTTTGCAGCATGAACAGCTTGCCTTCCTGCACCGTGAACTCGACGTCTTGAACGTCCTTGAAATGTTTTTCCAGAATCGCACGGACCTTCATCAGTTCCGCGTAGGACTTGGGCATTTGTTTTTTCAGTTCCGACACGGGCTCGGGAGTGCGCACGCCGGCGACGACGTCCTCGCCCTGGGCGTTGAGGAGAAACTCGCCGTAGAATTCGTTCGTGCCATTGGCGGGATTGCGGGTGAAGGCCACGCCGCTGCCGGAGGTTTCGCCGGTGTTGCCATAGACCATGGCCTGCACGTTGACGGCGGTGCCCCATTCGGCGGGTATGCCGTATTTGCGGCGGTAAACGATGGCGCGGTCATTCATCCAGGAACCGAAGACGGCTCCGGCTGCGCCCCTGAGCTGCTCCCAGGGATCGTTGGGGAAGGCTTTGCCGGCGCGGTTTTTCACGAGCTTTTTGAAGCGGACGACGAGTTCTTTGTAGTCCGCAACGGTCAGATGCGCATCGTCGATATCCTCTTCGTGGTGGTCGTGCTTGAGCTGGTGGATCACGACCTCGAAGGGATCGCTTTCCTCGCCCTCCTGCCGCTGCACGCCCATGACGACATCGCCATACATCTGGATGAACCGGCGGTAACAATCATAGGCGAAGCGCTCGTTCTTCGTCGCATTTGCGAGGGAAAGGACGGTTTCGTCGTTGAGGCCGAGGTTGAGGATGGTGTCCATCATTCCCGGCATGGAGTCGCGCGCGCCGGAGCGGACGGCGACGAGCAGCGGGAAGCCCTTGGCGTCGCCGAATTTGTAGCCCATGATTTTTTCCATGTTGCGGACGCCGGCCTCGATCTGGGCCTGGAGTTGCGGCGGGTAGGTCTTCTTGTGGTCGTAGAAATACGTGCAGACCTCGGTGGTGATGGTGAATCCGGGAGGGACAGGGAGTCCGATGTGGGTCATCTCGGCGAGGTTTGCGCCCTTGCCACCGAGGAGAGGTTTCATTTTGCCATTGCCGTCGGCTTTGCCTGCGCCCCAAGTGTAAACGTATTTGCCTTTGGCGGGCGGTTTGGCGGATGGATTCTTGGACTTGGATTTCTTGGACATAAAGTGTGATAAAATGGGAGCCCCGTTTTTTAGCAGAGAGAAAACCGGTGTAAAGGAGAAGCGGCCTCTGGCCTCCTTTGGTTAACAAGAAAGCGGCCGGAGGCCGCTGCCACGAGGTTGCTTCAGGCGCGGGCGGTATTCACCGAGAGCACTTCACTGAGCATGCGCTCGAATTCCTCGAGTCCGGTGCTGGGGATGATCACGGTGTTGCGACGACCCTGGGCTTCTTCGGTGATACGCAGAAAACGGCCGCGGTCGTTTTCCCGGAGCTCCAGGAAGAAATGCTTGCGCTCGACCTGAAGTTCCCGCGACTCAAGTATGGTATCCATCGATAGTTAACAGTTGGAGGAGGCGAATATTCAAAATCACGCCAGCCCGCCACACAACCTAATTTTTTGGGGAAGCGCGGCGGGTGGGGGTCTCTTCCGCGGGCTTGAAGTCCACCTGCTGCTTGAAAAAGTCCACCTTGGCCACGGCGACTTCGATCTCGCCGCCGACGCGATAGCTGCGGCGGGAACGGCGTCCGGTCAGGCATCCGCGCGCGGTGTCGAGGATGTAAAAATCGCCCTCCAGCGCGGAAACATGGATCAGTCCGCTGAGGAGGTATTCCGGGAGTTCGACGAAAAGCCCGTAGTTGCGAACGTCCAGAATCCGCGCCTTGAAAGTCTGGCCGGTTCGCTTGGAGACCTGGTTGTTGAAATACTCCAGCTTCTTGAGTTTGACCGAATCGCGTTCGGCCTCCTGCGCGACACGCTCCGTGTTGGAGATGTGTTCGGCGGCGGCCGTGAGGGCGGTGGATTCCGGTCCACGTTTGTTCGGGTCGAGCAGGCGCTCCAGCGAACGGTGAACAATGAGATCGGCGTAGCGGCGGATCGGGCTGGTGAAGTGCGCGTAGTCGTTTTTATTCAGCCCGTAGTGACCGAGGGGTTCGGGCGCGTAACGGGCGCGCTTGAGGCTCTTGAGCAGGCCGAATTTGATGGCGTATTCGGAGGGTGTGCCTTTGGCCTGGGTGAGCAGGCGTTGCAATTCCGGGCGGTGCGAAAGATCGCCGCATTTGAGGCCGTTGGCACCCGCCACTTCGCGGAACTCCACCAGCTTGTCGGCGTCGGGTTTTTCATGCACGCGGTAGACGGCGGGCTGACGGCGGTTTTTGAGTTCGCGGCCGACGAGTTCGTTGGCCAGCAGCATGAGTTCCTCGATGAGCTGGTGGGAGATGTCGTTCTCGATTTTTTCCAGGCGGACGGGTTTTCCCAGTTCATCGAGCCAGACCTTGACCTCGGGAAAGTCGAGATCGAGCGAGCCGTTGGCAAACCGCTTGCGGCGGAGAAACGAGGACAGCTCCCACGCGATA
>Ga0114978_10004325_pt1 | contig 11510 bp, 9 predicted proteins | sample S_140212_EF_Meta_FD_87027 | JGI IMG/M metagenome (GOLD analysis project Ga0114978, IMG submission 87027) | Freshwater microbial communities from Lake Simoncouche, Canada to study carbon cycling - S_140212_EF_MetaG | ecosystem: Environmental > Aquatic > Freshwater > Lake | place: Lake...
AGCCGCACGCACGGGAATAGGCGTGTTAAAGACTATCACGGCCTCAGCATTCAGCGGGGCACGGTCGTGAACGCCGGCATGGAGAGAGAACTCGGCACAAGCCGCGACCTCAACGGATTGCCAGCTCACTCCCTTCCCCGCGTAATGCGCCGGAGTTTCTCCAGTCGCGCCGAAATCTCTCTCTCCGTACCGTGATCGGTGGGGGTGTAATACGTCTTTCCCACCAGGGTGTCCGGTAAATACTGCTGTTCCAAGACCCCGAGCGGGGCGTCGTGGGGGTACTTGTAGCCCTTGCCGTGGCCCAACTTCTTAGCGCCGGCATAGCTTGACGATCGCAAGTGCAGTGGTATTTGACCGGATTTGCCGTCGCGAACATCCGCCATGGCCGCATTAATCGCGTTATAGGCGGCGTTAGATTTGGGAGCCGTCGCCAAATAGATCGTGGCTTCGGCCAGAGGAATTCGACCCTCGGGCATTCCGATGAACGCGACAGCTTCGGCCGCGGCGGTCGCAATACTTAACGCCAGCGGCTCCGCCAGGCCAATGTCCTCGGCAGCGGAGATGACGAGGCGTCTGGCAATGAAGCGTGGGTCCTCTCCCGCCTCGATCATCTTGGCCAAATAGTGAATGGCCGCGTCAGGATCCGAGCCGCGAATCGACTTAATGAACGCGCTAATGACGTCATAATGCTCGTCGCCCGCGCGGTCATAGCGAAGGAGCGCACGGTCAACAGCACCTTCAACGTGATCGGCGGTCACAATGGGAGCGGTCTTTTTCTTGGCTTGGGCAGGGGTTCGCGAATCGAGGCAGATGCTGGCAGCAGCGTCCAGTGCGGTCAGAGCGCGGCGAGCATCTCCCGACGCGAAAGCGATGATGGCGGCACGCGCCTCTTCCGACAGGGTTACCGTCTGAGCAAGCCCAAACGGCTCGATAAGAGCGCGATCGACGAGCAGACTCAAAGACTCATCATCTAGAGGCTCGAGCCGGAGGAGGAGTGACCGCGAGAGCAACGGAGAGATGACGCTGAAAGACGGATTTTCGGTGGTAGCAGCAATGAGGGTGACCCAGCCGTTTTCAACTCCCGGAAGAAGAGTGTCTTGCTGAGCCTTGGTGAACCGATGAATCTCATCCAAAAACAACACGGTTCTCGTGCCGTACAAATCACGCGACGCCTGGGCCTCCTCCATTACGACGCGAACGTCCTTCACGCCGGCGGTGATGGCGGAAAGTTGAACAAACCGCCGATCGGAGGATGCGGCAATGGCATAGGCCAGGCTGGTCTTTCCTGTGCCGGGAGGACCCCACAACAGAACGGAGACAGAGCTGGTCGACCCTGGGGTGGCAAGGGTGCGCAAAGGAGAGCCCGTGGTGAGCAGTTTCTGCTGCCCGGCGACCTCGTCGAGAGTGCGCGGTCGCATACGAACAGCCAGCGGAGCCGTCGACTCCCCCAACCCCTGCGCACCGGTATTCATGACACAAGATTACCGCTGAGCGCTACTGTCCCCCACATGAAGTATCGTCATAAACGGTTTGTCAAAATTTTTCTGAAAGGCTCCTCGCCATGGTTGTGAAAAAAGATGCTCGTGAGTCGCGCGTTGCCCGGGACCGCCTGCGGTCGTATGAGGCCCGGCAAGAGCTTCATTCGCGCCTGATTGGGCGCCGGAAGAGGGATAACTTGCTCTTCGGCATTGCGGGAGTCGTTATCGTCGCTCTTGCCATTGGCTCGCAAGTGCTCTTCTCCACGTTGAATCAACCCGATGCGTCGGCATCGGCTTCCGCCGTGCCCAGCACTGCCCCGACCGGCGACGCCGCCGTGCCCAGCCCGTCACTTTCTCAGGACCGTGTCTGGACGGGAACCCTCACGATTGATGGCATCGCTCTCGGCGTCGAGCTTGACGGCGCTGCCGCCCCTCAGGCCGTCGCCAGCACGATTTCCCTTGCCACAATGGGTTTTTACAACACGACGACGTGTCACCGCCTGACAACCTCAGGAATCTATGTGCTTCAGTGTGGAGATCCTCAGGGCGATGGAACGGGTGGTCCCGGTTACAGCTACGGTCCCATTGAGAACGCTCCCGCCGACAATCTTTACCCCGCTGGCACGCTTGCCATGGCTCGCCAGGGTGGGAATGCCTCCTCCATCGGCAGTCAATTCTTCATCGTCTACGAGGACAGCATGATTCCTTCCGATGCTGCCGGTGGTTACACGGTGATTGGAAAAATCACATCGGGCTTGGCTGAGTTGCAAACGACCGTGCTCTCGAAGGGAACAGCTGACGGTTCAACCGACGGCGCTCCCAAGGTTCCCGCGGTGATTGCCTCCTTCACTCTGCAATAACCGGCAGATTCGCCATCGGCGGGGAACGCCGTCGTGGCCTAGGCTTGATAATCGCATCACTGTGTTCGCAACGAGGTAGGACTTTTCATGTCAGAAACGCAACTTGGTCGGGTCGACGAAGCCGGAAACGTGTACGCCATCACAGAGTCAGGTGAGCGTCTTGTTGGTCAATATGCCGACGTTCCCGCCGAAGAGGCCCTTGCCTTCTTCACTCGCAAGTTCGCCGATGTCGCCCAGTCCGTTGTTCTGTTGGAACAGCGTGTAAAGCGCGGCGCTCCTGCCAACGAGATCAAATCCAGCCTTGCCAGCGTTCGCAAATCAGTCGTTGCCGGTGTGGGCGTCGGAGATTTCACGAAGCTCTCAGCGCGGCTCGACAAAGTTCAAGAGGCTGTCAGCGAACTGGGTGCCGTCGAAGTTGTCAAAAACACGGAAGCCACGGATGCCGCGAAGGCAGAGCGGCTGGCCATCGTTGAGGCAATGGAAGCTCTCGCCGCCCAGGATCCATTGAAGGTTCAGTGGAAACAGGCAACGGCAACCGCCGATGAGCTCTTCACGAAGTGGCAAGAACACCAGAAGAGTGCCCCACGCCTTTCGAAGACCGAATCGAACGAATTGTGGAAACGTTTCCGCGATGCACGCTCCAAAATTGACCAGCACCGCCGGTCACACTTCGCTGAGTTGGATTCCCGTAATAAGGGGGCAAAGGCAGCCAAGGACGCTCTCGTTGCTAAGGCTGAAGAGTTGGCGTCAGCCGGTCCCGCGGGAATCCCGAAGTATCGGGCCCTTCTGGACGAATGGAAGATCTCCCCTCGTGCCGGCAAGAAGATTGATGACGCTCTCTGGGCTCGCTTCAAGGCCGCTGGTGACGTTCTATACGGCGCTAAGGCAGAAGAGGACGCCGTCGAAGACGAGTCTTTCGCTGCCAACCTGGTGGTCAAGCTTGAGTTGCTCACCGAAGCCGAAAAACTTATCGGTGCCACCGATCGTGTGCAGGCTCGCCAAAGCCTGAACAGCATCCAGAAGAAGTGGGATGTCGCGGGCAAGGTTCCACGCGCACAGGTGAAATCGATCGAAGATCGTATGCGCAAGGTGGAAGCGGCCGTTCGTGGCTTGGAAGACAACCACTGGAATGCGTCAAACCCGGAGAAGCAAGCTCGTTCCGAAGGTTTGGCCGGTCAGCTAGAGACCAAAATTGGCAAATTGGAAGCAGAGCTCGCCGAGGCCCAGCAGGCCAAGAACACCAAGGCCGTCAAGGAACTCACGGAGGCAATCTCCACTCAAAAGGCGTGGCTCGCCATCCTCAAGTAGGTTTTCCACAGATAGGGGTTGCGTCGTACGCACGCTCTCCCCAGCTGGCATTCTTCAGGAATGGCCGCTCTTCATGATCCCTTTTTGGAAGTTGACTTCAGCATTGCCGAGCTCTCCGCGTGCGCCCTTGACGGCGAGCTCTGGGCTATTGACGCCGACTATGTCCTCGGGGATGTACCGGACAACGACGCCGTGCGTGCCCGTGTGGTCGTCAGTCACGTTGACTCCCGCTGTGTTGCTGCTAGTTGGTCAGCGGCCTGGATTCACGGGGCACTCACTCAGGCACCTCACCAACACACGGTTGCCCTTCGCGATGGCCTCAGGCTTCGTTTTGCCCCTCTTCAGCGCTATGACATCGCGCAGATGGCTTTCACGCCCAGCGACGTCTGCGGGAGTCTGGGGACCTATGTCACGACCCCTCTTCGCACTGCCGTAGACCTGGCACGCTTTACGCGCGATGATCCTCGACTCCTGTCTACGTTGTCACATCTCATGGCAGCCGCCGGAGCCACCTTGAGTGACGCCAAGGCCGTCTTAGACCGCGGAAGACACCTTCCCTACAAAGTTCGGGCCTATCGCCGCTTAGGGGATGCTTTAGCCTTCGCTCACGCGGTAGACGTCGTAGACAGCATCGATGCGACGGACGCTATTGAGGAGACGATCAAGGTGCATCGTGTCACTCATTTCGAAAACGAAACGGCTGAGCGCAAGACGCTCGTTTGACGTCGAAACGGTTGCCGACAAAATGTTAACGTGATTCTCGGACAACACGCGTGTGACGTCACTCAGCAGGCCTGCCCGGTCAAGGGCCTCAATCTGAATGTGAACCATGAAGATGCTCTTCGATGAGGGAGCCCATTCCACCTCGATGAGGCGCTCTGGTTCGGCGAGGAGACTCTTCACGTTGTGACACGAAGTCTGATGAACCGAAACCCCCTGACCCCGCGTGACGAACCCCGTAATGATGTCACCGGGAACGGGAGTGCAGCACTTGGCCAATTTCACCAAAATGTCGGGAGCACCACGAACCAGAACGCCAGAGTCGCTGTGCCGCATGGTCTTCGAGCGACTCTTCGAGGGAAAAACGAACTCGGTTGACTCGGTGTCGGTCTCTTCCGCGACGTTCGCGAGAATTTTTTCAATGACGGACTGGGTCGAGACATGGCCTTCGCCAACGGCGGCATACAGAGCGGAGACATCCTCATAACGCAGTTGCCCGGCAACTTCGCCGAGTGTCTCTTGGCTCATGAGTTTCTGGAGGGGGAGGTTCTGCTTTCGCATTGCGCGTGCGATCGAGTCCTTGCCCTGTTCGACAGCCTCGTCGCGTCGCTCCTTGGTGAACCACTGTTTGATTTTGTTACGCGTTCGGGTGCTCTGCACAAAGTTCAGCCAGTCTTGGCTGGGAGCAGCGTCGGGATTCTTCGAGGTCAGAACTTCGATGACATCCCCCGTGGTCAGCACACTCTCCAAAGGCACAAGTCGACCGTTGACCTTTGCCCCCATCGTGCGGTGGCCAATTTCTGTGTGCACGGCATAGGCAAAGTCGATCGGGGTCGCACCAGTGGGAAGACCAATAACGCGTCCCTTGGGGGTGAAGACGTAGACCTCTTTGGCACCGATTTCAAAACGGAGAGAGTCGAGGAACTCCCCCGGGTCCTCCGTGTCGGCCTGCCAGTCACTAATGTGTGCCAGCCATGCCATATCGGTGTCCTGCACGTTCAGGGCATCAGTCCCCTTTCCGCCGGACATACGATCCTTGTACATCCAGTGTGCAGCGACGCCGAACTCGGCGCGGTGGTGCATTTCTGGGGTGCGAATTTGAATTTCTACAGGACGACCCGAGGGGCCCATTACTGTCGTGTGGAGCGACTGATAAAGGTTGAACTTAGGGGTAGCGATGTAATCCTTGAATCGTCCGGGAAGGGGGGTCCAGCGCGCATGGATGGAGCCCAGAATGCCGTAACAGTCCCGAACGGAGTTCACGATAACGCGAATGCCCACGAGGTCGTAGATTTCATCAAACTCGCGACCGCGAAGGACCATTTTTTGATAAATCGAGTAGTACTGCTTGGGGCGTCCCGCGACGTCACCGCGAATCTTTGCGGACTTTAAGTCGTCACGAACGGCGCCAACTACTTCTTGAACGAATTTCTCACGCTGCGGCGTCCGCTGGGCAACAAGATTTTCAATTTCTTGATAAATCTTGGGGTGTAATACGGCAAAAGAAAGATCTTCCAACTCCCATTTCAGGGTTTGAATCCCCAGCCGATGAGCGAGCGGCGTGTAGATTTCCAGCGTCTCTCTGGCTTTGCGCTCAGCAGACTCACGGGGCATGAAGCCCCAGGTGCGGGCATTGTGAAGTCTGTCGGCAAGCTTAATCACCAGCACACGAATGTCTTTCGACATCGCGACAATCATCTTGCGAACTGTCTCAGCCTGAGCGCTGTCCCCGTATTTGACCTTGTCGAGCTTGGTGACGCCATCGACCAACATGGCAACTTCGGCACCGAAGGTCGCGGCTACCTGATCGAGCGTGTAAGCAGTGTCTTCTACCGTGTCATGCAGAAGCGCCGCCACGATGGTCTTGACCCCAATTCCCAGCTCCGCCAAGATTTGAGCCACGGCAATGGGGTGGGTGATGTAGGGCTCACCACTGCGCCGCGTTTGACCCGCGTGCGCCGTTTTGGCAACGTCATGTGCCAACTCGAGTTGACCCAAGTCCGCCTTGGGATGGTGGTGGCGAACCGTGCGCACGAGCGCCTCAAATCCCCCCGTCGGCTGCGCCCGGCTAAAAATACGCGGGACAAGTCTCCGGAGGGAGGTTGGTGTTGTCGCCTCAGCCATGGATCCTCCTAGGAATATCCATTATGAGGCCACAGTGCATGTGATTATGCCGAGACGCTCTCTACGGCCTTAGCTTGAGCTGCGAGAACTTTCTTGTCTGCCTTGCGAATCCCGGGCTCTCGACTCCGCATTTGAGCGTAGAGAGGCGTTGCCAAGAAGATCGTTGAATAGGTGCCGACAATAATTCCGATGAGCAGAGCGAGCGAAATATCGCGCAACGTCCCTGCCCCAAGAATGACCGCTCCAATGAACAAAATTGAGGCGACGGGAAGCGCGGCGACAACAGAGGTGTTGATGGAGCGCACCAGAGTCTGGTTCACAGCGAGGTTTACCTGCTGGCCAAAGGTCTTGCTCTGGTCGCGACCCGATCCGCGTGTGTTCTCGCGAACCTTGTCGAAGACGACAACGGTGTCATACAGTGAGTAACCCAAAATGGTGAGCAATCCGATGACGGCCCCCGGGGTTACTTCAAAGCCAGATATGCCGTAAATCCCCGCGGTGATGATGAGATCGTGAAGCAATGCCACGATGGCGGCAACGGACATCTTCCACGTGCGGAAGTAAATCGTCATCACCAAGGCAGCCAGGATGAGGAACACGATCAGACCACGAATCGCCTGCGACGTGATGTCGGCACCCCACGTGGCACCAATGAAGGATGCCGTGACCTGGTCGGTTGAGACCTTATAGTTTGTGGCCAGGGCATTTCGAATATCGCGGGTTTGAACGTCCGTCAGCTGAGTCGTTTGAACGCGGATGCTCGTCCCACCCAAGGTTGAGACCTTGGGGACAGCCGAAGGAACGATGGTTTCGACCGTATTGGTCGCAATTCCCTGATCGGCATTGGCTTCAAGACTGGAAACGACGAACTCGCTACCCCCGCTGAATTCGATGCCGAAGTTGAAACCACCACGCATGATTGGTCCAACAACGCTGACCAGAATCAGAAGCGCCGAGATGGAGTACCACAGGCGCTCACGTCCAACAATTTTTACGGAGCGAGCTCCGGTGTAGAGGTCGTTTCCAAAAGTGGAGAAACTCGCCATTATCGGTTTCCCTTCGATGAGGTCTTGGTATCTTGCGCAGCGGCGCTGGCTTCAGCCTTACGCTCGGCAATAGTCTGACGTTTTGCCGCTTCTTTAGCCGATCCGGCAGCTTTGGTCCCCTTGGTAATGGCTGGGCTCTGGAAACGCGCGCGTCCACGGTAAACGGCACCAAGGGCTGTCGGGTCTAGCCCGCTCAACTTGTTGCCTCCACCAAAGAACTTTGTTTGCGCCAGAATCCGCATGACCGGGTGGGTAAACATCATGACGACAATGAGGTCAACGACTGTGGTGAGGCCCAGCGTCAAAGCGAAGCCTCGAACGTTACCGATGGCCAAAATGAACAGGGTCACAGCAGCGAGGAAGTTTACGGTGTCACTGGCAATGATGGTGCGAAGAGCGCGCTTCCACCCTGCCTCAACAGCGGATTCAAGACCACGGCCATCTCTGAGCTCATCGCGGATGCGCTCGAAGTACACGATGAAGGAGTCGGCCGTGATACCAATGGCGACAATCAAACCTGCGACCCCCGCAAGCGAGAGTCGGTACCCTTCTCGCCACGAAAGGATCGTGACGAGCAGATACGTGATGATCGCAGCGACAACGAGCGAGAAAACAGTCACCAACCCAAGCATCCGGTATTGGAAGAGGGAGTAGACGACCACGAGAATGAGACCGATTACTCCGGCCAGAATTCCATTAGCAAGTTGGGTGGAGCCGAGGGTAGCCGAAATGGTGTCCGAGGATTGCACCTGAAAGCCAATGGGCAATGCTCCGTACTTGAGCTGGTCAGCCAGTACCTTGGCGGAGTCCTGGGTAAAACCACCCGTAATCTGTGGACGGCCATCGGTGATGACCGCATTGGTGGAAGGTGCCGAAATGACCTTTCCATCGAGAACAATCGCGAACTGGTTCTGGGCACCCGTCAAACCAAAGAGGCGAGAAGTGACCCCGGAAAAGGTCGTCGTACCGGCATCATTGAAGATGATGTTGACAGCCCATTGACCCGTTGACGCACCCGTCTGGGTCGTCACGAGAGAACTCGGAGCGTCAGAAATATCGGAGCCGCTTACCTCGACTGGCCCTAAGAGAAATTTGGCTGTATCGCTGTTGTCACAGGTAATGAGCGGCAGATCGGCAGGCGCAACGTTGGTCGCGGAGGCACTCTCGGCAGCACAGTCATAGGCGATGAATTGGGCCTCAAGTGCCGGCGTGATGTAGTTCAGGTCACTGGCGTTTGATGGCGCCACAGTGGGCACATCCGACAGGGAAGGATCGGCGGTCGGGGCGGGAGTAGAAACACCATCAGCACCGATGGTCGCGCTGGAGGGTGCGCTCGTCACGAGGACGGGCCGGAACTCCAGCTTGGCCGAAGCCTGAATGCGAGCCAAAGTCGCGTCGTCAGGCTGGCCGGGAATAGAGACAACAATGTTGTTCGCGCCCTGAGTGTTGATTTCCGACTCAGAAACACCAGCGGCATCCACACGCTGGCGAATGATGGAGACAGCCTGAATGAGCTGCTCTGGCGTTACCGACTGGCCGCTTTCCAGAACCGGGGAAAGAACAATTTGAGTTCCACCCTCCAAGTCAAGAGCAAGCTTGGGGGTCCATGACCCACCGCTAAACATGACACCGGCGCCGTTTACAGCAACGAGGCCAGCGACGAGAACGAGAAGCCAAGCGAGAGACTTCCACGCTTTGTTCACAGGGCTACTTTTGGACACAGAAATCTCGGCTTTCTCAAAGAACTGATGGGGAACACAGAAGAAGAGGCGCCCCCAGGGCGCCCCTCCTCACAAAACTATGACTTCTTCTTTTTGCCGTTTTCGTCTGTGGTGCGCTCACCGAACTCGGGGTCAAGCGCAAGCTTTCCTGACTCAGAATCGGGGGCCAATGCCAGAGCAGCAGCATCGGCTTCGATGGCTTCTGTGCTTGAGAGATCCAGAGATTCGGTGGGTTCAATGACACGCGAAACGGCCTGACGGTGAATCGTCAACGTTGCACCAGGCGAGGTCTCGAGAAGGATCTTGTTCTCTTCCTCATCGATGGAAACGATGGTTCCATACACGCCAAAGTTGGTGAGAACGTGAGCTCCCGCCGTGACTTTCGACTGCAACTGCGCCAAGTCCCTTTGGCGCTTACGGCCGTTGCGGAACATGAAGAAAACAAGTACAGCCAGAACGGCCATCATGGCAATGGTCATGAAATCCATGTTGAGGAGAAACCCTTCAAAAAAGCAGTGCATGAACGCGATTACAAATGCAATCGCTTACGAGTATAGGTTATGCGGCCTATGTATTTGTGGGCGTACGACCGAGGTGCGTCCAGGCCATTGCTGTTGCCATGCGGCCACGGGCGGATCGAATCATGAACCCTTCGCGGATCAGAAACGGCTCAACAACGGCTTCGAGAGTCTCGGAGTCTTCACCGATGGAGACGGCAAGCGATGAAAGCCCCACAGGCCCACCACCAAAACGATCCAACAGCGCTGTCAGGACGGCCCTATCCAGGCGGTCTAGGCCACGAGCATCCACGTCATACAGTGCCAAAGCAGCGTTGACAGCGGCGAGCGAATCCGTGGAAGGATTCACAATCAGGTAGTCACGGACCCGCCGCAATAGTCTGTTCGCAATGCGCGGTGTTCCACGGCTGCGCCCCGCGATTTCGTCAAGAGCGGCCCGCGGAAGGTCAAGACCCAAAAGGGCTGCAGAACGGGCCAAAACAGTGGTCAGCTCGGGGTTGGAGTAAAACTCTAAGTGACCGGTGAAGCCAAAGCGGTCACGCAGAGGATTTGCCAACAGCCCTGTGCGCGTCGTAGCCCCCACAAGAGTGAACGGCGGAAGCTCGAGAGGGATCGATGTCGCCCCCACGCCCTTGCCCACCATGATGTCAACGCGATAGTCCTCCATCGCCAAGTAGAGCATTTCTTCGGCTGACTTCGCCATGCGATGAATCTCATCGATAAAAAGGACTTCTCCGGGGACCAGTGAGGAAAGCAATGCCGCCAGATCACCGGCGTGCGAGATTGCTGGGCCGCTTGATAACCGCAATGCCCGCCCGCTTTCCCGCGCAACAATCATGGCGAGCGTCGTCTTGCCCAGCCCTGGAGGGCCAGCAAACAGTATGTGATCAGGAGTTCGCTGACTCATTTCAGCTGCCTTGAGCAACAACGAGAGCTGGTTCACGACCCTGGTCTGCCCCACAAACTCGGTCAAATCTGAGGGACGCAAGGCTCCCTCAAACTCGAGTTCAACGTTTCCCTGCGGTGAGGCGTCCGTGACGGGCGGGACAATATCCCCGTCCCTCATGGGCTGACCTTCGATAAGGCAGCAAGAGCGAGACGCAAGAGCGTTGCCGCCGTGGCATCAGCTTTTTCCGTTTGGACACTCTCCACGGTTTCGCGGGCCGTGCGCTCTACCCAACCCAAACCAACGAGGGCTACGACGACTGTTTCTGCGGCGTCACGAGCCGAGACAGGAGACTTTTGAGCGACGCTGGCTGTCGTCACGGCGTTGAGCTTGCCTGCGAGTTGAACGATGATGAGCTTTGCCGTCTTCGGTCCGATGCCGCTGACCTTGCGAAACATTGAGTCGTCTTCATTGACGACAGCCATAAAGGCTTCCGCCGGAGTCAGCTGACCGAGGATTGCCAAGGCCGAGCGAGGTCCGACCCCGGAAACAGTGATGAACGCTTCGAAGAGCTCGAGACTCTCTTGATTTTCAAAACCGAACAATGTCATGGCGTCTTCGCGCACGATGAGGGTCGTGAGGAGGAACGCGGACTCCCCTATGTGCAACGTGGCACGGTGGCTGGCCGTGATTGCCACCAAATAACCGACACCAGAGACGTCGATAACGCACGAAGATTCTCGAACCGCCAAAACGGTTCCGCGCACAGAAGCAATCACGTTCTCGAGACTACTTCTTCGCGCCGTTGTGACGAGCGAGGCTCTCCGCCTCACGCCAACGCTGTTGAGC
>Ga0114978_10004327_pt1 | contig 11510 bp, 10 predicted proteins | sample S_140212_EF_Meta_FD_87027 | JGI IMG/M metagenome (GOLD analysis project Ga0114978, IMG submission 87027) | Freshwater microbial communities from Lake Simoncouche, Canada to study carbon cycling - S_140212_EF_MetaG | ecosystem: Environmental > Aquatic > Freshwater > Lake | place: Lake...
AGAAGCTGGATATAGAGTCCTGAGGCTCCATGGTTTCTTTAAATTTCAGCCACGCGGCGTTCAGGTGACCGAATGGGGAGTCAGGAGTTGCGCCCATAGGATCGACGATTCGTTCACGAGTCTTCCCCATTTGTTCAGATTGATCATCGCCAGCATCGCCAAAGCAGTGCATTGATCGCCTGCAGGCGGCAAGACGCCGCGCGGCGCTGCTGGCCGCGCGGTGTCTTGTGTATACTCCGTCGCATTAATTGCCGGCGCATGTTTCGCGCCGGCAGTTGGCGCGTTCGCCGCACAAGCGGCGGGTGCAACCCGCAAGGAACCGGGCAATGCGATCGACTGAATTCGCAATAACTTTGTTGGCGGCTGCTTGCGCATTGAGCGTGTCGCCGATGTGCGCCGCGCAAACTTATCCCGCCAAACCGGTGCGCGTCGTGACGCCGTGGCCGACGGGCGGTCTCACCGACGTCGTGGGGCGCCTCGTTTTCCAGAAAATTTCCGAAACGACCGGGCAACAGTTCGTGGTCGATAACAGGCCCGGCGCCGCCGGCACCATAGGCGCCGATTTCGTCGCCAAGTCCAAACCCGACGGCTATACGCTGATGGTGCATTCGACGACCCACGTCGGCAATCCGCATATCTACAAGCAACTGCCGTACGACACGCTGAAGGATTTCATCGGCATCGGCCTGTTGTCCGCGCAGACCGGGTTGCTGGTGGTGCATCCGTCGCTGCCCGTGAAGTCGGTAAAAGAGCTGATCACGTTTGCGCAGGCGCATCCGAACCAGATCCTGTACGCAACGTCGGGGAGCGGCAGTTTCTCGCACCTGGCGATCGCACTGCTGACGTCGATGACCAAGACACAGATGACACACATCCCGTACAAGGGCGGCGGGCCGGCGACCACCGCGATCGTTTCCGGCGAGACCCAGTTCCTGGTCGGCAGCCCCGCCGCGGTCGTGACGCAGCTCGAAGCGAAGCGCCTGCGCCTGCTGGCAGTGAGTTCGGAAGCGCGTCTCGCGCAGTTCCCGCAGACGCCGACGGTGGCCGAGGCCGCTGTGCCCGGCTATGAGTTTCGCGGCTGGGTCGGCGTGTTCGCGCCCGCCGGCACGCCCAAAGCCATCGTCGATTGGGTGAATACAGAAATTAAAAACGCGCAGAACAGCCCCGACATGAAGCCGCGGCTGGAACCTTTCGAACCGTGGTACATGACGCCGGAGCAGACCGCGGCGCGCATCAAGTCCGACTACGAGAAGTACGGCTACCTGATCAAGCTGACCGGCACGCGGCTGGAGTAGGCACCGACTCCATGGCCATCGCCGTAAAACGTCTGCAGCGTGCGCGGTGGCGGCATGGCCTGCTGCCAATAACGTTAGCAGCGACCTTGGCGGCGGCGCTGCTGGTCACCGGTTGCGAAGTGCTGAGCCCGTCCGCCCCCGGCGTGACGGAAGAGTGGGCGGGGCTGCTGCACGAAATTCGCGTGTTCGAGCGCAAGCTGGGTTTTTCCGCCACCAATAATTTCACGGCACTTGCCAAGGAGCAGCGCGAGTCCGCTTTTTGCGGCCACGCATCGCGGCTGACACTGCCGTACTCGTATGAAGACCCGGCGATCAGCTGGCTCGACGCGCCGACCGAACAGGATTGCCGCATGCGCGGCCGCGATGCCGACGTGTATTTCGGCACCGTCGAGGCATGGGGCGAGAGCGCATCGCCGGTCACCCCTGCCATGCTGAGCAGCAAGCTCGACCGCTTCATCTATCTCGTCATCCACGAGGATTGCCACGACCAGTTCGACCTGCCTTATGGCATCGAAGAAGCGCTGTGCAATCTCATCACCTACAAAGCGATGGCTGCGTTCGCGGCGGAAAAATACGGCTATTTCGCGCGCGAGCACCGCGTGGTCCAGCGCTACGCCGACACGCAAGCCGACATTACCCGCGCGACAGTCACGTATTACGATCAAATGGCGGCGCTGTATGCGCGCTACGAGCGCCGGGAAATCCTGCCGGACGTTTTGCTGCAGCAGCGCGCGCTGATTTTCCAGGCAGCGGAAAAACCGCTGGCGTGGCCCGCGGGCGACTACAACAACGTGCGCCTCGCCAACCACATGACGTACAGCCGCCATTTTCCGCTGCTGGAAAGCGTGCTCGAGAAACTGGGGCGCGACACGGCGCGCACGGTCGCTTTTTTCAAGCGCGTCGATGCCATCAAGCCGCCGCGCGCTGCGGTCCTGGCGCGCTACGGCATCAGCGACGAGTACGGCGTGGAGGCCGTGCGCGCATACGAAGCGGCAGTGGTGGAAACTATCAACGCGGCGCTGCCGAAAGTGCTGTAGGATTTGCCGGGCCGGGCGGCATCACGTTGACCGCGCTGCGCTAACGTGCCACATTTCCGCTTGCAGCGTACTATCGCGTGCGTTCGCGTCGGAGCAAGTGCCGGGAAAATCCTTTTTGCGGTGACAAGCGGCGCATTGTTGTTGTGCGGCGCGCACCGCCGCGGCACGCGTGCAGCAACGTTACGCGATAACGGCCACAATGAGAATTTTGGGAGAACATCGATGCATATGATGCAGCGTTTTGCCGGTGTATTGATGGCGGCAGCCGTGCTCGGGCTCGTCGCGGCGAATGATGCGGCGGCACAGAAGTGGCCGGAGAAACCGGTGCGCATCGTCACGCCGTTCGCGCCGGGCGGCGGTACCGACGTGTTCGCGCGCATGCTCGCGCAGCGGCTGACGGAAGTGTACAGCCAGCAGTTCGTCGTCGATAACCGGCCGGGCGCAGGCTCCACGACGGGCACCGAGTTCGTCGCCCGTGCGCCCGCCGACGGCCATACGCTGATCATGACTTCCGCGTCGTTCACATTCAACCCGGGCTTGTATCCCAAGCTGCGCTACGACTCGCTGAAGGACTTTGCGCCCATCTCGCAAGTGGCCAAAGTGCCGCACGTCATCCTGGTGCTGCCATCTTTCCCGGCGAAAAGTCTGCAGGACCTCGTGCGGCTCGCCCGGTCCAAGCCCGGCGACGTTTTGTACGCGTCATCCGGTCCGGGCAGCGCGCTGCACCTGGCAGGCGCGTTGTTTGCGCTACAGTCCAGGACCCAGCTCACGCACATTCCGTACAAGGGCGGCCCGGCCGCCGCCACGGCCGTTATGAGCGGCGAGGCCACCGTTTCTTTCAGCACCATAGAAACCGTGCTGTCGCTGATCCAGGCGAAAAGATTGCGGCCGCTCGCCGTCTCCACGCGCGAGCGCTCGCCGGCGGTGCCGGATGTGCCGACCGCGATGGAATCAGGGTTCAAGGACTATGAAGTGATCGGCTGGTTCGGCTTGCTGGCGCCGGCCGGTACGCCGCCCGCCATCATCGAAACTTTGAGCAGTGAAATCGCGCGCTATATGACGACGCCGGCGGCGCGCGAGCGCGCGGCGCAGGACGGCGCCACCCCTGTCGGCAACAAGCCCGCCGAGTTCGAGCGTTTCCTGCGCAGCGAAATCGCCAAGTGGACGCCCATCATTCAGAATGCAGGTATTAAGATTGAGTGAGGGGTGAGGCGAGAGGCGTAGGGGCTTAGGACCTAGGACCTAGGTTCTGTGCCCCCTCTCGCTTCTCGCCTCACTCCTCACGCTTCTATAAAGGAACCAATGGGTCGTCAAATCGAAGAACTCGCGCAGTTTGTCGCGCGCACGCAGTGGGAGGACATTCCGCCGGCGGTCCAGAAGCACACCAAGCTTGTGCTGCTGGATACGCTGGGTGTGATGCTGGCGGGCGCTGAACGTCCCGAGGTGGGTGAATTGCGCGCGCGGTTCGCGGCCACCGCCGGCAGCGGCGCCACTGTATATGCGCGCGGCTGGCCGACCCACGACCCGCGCACAGCGGCGCTGCTGAACGGCATCGGCGGCCGCTCAATAGAATTATGCGAGGGGCTGCGCCTGATAACGGGGCAGGCGGCAATGCAGGTGCTGCCCGGCGTGCTGGCGGTCGGCGAGCACGCGCAAAGTTCGGGGCGCGAAATGCTGGCGGCTTTGATCACCGGTTACGATCTCGTTGCCCGTTTCAACACGGCATTTACGCCGCGGGCGCTCGCGCACCAGAACGGGCAGGCCGCGCTGCTGGCTGCGGTCGCCGCGGGCGCGCGCCTGCGCGGGCTCGACGCCGCCGGTATCAGCCTTGCCATGCGCATAGCGACGACCCTCGTCGTGACGCCGAGCTATAACAATGCGGTGGCGGGTGCGACGACGCTTAACGTCGCCGGCGGCATGAGCGGTTTCGCCGCCGCGCTGGCGCCCGACCTCGCGCTCGCCGGGTTCACCGCGCAGGACGATGCTATCGAAGAAGCGCTCGGCCACCTGGTCGGCGACGGTTTTAAACCCGAAGGGCTGCTCGACGAGCTCGGCACGCGCTGGGAAATCACGCGCAACTATTTTCGTCTCTACGCCTGTTGCAATCCGATACATCCCGCGCTGGATTGCGTGAAGGCGGCGCTTGCTGCGTTGTCGCCCAAGGCGGACGACATCGAGCGCATCGACGTCGCGACTTACCGCTTCGCTTCAGTCATGCGCAATCCGGATCCGCCCAATTATTTTGCTTCCAAGTATTCGCTGCCACATGCCGCAGCGACCATGGCAGTGCGCGGGCACGCGGGTTACTCGGCGCTCGATGACAGCGCGGTGCGCGACCCGGCCATCGTGGCGCTGCGGCAGCGCGTGCACGTGAAGGAAGACCCGGCGATGAGCGCGGTCGCGCCGCGGCTGCGGCCGGCGCGCGTGACCATCACGCTGAAAGACGGCAGGTCCAATACGCAGGCCTGCGAAAGCCATCGCGGGGATTTCAACCAGCCGTTCGCGGAGTCCGAGATACGCGAAAAATTCCACGAGCTCGCGGGCACTGTGCTGACGGCAGAAGGCGTTGCGCAGGTCGAGGCGGCGGTAGACCGCTGCGAGCAATGGGCCAGCGTGCGCGAGTTGATTGAATTGATGCGCCGTCACGGCAAAGCTTGACGGCGGGCGCAATATAATCTGCTAATTACTCGTCACACCCGCGCAGGCGGTTGTCCAGGCGCAGTAAATCTTCTGGGTTCCCGCCTGCGCGGGAACGACGAAAGTAGTGCTTTCCTGTGTGATTTTATTGAGGGGATTGAGATGCTGGATCTGATAATACGCAGTGACCGCGTGGTGACGCCGACAGGAGTGGCCGCGTGCGACGTGGCAATAGAGGGCGGCAAGATCGTCGCCGTGGCAGCGGCAGGGACATTCGGCAAGGACCAGACGCGGCGGTTGATCGACGCGACAGGCAAAATCGTCATGCCGGGCGGCATCGATCCGCACGTGCACCTGAAATGGTACACGCCGCATCCTGACGGCACTGTCACCTACACCGATCCGCCATCGGTGGTGAGCAAGGCTGCGCTCTACGGCGGCACCACCACCATGATCGACTTCGCGCGCTGGACGCACGGCAAGACCATACAGCAGGCGATCGAGGACAGGCACAAGGACTGGACTGCGCAGTGCCACTGCGACTACAGCTTTCACGTGATGGTCGAGGGAAAGTTGCCGCCGGAGATATTCGGCCAGCTCGGCGAAGCGCTGCGCGCGGGCTATCCGACCGTGAAAATATTCACCACCGACATCACGCCGAGCCGGCGTGGCCGCATGGTCGATTTCGGCGACATCTGGGAAGTCTTCAAGGTCGTCGCGCAGGAGCGCGGCATGTGCGTGATGCATGGCGAAGACAACGACATCGTGATGCACATGTACGACAAGCTGATCCGCGAAGGACGCACCGGGTTCGAGAACATGGCCGAAGTCCACAACGCCATGTCGGAGGACTTGTCGTTCCGCCGCGTGCTGGGCGTCGCCAAGAACGTGCCGGGCATCGCGCTTTACTTCATGCACGTCAGCGCCGGTTTTGGCGTCGAAGCGATACGCGAAGCACGCGCGGGCGGGCTGCCGGTCTACGGCGAAACGCTGCACCAGTATTTGATGTACACGTCCGAAGACTACAAGCGTCCGAACGGCCAGATGTATCACACCTATCCGTCGATCAAGGCGCAGGAAGATCAGGACGCGCTGTGGCACGCGATGCAGACTGGCACCTTGCATACGGTCGCCACCGACGAAGTGTGCTGCTCGCTGCAGGTGAAAACGATGGGCAAGCGCATCGACGACACTACCGGCGGCAACGTCGGTGTCGAACCACGGGTTTCGCTCATGTATACCGAGATGGTGGGCAAGCGCGGTTACACGCTGGAGAAATTCGTCGACCTCGTATCGACCAACGCCGCGAAAATCATGGGCCTCTATCCACGCAAAGGCGCGCTCACCGCCGGCGCTGATGCCGATATCACGGTGCTTGACCCGGCGAAGCGGACAACGATCACGAAAGAGATGCTGCACGAATCTGATTACTCGCCGTGGGAAGGCCACAAAGTCGATGTCTGGCCGGTGCTCACCGTATTGCGCGGCAAGGTCGTCGTCGACGACGGCAAATTCCTCGGCGATCTCAAGGACGGTCAGTATCTGTTCCGCAAAATCTCCGAAGAAATCCGCGGCGGCGCTTTGCTGTGATTGCCGGGCAAGACACGGGCGTGCGCGAATTTCTCGCCGACAGCCTCGCGCTGTGGCGGGTAGACGGCAGCGTCGAAGCCGGCGCGCTGCCGGTAGTCGCCGTGGTCCGCGCCGGCGGCGCGACTGTGTGGGTCGAACGCCCGGCGGGCGATGCACCGTGGCGCTGGTTCGTGCGCTGGCGCAGTCCTGAAATGCAAGAAGAGCGTTCGCGTCCCTGCGCTTCACTCGTCGGACTGCTGAACGCGGTGCGCGGCGCGCTCGGCGTCGAGCGCGGCAACGCGGTGAGGGTAGTGGCCGCGCCAGTAGAACTCCCTCCCTTGCGTCAGCGGGGGAGGGTTGGGGTGGGGGCAACATGATTCCAGTTTCCGTCATCACGGGTTTTTTAGGCAGCGGCAAGACGACGCTGCTGGGACGCCTGCTGCGCGATCCCGCGATGTCGCGCACCGCGGTCATCATCAACGAATTCGGCGCGATAGGGCTTGATCACGAGTTGATCGAAAGCAGCGACGAGAGTTTTATCCAGCTCTCGAACGGCTGCCTGTGCTGCAATGTGCGCAGCGACCTGGTGCTGACCCTTGGCGATCTCGCCGCGCGCCGCGCTGCCGGCACGGTGCCGCCGTTCGAGCGCGTCGTGGTCGAGACCAGCGGCCTCGCCGATCCTGCACCTATCTTGCATGCGCTGATGACGGACCGCACATTGTCCGAGGTCTACGCGCTGGACGGCGTGGTGACGACCGTGGATGCGGTCACCGGGCTCGCGACTCTCGACAATCATGCCGAATCGCTGCGCCAGGCCGCGGTGGCCGACCGCATAGTGCTCACCAAGACCGATATGCCGGAAGCGCAGACCGACGCCATGCGCTTGCGACTGGCGACGATCAATCCCGGCGCGCCGCTGCTGACGGCGGTGAGCGGCGCAATTGCACCATCCGCTTTATTCGATTGCGGGCTCTACGACGCGGCCGGCAAGCAGGCCGACGTGCAGGCATGGCTCGCGCATGAAGCGGCCGCGGTTGCGGGCAGTCACGTGCATCACCATCATCAGGACGACATCACGAGTTTTTGCGTGGTGCGTGAGCAGCCGCTGCGCGCCGTGACGCTGGCGCTGTTGCTCTCCGCGCTGGCGGAGAACTGCGGCGCCGATTTGCTGCGCATGAAAGGCATCGTCCATGTCGCTGAAGAGCCGGACCGCCCGGCAGTGATTCACGGCGTGCAGCACGTCTATCACGCGCCGGTGTGGCTCGAACGCTGGCCGTCCGCGGACCGCCGCACGCGCATGGTGTTTATCGGCCGCAACTTGCGCGAGTCGTGGGTGAAAAGCCTCATCGATCTGCTCGATGCCGAAGTGGCGGACGAGATTCAACGCCGCGCCGCCGCCCGCGAGCCCGAAATTATTGCCGGTTAGTGGCAAAATAGGCGGCAACGCCCACCGTCAGAAGGAACAGCATGTCCCCGCAACCGAACAAGCTCGATGCCGCGGCTTCCCTTCCCGCGCCCTACACCGACCACATCGCCAAAATTGCCGGACTGGATATCCATTACGTCGATTACGGCATGGCGGGGCGCACACCCATGTTATGCATTCACGGCGGCGCCGCCAGCACGCACTGGTTCGATTTCGTGGCGGGGGATTTCAACGCCGACCACCACGTGCTTGCAATCGACCAGCGCGGCCACGGCGACAGCGCGTGGGCGGACCCGCCGGCTTACGCCTACGAGCGGTATGCGGCAGACGTCAATGAATTCGTGAACAAATTAAATTTACGCGATTTCGTGCTGATCGGCCATTCCATGGGCGGCACCGTCGGACTTACGTACGCGGCTAAATATCCGGGACGCGTGAGCCGGCTGGTGATCGTAGACACGATGTTGAACATGACGCCGGACCGCGCCGCCAAATTACGCGAGGTCGGCACGCGGCAGGGCAGGACGTACGCTACACGCGAGGAATTCATCTCGCGTTTCCGCCTGCGCCCGGCCGATTCCAGCGCGACACCTGAAGTGCTGCGCCATCTCGCCGGACACGCAGCGCATCCGGAGGCCGACGGTAGCTGGGGGCATAAATTCGACCGCCAGGTTTATGCGGTGCGTGAGAGCATCGACGGTCTGCCGCACTGGAACCATATTCGCATTCCGGCGCTGCTCGTCAAAGGTGGGCGCAGCCCGCGCATCACGCCCGAAGTGGTTGCCGACGTGAAGTCGCGCTGCCCGCAAGTCGAGTTCGTCGAAGTGCCGGATTCGGACCATCACGTGACGCTCGACAACCCGTCCGGCTTCACGCGCGCGGTCAACGCCTTTTTAGCCAAACATAAGAATTAACACCTTTTAAGCCGCAGATAAACGCCGATGAACGCAGATAGATTCAAAAACAGATCAGAAGCCACGATATGTATTTTTGCAATTGGTTTTCGTCAGCGTTTATCTGCGTTTATCTGCGGCCAAATTATTTTGGATGGTTTGGATGACTAAACGCAGATCGTGGCTGCTGGTGCCGATGTCCAGGCCCGATTTAATAGCGCGCGCGGCGAAGTCGGGCGCCGATGCGGTCGTCCTGGATCTTGCGGAATTCGTGGCGGAGGCCGACAAGGCCGAGGCGCGGGCGAATTTCGCCGCGGCGATTAAAACCGTGCAGGCCGGCGGCGCCGATGTTTTCGCGCAGGTCGATCCAACGGCATTGCACGACGACCTGATCGCCTGCGTATGGCCCGGGCTCAGCGGCATCGTGGTGATACGCGCCGAATCGACAGGCGAAATCGACGAAGCTGCGGCGAGGCTGGGCAAGCTCGAAGCTGAGCGTGGAATTCCGGCCGGCACGCTGCAGATCATTCCGGCGCTCGAAACGGCGCGCGGCAACCACGCCGCCTACGAAATCTGCACCGCGAACCCGCGTGTAAGCGGAGTGACGCTGGGCCGCGCCGATCTCGTCATGGATTTGCGCGGCGAACCGTCGAACGAATTGCATTTGATGCCGTACCTGATGCAGCGCCTCATCATCGTTGCTACCGCAGCCGGCGTGACGCCGATAGGCGCATGGTGGCGCGCGCCGGACCGCGGGTTGCTTGCCACGGCGGAAAATACTTCTGCGGCGGCGCTCCGCGGCCGTGCCATCGGCTTCAAAGGCGCGATGTGTCTGGCCGCGCACCAGGTCGAGGCTCTTAATGACGCGTATGGTTAAAGCTTGAGGCAAAAGCGTTAACCGCAAAGGACGCGAAGGACGCAAAGGAAGGCAAAAGATTTTAGTTGTTCAGTGCCACGCTAATATGAAGAAGATCTCAAATGATTCAGAAGTTTTCCTTCGCGTCCTTTGCGTCCTTCGCGGTTCAAGATTGAGAAGTTTGAGTGGTGAGAGAGATTAACAATGCATAAACCGACCGTGCGCCGTTCCGGGTTGACCATGCCCATAGTCACGCCGCGCTTCATCGACAACGCGTGGCGCCGCGGCTGCGATTTCATCGTCATCGATCTCGAAGACTCGGTGCCGCAGCACCTGAAGGCGCATGCGCGCACCCTGGTCAAGGAAGCGATCAGCAACGTGGCGCGGGGCGGCGCCGAGGCTTTCGTGCGCATCAACCACGACACGGTCGAAGCCGACCTCGAAGGCGCAGTGTGGCCCGGGTTGAAGCGCATTAAGTATCCGAAAACGGAGCACGCGAGCGAAGTCCGCCTGCTCGACGAAATCATATCGCGCCTCGAGCGCGAGCGCGGCATCACGCCGGGCACCGTTGAAATCGACTGCGGCATCGAAACTGCGCTCGGCACGGCGAACGTGTTCGAAATCGCGGCGGCGAGTCCGCGCGTGAAGGAATTCGGCGCGAGCGCCGGTGGCTATGATTATTCGCGCGATCTCGGCGTCGAAATGTTCCAGGATTTCGACCAGTTCGTGTACGGCAAGGGCGAAGCGGAACTCGCGACGCGGACATTGGGACTGGGCGTGCGCGCTTCACCGTTCATCGTCAACAAGACCGGCAGCGTGAGCGACGGCAACCGCGCATTGCACCAGGCCGCAGCGACCAAAAAACTGGGCATACGTTTGGGCGGCGGCGGGCTCAATCCCGCGGTCGTCGAGGGACATACGGTAGGCCTGACCCCTTCCGCGGAAGAGGTTGCCGACGCACGTTCGGTCATCGAGCAGTACAGCCAGTTCGCCGCCAGCAGCGACACCTGGCGCGAGATCGATGGACGCGTGATTGACCGTTACGAAGCGGCGCGCGCGCGTGAACTTCTGGAGTGGGCGGCGCTGTGCACGGTGCGCGACAAGGAAAAAGCGGAAGCAGTAGCGCGCGTGAAATCGACGCAGGGCGTGCCAAAATAGTTTTGTCGTCATGCCCGCGCAGGCGGGCATTCAGGTGCATTTCACATCCCGGGTTCCCGCCCCGGCCTGAGACCTGCCGGGGCAGGTGCGCGCGCGGGAACGACGAAAGTTTTTTTGGGATTCGGAGGAGAAATGCGAATTGCTGTATTCGTAGTAACCATGCTCGCGGCGGCGGTGACACACGCGGCCGCCGCTGATCGTGCGTTTCCGGTCAAGCCTGTACGTTTGCTGGTTCCTTATCCGCCCGGCGGCGGCAACGACACGATGGCGCGCGCGATCGGCGCCAAACTGACGGACGAGTGGCAGCAGCAGGTGATCATCGACAATCGTGCCGGCGCCAACGGGCTGGTCGCAGCGGAGCTGACCATGTCGGCCGCACCCGACGGCTATACCTTGTTCATGGCGAACATCGGCAGCCACGCGATCAATCCCGCGCTGTACAAAAATATTCCCTACGATGCGGTGAAAGATTTCGCGCCGGTGTCGCAGCTCGGCAGCACCGCGAACGTGCTCGTCATCCATCCGTCGACGCCGGCCAAGAATTTGCAGGAGCTAATTGCGCTGGCGAAGGCGAATCCGGGACAACTCACGTTCCCTTCATCGGGTTATGGCGGCATGTCGCATATCGCGGGCGAAGTG
>Ga0114978_10004329_pt1 | contig 11507 bp, 7 predicted proteins | sample S_140212_EF_Meta_FD_87027 | JGI IMG/M metagenome (GOLD analysis project Ga0114978, IMG submission 87027) | Freshwater microbial communities from Lake Simoncouche, Canada to study carbon cycling - S_140212_EF_MetaG | ecosystem: Environmental > Aquatic > Freshwater > Lake | place: Lake...
CGTCCAGAATGATGCGATCGCCGTAACCAAAGGTTAAATTGCGCAATTCGACAAGAGATTCTGAGGCAGGGGCGGACATGAATGGGGGGTATAAAAAGCAAAGGCCGGGGGATGCCCGGCCCTTGGATCATACGGGATTACACCTACATGAGGCGCTACCCGGGGAAATTGATCCTGTTCTTTACTGGTCTTTACCGTGGTAAATCGCTAAAACCCATCAAGAATTCATCGATGGAGCGCGCGGCTTGGCGGCCTTCACGAATCGCCCACACCACCAAGCTCTGCCCCCGGCGAATGTCACCGGCGGCAAACACTTTGGGCACGTTGGTGGCATAGCCGCCCGTGAATTCAGTGCTGGCTTTGGCGTTGCCACGGGCATCTTTGTCAATACCGAATGAATCCAGAATGGTGGCCACTGGGCTTACAAAGCCCATCGCCAACAACACCAGATCGGCCGGGTAGGTTTTCTCGGTGCCAGGAATTTCGACCATCTTGCCGTCTTTGAACTCGATGTGAACGGTCTTCAAACCCGTGAGCTTGCCTTTTTCACCAATGAACTCTTTGGTGGAAATGGCAAACTCGCGCGTGCAACCTTCGTCATGGCTGGAACTGGTGCGCAGCTTCAAAGGCCAGTAAGGCCAGGTCATGGGTCGGTTTTCTTCTACCGGGGGTTCCGGCATGACCTCAAACTGGGTAATGCTGACCGCGCCGTGGCGGTTGCTGGTGCCCACGCAATCAGAGCCCGTGTCGCCACCGCCAATGACGATGACGTTCTTGCCATCCGCGCGCAGTTGGGCTTTGAGCTTGTCACCCGCGTTGACCTTGTTTTGCAGGGGCAAAAACTCCATAGCGAAATGAACGCCTTCGAGATCACGCCCAGGCACCGCCAGGTCACGCGACTGCTCGGCGCCGCCGGTCAACAGCACTGCGTCAAAGTCTTTTTGCAGCTGGGCGGGGGTGATGGTCTCTTTGGCCCAGTTGATAACTTTGGACGTCTTGGGCAAATCACCCACCAGCACGCCGGTGCGAATGGTGACGCCTTCTTTTTGCAGCTGCTCGACGCGGCGGTCGATGTGCGACTTTTCCATCTTGAAGTCAGGAATGCCGTAGCGCAGCAAGCCGCCCACGCGGTCATTCTTCTCAAACAAGGTCACATCGTGACCAACGCGGGCCAGTTGCTGGGCAGCGGCCATGCCGGCCGGGCCGGAGCCCACCACGGCTACTTTTTTGCCAGTCTTGCGCTTGGGCAACTGGGGTTGCACCCAGCCTTCAACCCAGGCACGGTCAATGATGGCGTGCTCGATGGACTTGATGCCCACTGCGCCGTCATTCACGTTCAGCACGCACGCTGCTTCGCAAGGAGCGGGGCAAATGCGGCCCGTGAACTCGGGGAAGTTGTTGGTGCTGTGCAGCACGTCAATGGCGTTTTTCCAATCGCCCGAGTACACCAGTTCGTTGAAATCCGGAATGATGTTGTTGACCGGGCAGCCGTTGTTGCAAAACGGCGTGCCGCAGTCCATACAACGGGCGGCTTGCACTTTGGACTGAGAGTCGTCCAAGGCCACCACAAATTCTTTGTAATTCTTCAAACGCTCAGGCACGGGCTTGTAGCCTTCCTCGACGCGCTCAAATTCCATGAAACCAGTAATTTTTCCCATAATTTTTCCTATTCGTGACGTCAGTGCGCGGTTTACTTGGCGGTAACAGCTTCGTTTTTAATAGCTGCTGTAACACGACTAGAAAGGGCTTTCGCCTCTTTACGCGCATTAATTTCACCTAAAGCACGTTTGTACTCGTTGGGGAACACTTTGACGAACTTGAGACGCGAGACCGCCCAGGTGTCCAGCAATTCGCGCGCGCGCTTGCTACCGGTCCAGCGGTTGTGGTCTTCCAGAAGCTTCTTCAATTGCACTTCATCGCTCAGACCCCGGTGCCAGATAGCTTTATCCAACGCAGCTTCTTGCTCGGCGGTGGTGAGTACTTTCTCCATGCTCACCATCGAGGTGTTGCAGCGCGTGGCGAATTGGCCGTCTTCGTCATACACGTAGGCAATACCGCCGCTCATGCCGGCAGCAAAGTTGCGTCCGGTTTTACCCAACACAGCCACGGTGCCGCCTGTCATGTACTCGCAACCGTGGTCGCCTGTGCCTTCCACCACGGTGGTGGCACCGGACAGACGCACCGCAAAGCGCTCGCCGCCCACACCGCTGAAGAAGGCTTCACCGGAGGTGGCGCCGTACATCACGGTGTTACCTACGATGGTATTGCGAATCGCCTCACCCCGGAAATCGATGCTGGGTCGAACCACAATACGGCCGCCTGAGAGGCCCTTGCCGGTGTAGTCGTTGGCGTCGCCAATGAGGTACATGGTGATGCCTTTGGCCAGGAAGGCGCCAAAAGACTGACCGCCGGTGCCTTCCAACTGGATGCGGATGGTGTCATCCGGCAAACCTTCGGGGTGAACCTGGGTGACCGCACCGGAGAGCATGGCGCCCACGGAGCGGTTGACGTTGCGGGCCACTTCCATGAACTGCACTTTTTCGCCCTTGTCGATCGCGGCGCGGCTCTTGGCGATCAGCACGTTGTCCAGCGACTTCTCCAGACCGTGGTCTTGGGTGAGGGTTTGGAAACGGGGCACATCAGCGGGCACATTGGGCATGGCAAACAGGCGACCGAAGTCCAGCCCGCTGGCTTTCCAATGCGAGATACCTTGACGCATATCGAGCAAATCGGCACGGCCAATCAGGTCGTCAAATTTACGGATGCCGAGCTGGGCCATGATTTGGCGTACTTCTTCAGCAATGAAGAAGAAGTAGTTCACCACATGCTCAGGCTTGCCAGAGAACTTCTTGCGCAACTCAGGGTCTTGCGTGGCCACGCCCACCGGGCAGGTGTTGAGGTGACATTTACGCATCATGATGCAACCTTCCACCACCAGCGGGGCAGTGGCAAAACCGAACTCATCCGCACCCAGCAGGGCACCAATGGCGACATCGCGACCGGTCTTCATCTGGCCGTCAGCCTGTACGCGGATGCGGCTACGCAAGCGGTTGAGCACCAGCGTTTGCTGAGTTTCAGCCAAGCCGATTTCCCAAGGGCTGCCGCAATGCTTGATGGACGACCAAGGCGAAGCGCCCGTGCCGCCGTCGTGTCCGGCGATCACCACATGGTCGGCCTTGCACTTGGCCACGCCGGCAGCGATAGTGCCCACACCAATTTCGGCCACCAGCTTGACGCTGATGCCCGCATGCGGTGCGACGTTTTTCAAGTCGTGAATCAACTGGGCCAAGTCTTCAATTGAGTAGATGTCGTGGTGCGGTGGAGGCGAAATCAAGCCCACACCAGGCACCGAGTAGCGCAACTTGCCGATGTAATCGGACACCTTGCCGCCAGGCAACTGACCGCCCTCACCAGGCTTGGCGCCCTGGGCCATCTTGATCTGAATCTGGTCCGCGCTGCTCAGGTATTCGGCGGTGACGCCAAAACGGCCTGAAGCCACTTGCTTGATGCGTGAACGCAGCGAGTCGGTGGGGTTCAGGGGAATGTCCACGGCCACCACGTCATGCCCAATGATGTCCGCCATAGTCTGGCCGACTTTGATGGGGATGCCTTTGAGCTCGTTGCGATAACGGGCTGGGTCTTCACCGCCCTCGCCCGTGTTGCTCTTGCCGCCAATGCGGTTCATGGCCACAGCCAAGGTAGCGTGCGCTTCGGTGCTGATAGAACCCAGCGACATAGCACCCGTGGCAAAGCGCTTGACGATCTCGGCAGCCGCCTCCACTTCTTCCACCGGAATGGCTTTGGCGGGGTCGATTTTGAACTCAAACAGACCGCGCAGCGTCATGTGGCGCTTGCTTTGGTCGTTGATCAACTGGGCGTACTCTTTGTACGTATTCCAGTTGTTGGAGCGGGTGCTGTGTTGCAACTTGGCAATGGCATCCGGTGTCCACATGTGCTCTTCGCCCCGGGCGCGCCAGGCGTATTCGCCACCGGCGTCCAGACGGTTCGCCAGCACGGGGTCGTCGCTGAAAGCAGCCTTGTGCATGCGAATGGCTTCTTCGGCAATCTCAAACACGCCAATACCCTCAACACGGGTGGGCGTGCCGGTGAAATACTTGGCCACCGTGACGGTGTTGAGGCCAATCGCCTCAAACAGTTGCGCACCGCAGTAGCTCATGTAGGTGGACACGCCCATTTTGGACATGATCTTGGACAGACCCTTGCCCACCGCTTTGACGTAGTTGTAGATCGCCTTGTCAGCGCTCAGGTCGCCAGGCAGGTCTTTGCTGATCTCGGCCAGGGTTTCCATCGCCAAGTAGGGGTGAACGGCTTCCGCGCCGTAACCGGCCAACACGGCAAAGTGGTGCACTTCGCGGGCGGTGCCGGTCTCGACCACCAAACCGGCGTTGGTGCGCAAGCCTGCACCTACCAAATGCTGGTGAATGGCAGACAAAGCCAGCAGCGCGGGAATCGCCACCTGGGTGGCGGTCACGTTGCGGTCGCTGATGATGAGGATGTTTTTGCCACCCTTGATCGCGTCAACAGCTTCAGCGCACAGGGAAGCCAGCTTGGCCTCGACGCCTTCGTGGCCCCAGGCCAGCGGATAGGTAATGTCCAGCGTGTAGCTGCGGAATTTGCCTTGTGTGTGCTTCTCGATATCGCGCAACTTGGCCATGTCGGCAAAGTCCAGCACGGGCTGGGTCACTTCCAGGCGCATCGGCGGGTTGACCTGGTTGATGTCCAGCAGGTTGGGCTTGGGGCCGACAAAGGACACCAAGCTCATCACAATCGCTTCGCGAATCGGGTCGATGGGCGGGTTGGTCACCTGCGCAAACAACTGCTTGAAGTAGTTGTACAGCGGCTTGTTCTTGTCGCTCAACACCGCCAGCGGGCTGTCATTGCCCATGGAACCCAAAGCTTCTTCGCCGCCTACGGCCATGGGGGCAATCAAAAACTTCAGGTCTTCTTGCGTGAAACCAAACGCTTGCTGGCGGTCCAGCAAGCTCACCACGCTCTCGGAGGCGGAGGCGGGCTCACCGCCACCGGCTACGTCGTCCAGACGGATGCGCAGGTTCTCAATCCACTGCTTGTAAGGCTTGCTGTTGGCCAGCGTGGCCTTGATTTCTTCGTCGTCAATCATGCGGCCCTGTTCCAGGTCAATCAGGAACATCTTGCCGGGCTGCAGGCGCCATTTGCGCACGATTTTGTTCTCGGGGAAGGGCAAGACACCCGACTCGGAGGCCATGACGACGAGGTCGTCGTCGGTGATGCAATAGCGTGAGGGACGCAGGCCGTTGCGGTCCAGCGTCGCGCCAATTTGGCGGCCATCGGTAAACACGATGGAGGCGGGGCCGTCCCACGGCTCCATCATGGCGGCGTGGTATTCGTAAAACGCCTTGCGGCGCTGGTCCATGGTGGTGTGCTGCTCCCAAGGCTCGGGAATCATCATCATTACGGCCTGGCTGATGGGGTAACCGGCCATCGTGAGCAACTCTAAACAGTTGTCAAAGGTGGCAGTGTCGGACTGGTCGGCAAAGCTGATGGGGTACAACTTTTGCAAGTCTGCGCCCAACACGGGGGACGACATCACGCCCTCACGCGCCTTCATCCAGTTGTAATTGCCCTTGACGGTGTTGATCTCGCCGTTGTGCGCCACATAGCGGTACGGGTGAGCCAAGGGCCACTCGGGGAAAGTGTTGGTCGAGAAGCGCTGGTGCACCAAGCCCAGGGCTGAGACGCAACGCACGTCCTCCAGGTCTTTAAAGTAAATGCCCACCTGATCGGCCAGCAACAAGCCTTTGTACACCACGGTGCGGCTCGACATGCTGGGCACGTAATACTCTTTGGAGTGTGTCAGCTTCAATGCTTGAATGTTGGCGCTGGCCGTCTTGCGGATCACGTACAGCTTGCGCTCCAGCGCGTCTTGCACGATCACATCGTTTCCACGACCGATGAAGACTTGCTTCAAGACCGGCTCTTTGGCGCGCACGGTGGGCGACATCGGCATGTCGCGGTTGACCGGCACATCGCGCCAGCCCAGCAAGACCTGGCCTTCGGCCAAAATCGCGCGCTCCATCTCCTGCTCGCAAGCGAGGCGGGAAGCACTTTCTTTGGGCAAAAACACCATGCCGACGCCATATTCACCGGGCGGTGGCAAGGTCACGCCTTGGGCGGACATTTCTTCGCGGTAAAGCGCATCGGGCAGCTGAATCAGAATACCGGCGCCGTCGCCCATCAATTTGTCGGCACCGACCGCACCCCGGTGGTCCAGATTTTCGAGAATCTTCAGCGCGTTTTTGACGATGTCATGCGACTTGAGGCCCTTGATGTGCGCCACAAAGCCCACGCCGCAAGCGTCATGCTCTTGGGTTGAAGAATATAAACCGTGTTCGTTGAGATGCTTGATCTCTGCAGCCGTCGTCATGGCGCGCTCCTAAAAATATCTAAGGGGGTTGAGAATACTGCATTGCAACAAAAGTGCCAAGCAGAACAATGGGGGTCAGATTCCAATTGTTTTAGCCTTTATCTAGGCTTTAAAAAATTGGGGACATATCAAATTTAATAGCTTGCTAAGCATGTGTTTACGTCTATGGAGACCTATTTGATTATAAATTTTTGACGGCAAATGGCCGTCCAGGGCTGGTTTTACTCACGCGGCGCTCGGTTCTTTTTTGCAAATCTTCTACGAAATCAGGCTCGCCCAAGGCCCAGCCACTCAAGGCGGAATCGGTCAGCGCCGTCTGCTGCACCGAGGTGATGCCACTCTGCACCAATTCGGCATAAGCCGCCTCGCGCGCAAAAGGCGTATTGCCCAAGGCCCAAAACAGCGGGTGCGGCGTGATGAGCTTGTCGATGCGCTGACCGGTGTAATGCGTGTGGCTCGACCACTGGTAGTCAGCGGCCTGCGCTGCCAGCCCCGCGCGCACCGGGTTGAGGTCGATATAGACCATGCAGGCGAGCAAATAACGGTCGGTCTGAATGAGGGTGGACTTGTAACGCCCTTCCCACAGCGTGCCGCTGCGCTTTTGGGTGTCGTTGAAATAACGCACATAACGCCTGCCCACCGCCTGCATCATCTGCGGCAAGCCTTCGGCGGTGTCGGGGGTGGCCAGCAGGTGAAAGTGATTGCTCATCAGCACATAGGCATGAAGCGCCACGCCAAACTTCACGGCGTTCTCACCCAAAAGCTGCAGCAGCATCTGGTAGTCCGCTTTTGAAGCAAATATGGGCTGGCGGTTGTTGCCCCGCTGAATCACATGGTGCGGGTAGCCGGGTAAGGTGAGGCGGGGAAGGCGGGCCATTTTGCGTCTTTGACAAGTGATGGAGCAGTTTAATTAGAATCTGACCCTAATTATTCTAATTATTCCTCAGGCAACACAAACCGCGTAGTCAGCAAATCATTCAATCCAAACTCTTGCAGCAAAGCACGCAGGCGCTGGGCGGCGGGGCGTTTTTTCTGACCGGTGTGGCGGGCGATGATGAGTTCGTTTTTCATGCTGTGTTCCCAGCCCACCAGTTCGGTCACGGTCACGGAATAACCCCAGGCTTCCAGGTACAGGCAGCGCAGCACGTTGGTGATTTGGCTGCCCATCTCGCGGGTGTGCAGCGGGTGGCGCCACAGCTCGGCCAGCGGTGTGCGGGTGAGGGACAAGGCTTTGTGCTGGCTCAAACAGCGCGCCACTTCGGCCTGGCAGCAAGGCACCAGCACCATAAATTTGGCGTGCTTTTGCAAGCCAAACGCGATGGCGTCGTCGGTGGCAGTGTCACAGGCGTGCAGCGCGGTGACCACATCGATGCGGTCAGGCATCAGGTCTGAATGGGCTGACTCGGCCACACTCAGGTTCAAAAACGACATGCGCTCAAACCCCAGTTTGGCTGCCAGCGTGCGAGACTTTTCAACCAACTCGGTGCGGGTCTCGATGCCGTAAATATGACCGGTCTTGAGCGACTTGAAAAACAGGTCGTAAATGATGAAGCCCAAGTACGACTTGCCCGCGCCGTGGTCGGCCAGCGTGACGCCCTTCTCTGCCGCCGGCAACTCCAGCAGCAGCTTCTCAATAAACTGAAACAGGTGGTACACCTGCTTGAGCTTGCGGCGCGAGTCCTGGTTGAGCTTGCCCTCGACGGTGAGAATGTGCAGCTCTTTAAGCAGCTCGATCGACTGGCCGGGTCGAATTTCAGGGGCGAGCACGCCGGTGGCGGGGAGTTTGGCGGCCTTGGAAGCCTTGGCGGGGCTGTTCTGGCGGTCTGTTTTGTTGGTTTTCATATTTGTTTTGCTGAGTCAGACTGGTCAGACGGTGTGTCGGCAGCGACTGAAGCCGTGCGCCCTACCCCCAAGGCGTCCCAACCCGCTAAACCGAGGCGCTCCATGGTTTCCATGTTGGCCTCAAAAATGCGCTCCGCATGGGGAAACGCCGCCACGGCACGGTCAATGCTTTCCTCGCGCAGCAGGTGCAGCGTGGGATAAGGGGCGCGGTTGGTGTAGTTGGTGATGTCGTCAGGGGCCGAGCCGCCAAACTGAAACTGGGGGTGCAAAGGGGCAATTTGCAGAACGCCTTCCAAGTCCAGATCGACCAATGCTTGGTCTACTTCACCCAAAAAGTCATTGAAGTCCAGAAAATCAGCCAGGCAATCTGGTGCGATCAGCAGTGTGGTGTCGCGCACAGCGGCGTCCAGCGCGATCAAGGCTTGCAGCTCGCGCTTCAAATCTTCCAGCAAGTCCTGCGGCGTATGGGCCGGGCTGATGGCGTAATACACCTGACCTTTGACGTGCACGCTTTTGGCAAACGGGCACAGGTTGAGGCCAATCACCGCGCGCTCCAGCCAGACGCGGGTGTCAAGTTCGGCCACTGAAGGCGGGGTCTGGGGGAGTTGCATGGTGTGGGTTGTCTGATCAAGCACAAAAAGTGGGCACCAGCAATTTTAGGCGGCCCGGACTGCCAGTTGCAGCCCAATCTGGCGCGCCAACATCAGCCCCAGCAGCGAGCAGGCGACCGTGACCAGCCAAGTCCACTGCCAACTACCCGCGCCACTGGCCACACACGCCACCAGCGGGGGACCAAAAAACTGCCCGAATGAAGAACATTGCTGCATCCAACCGACGGTGGTGGACACAGTGCCTTCGCTGGGCGCCAGGCGCACCGCCAATGAGAACAAGGTGCCGGGGATCATGCCGCCCACGCCCGAGAACAAAACCACGGCTACAAACTTGGCTGCAGGCGATAGCCCGGCGCTTAAAAAGTCAGGCCATGTCGAGAAAGCAAAAAAAGCCCCCAACGCCATTACGCCAAAACCGACAGTGAGCAAGCGTTGCGCTGGCACGCCGCGCTGCAGCAAGCGACCTGAAGCGACATTGCCCACCATGTTGGCCGCCGCTGCCAGCGCGGTCAGCACCGCACTCGCGCCACCGGTAATGCCCGCCTGGGCGTAGATGGACGGTAAAAAGCCAATGACCGCCAGCCATTGGCTGGAATACACCGCAAAACTCAAGGCCACCAGCCAAGGCCCCGGCGCCCGCAGCGTCTGGCGCAAGCGCAACGACCAAGCTTCAGGCGCACTGTTTTTGATGGGCTGAGCGTTTTGGCGCTGCAGGTCAGTGGGCACGACCTGCCAGACCCAAACCGCCATAAAGAGCGATAAGGCGGCCGTGCCCCACCACCAAACCGGCCAGCCCATGTGCTCGATCACCCAAGGCCCAAACAGCAAGCCCAGAGCCGCGCCCAAGGGCATGTACGCGCCCCAAAGCCCAAGTATGCGACTCAGACGATTCACGGGCACCAGTTGGCGCAGCAAGCCGGGGGCGGGCAAGGTCACGAGCAAAAAACCGCAGCCCTCCAAGGCCCTGAGTGATGTCAAAACAGAAGCGCTTTGCGCCCAGCCACCCAAAGCGCCTGCGACAAAGAGCAATAAAAGTCCGGCCAAGAGACTGCGCCTTAAACCCAGTCCGTCGGCACTCAAACCCACCGCCAAGCCCAAAGTCATGCCGGCCAACTGCACCATGGAGAGCAAAAAACCTGCCTGCAGCAGCGTCATGCCCAAAGCTTGTTGCAAGACCGGCAGGGCGGGCGGCAATTTGCCTACTTGCACAGCAGCACAAACACCCGCCAAAACCACAAGCCAGGCGGGGTTGGTACGGGCAAAAAGCCCTTGTAAAGCAGACATCATGGAAGCCAAACCATCACGCCAACAGGCGCTGACCGGTGAGTCGCTCATGCTCGCGCCCGGCGAACCGATCGGTCATGCCGGCGATGAAGTCGGCCACGACCCGGGCCATGGCGCTCGTCGCCTCGGGGGCGTGGCGTGCAGCCTCGGCTCTGGCAGAAAAGCCATCACCCATCTCGGACGGCTGGGCCAGATAAGCCGCGAAAAGCGCATGCACCACCTGCTGCGCTTTGTCGGTCATGCTGGTCACTTGCGGGTGACGGTACAGCTGATGAAACAGGAATTTTTTGAGATCTTTGGATTTTTGGCGCATCTCATCGCCAAATTGCATCAAGGGCGCCATCTGGCGGGCCTCATTAGCGCTTTGGGGTGCGGCGATTTTCAGGGCCTGCTGGGTCGCGTCAATCACGTCATAAACCTGCGCGCTCAGCATGCGACGAATGGTCTCGTAAAGCAGGCGCCGACCTTGTGCTTTGTCTTGCAGGTTCGGGAATTCAGCCAGCGTTTGGCGCCGGTAGTCGTCAAACAGCGCCACTTCTTCCAACTGGGCCATCGTGATCAGGCCGGAGCGCACGCCGTCGTCAATGTCATGGGCGTTGTAGGCAATCTCGTCGGCCAAATTGCACAGCTGCGCTTCCAGACTGGGTTGGGTGTGGTCTAAAAACCGCTGCGCTACGCCACCGGGTTCATGGTCATTCAGGGCCCGCGCATTGACCGGGGCGCAGTGCTTGAGAATGCCCTCTCGGGTCTCGAACGTAAGGTTCAAGCCATCAAACTCGGGGTAGCGCTCCTCCAAAGCGTCCACCACGCGCAGGCTTTGCAGATTGTGCTCAAAGCCGCCATAAGTGCGCATGCACGCGTTCAGGGCATCTTGCCCGGCATGGCCAAACGGGGTGTGGCCCAGATCGTGCGCCAGCGCAATAGCCTCAACCAGATCTTCGTCCAGATGCAGCGACCGGGCAATAGAACGCCCCAACTGCGCTACCTCCAGCGAGTGCGTGAGACGCGTGCGAAACAAGTCGCCTTCGTGGTTCAAAAAAACCTGCGTTTTGTAAACCAGCCGCCGAAACGCCGTGCTGTGCACGATGCGGTCGCGGTCGCGCTGAAACTCGCTGCGCGTGGGCGCAGGCGCTTGCAAATATTGACGCCCCCGGGATTGGGCGGGGTCGCAGGCAAAAATGGCGAGGGTCATGAATTTGTGATCAATTGAGCTTTATAGCCTACTGGATAAGCTTAAGCAGCTATTAATAGTATAGCAAAAATGCATAACGGGCACTAAGTGCCCGTTATGCATTGCCTCACTGGCAAGCCAGTTTCAGGCGTTCAACCCGGAAATGGGACGTCAG
>Ga0114978_10004332_pt1 | contig 11505 bp, 9 predicted proteins | sample S_140212_EF_Meta_FD_87027 | JGI IMG/M metagenome (GOLD analysis project Ga0114978, IMG submission 87027) | Freshwater microbial communities from Lake Simoncouche, Canada to study carbon cycling - S_140212_EF_MetaG | ecosystem: Environmental > Aquatic > Freshwater > Lake | place: Lake...
CTATTTCAGAATTTGATGGACCAGTTGACTCAGTACGCATTCCAGTGCTCGAGCCATTAGGCGAATGCAAGCCATTTCAAGAAGTTTTAATTGAGCTGGCCTCTCGCTTGAAGTTTCCAGCCTTTACAACACCAGAAGGAGATCGAAAATTTAAAGACTATCCAGACTTTATTACTCGCTTTCAGACTGCACCTGATTCAGGTATCGGCTTTCTCACTGGCTGGCGCGGCAAGGATGGTGAGAAACCTCTCAAAGGTGAACCCAACCCGAATCAGTGGCAAAAATATGCTGAGAATAACTGTGTGCATCAATACCATATGCCGCCTGAACATCAATATATGCGTAATTGGAATAAAGGGTATTTAGATTTTTCTAAAGAAAATGCACTGCGGCAAAAAAATGATCCGATCATGATTGCTATTTATTCAGATATCTTGCAAAGATTCAGATTGGCGGCAACAGGCAAGCGTCCTGGAGCTCAACCACCCGCTCACCTGAAAGATCGAATCTATAAATACTTTGATCCGCTTCCTTTCTGGTACCCGCCCCTTGAAGATGAGGCAACTGATCTCAGTAAATTTACTTTGAATGCGATTACCCAACGCCCTATGGCCATGTATCACTCATGGGACTCTCAAAATGCTTGGTTAAGACAAATTCATAGTCACAACTATCTATACGTCAACACTGCAACTGCTTTACAGCATGGCATTACAGATGGAGCCTGGATGTGGATTGAATCTCAATGGGGCAAAGTCAAGTGTATGGCACGTCATTCAGAAGCGGTTGATCCTGGAACGGTCTGGACCTGGAATGCAATTGGTAAAGCGGAATCTGCGTGGAGTCTTGCTGATAATGCGGATGAGTCCAAAAAAGGTTTCTTATTAAATCATTTAATTTCAGAAAAACTTACATTAGGCGGCTTTACCGTGAGTAACTCTGACCCCATTACTGGCCAAGCAGGTTGGTATGACGTCCGAGTGAGATTAGCGCCAGCCGGAGATGATGAATCGCCAGAAACCTGGCCTCAAGTAAAAGCCTATGAAGTACCTGGCATGCCTCTTAAGAAGGAGTCAAGCAAATGAGTACCAATAAACAACTCGCCTTAGTCATTGATCTCAATGTTTGCGTAGGCTGCCATGCCTGTGTCACCTCTTGCAAAGAGTGGAATACCTCTGGCTCTGCAGGACCGCTTACCGACCTGAATGCTTATGGTGCAAATCCCAGTGGAACTTTCTTTAATCGCGTACAAACGTATGAAGCAGGATCGTTCCCTAATACCCAAACCGTACACTTTCCAAAATCATGCCTGCATTGCGAAGATCCTCCCTGCGTACCTGTTTGTCCAACAGGCGCAAGTTATAAGCGTAAAGAAGATGGCATCGTATTAGTTGATTACGACAAATGTATTGGCTGTAGCTATTGCTCATGGGCTTGCCCTTATGGAGCGCGTGAACTAGACGAAGAGCGCCAAGTCATGACCAAGTGCACATTGTGTGTAGATCGTATTTATAGCGAAACCTTGCCTGAATCAGAACGGAAGCCGGCATGTGTTCTTGCATGCCCAACGAGTGCGCGTATTTTTGGTGATGTTCATGATCCAGAGTCAGCTGCGAGTAAAGCGATTGCAGAGCGTGGAGGTTATGCCCTGATGCCTGAATGGGAAACCCAACCCGCTAACCAGTACTTACCACGCTCGATCATGGAAACGATTGACGCAGCAAGGAATGACAAATAATGCGCCCACAACTTTCAATTATCTTTTTTACGACGCTAGCAGGAATGGCACAAGGCTTATTATTTTTCATTGCGCTTTTGAATATAGAAGTACCTGTGTTATCTGCCCCATTTCTGGCTATCCTGGCCTTACCTGTTAGCTTCATACTACTTACCGTAAGTTTAGTCGCATCATTTTTCCACTTAGGACATCCAGAACGAGCTTGGCGTGCTGCGATGATGTGGCGTACCTCTTGGCTTTCTCGAGAGGTGATTGCCTTACCGACAGTCATGCTGCTGACAGCAATGACTTTTTTCTTTATTACTGCTGGAATGGTGCCAGCATGGTTATGGGCAGCATTACTGATCAGCACTCTCGGCTTATGGATTTGTACTGCCAAAATTTATCAATGTATTCGCTTTATTCAGGAATGGTCACATCCGTCAACGCTGAGTAATTTTATTCTTCTAGGATTGAGCTCTGGTGGTTTGCTGCTGGAATTTCTCCTGATGCTTTGGAGTGACCCAGGCGCTCCATTAGCGATGGGTCTGATCTCAGGCGTAAACTTTATATTGTTATTTCTTGCCCTTAATCTTAAGTTATGGATATGGCGTCGTAATCAACAGTTAAAACCCAAATCTAATCTAGCCTCTGCTACCGGTATTAACGGCAATAATATTCGCCAGACTTCGATGGGGTTCATGGGTGGTAGCTTTAATACGCGAGAATTCTTCCATCATCAAACAGATCGAGTCATTAGTAATATTCGAAGAATTATTTTATTAATGGCTTACATAGGTCCAATGATCTTACTGGCCATTTCGATGAATTCACCCAGCATTATCCAAATAGCAATTGCCTTAGTAATGCATTACATTGGCCTATTAGCAGAAAGATGGATGTTCTTTGCTGAAGCGAATCATCCTCAAAATTTGTACTATCAGAGAGTGTCATAAAAATCGCCCACTCTATGGATGAATTTGCTGAAAAACTCATTCATGGAAGAGTTCATGTTTCGCCTAAAAGGCTAGGTAATCCCGGTCCTGATGATTTACAAAAAAAGCAGATCCTTTTAGCGGCAAACGCTGCTCCAGACCATGGCAGAATGATGCCTTGGCGCTTTATTGAAATCCAAGAAGCTAGTCGAGATGCCCTGGGGGCAGTCTTTCATCAAGCCCTCCTCGATCGTGATCAAAACGCCACAGCCATGCAACTTCAAGATGCACGAGAAAAGGCCTCACGTGGCCCCCTGCTTCTGCTGGCGATTGCCAACTATGCCGATGACACTCATGAGATTAGCAAAGCAGAAAAGCTAGTCTCTTTAGGATGTGCCATTCAGAATATTTTGCTCAGCGCCTATGCGCTTGGCTTTGGATCAGGGCTATCCAGTGGTAAAGCCCTGCAAAGCGTTCGGCTTAGAAGTCTGTTTAGTCTTGCGGATGATGAAGAGCCGATTTGCTTTATTACTATTGGTACGGTTACTAAAAATAAGCCTGGTCGGATTAGACCCAAGCTATCTGCATTCCATTCTATTTTTTAGTGATAAAAAAGCCCGACACTGTCGGGCTTTTCCAATTTCCAGTTCTGATTAAACGTAGTCTTTGTACTTATCTAAGAAGCGTACTGGCTTAGAAAGTGCATCACGACGAAATGGGTCACCTAGTTCGCGAGTACACATAATCTCTATCACGCAAGTTTTGCCCTCTTTCATTTGCATCTCAATGGCTTTTTTCAGAGCTGGTCCAACCTGATCAAGCTGGTCAACTACCATTCCCTCTGCGCCCATCGATTGAGCAATGCCCGCAAAACTTGGGCTTTCCAACTCTCCGGCAACAAAGCGGCGGTTATAAAAATCAACCTGATTCTTTTTCTCAGCGCCCCATTGACGATTGTGAAACACCACAGCCGTTACTGGAATGTCATGGCGCACTGCAGTCAGAATCTCCACCATGCTCATTGCCCAAGCACCATCACCAGCGTAGGCAACGGCAGGACGATCAGGTGCCGCAGTCTTGGCACCAATCATGGTAGGTAGTGCATAGCCGCAATTACCAAAACTCATCGGTGCAAAGAAGCTTCTTGGACGCTCGAAACGTAAATAGCTATTGGCAACTGAATTAATATTGCCGATGTCCGTAGATACCATCACATCTGCAGGCATGGCTTTTTCGAGCTCACGCAGAACTTGACGGGGGTGCAAATAATTGCCGCCAGTTGGAGTCTTTTCTTTTTTCTGCTCTTCAATCATATCCAAACTATATGGATCACGTTCATGAGTCCACTCATCTAATTCTTTTTCCCATGCAGCTTTTTCAGTAGCAATCGTTTTTGCTCGCTCAGCCTTCGTGGCATCACACGCTAATGTCTTACCAGCCAAGCGCTTAGTCAATGCCACTGCAGCTTCTTTGGCATCGCCACAAATACCTACTGAAATTTTCTTCACCAAGCCCAACATCTTGTTATCGGCATCGATCTGAATAATCTTGGCATTCTTAGGCCAGTAATCCATCCCATGCTGTGGCAAGGTGCCGAATGGGCCAAGGCGAGATCCCAATGCAACCACCACGTCAGCCTGAGAAATCAATTTCATGGCAGCCTTTGAGCCTTGATAACCTAGAGGCCCACACCATAAAGGATGACTCGCTGGGAAAGAGTCGTTATGTAGGTAGCTATTGACTACTGGGGCGCCTAGGCGTTCAGCAAAGGCCTTACATTCTTCTACGCCATCAGCCATCACCACCCCGCCACCGGAAATAATGACCGGGAATTTTGCATTTGCTAATAACTCAGCAGCTTCGTCCAAACTTTTTTCGCCGCCTGGTCCACGATCAAGGCGACTCGGTTGTGGAATCTCCACTTCAATCTCACCGTAAAAATAATCACGCGGTATATTTAATTGAGTGGGGCCCATTTCGGACATCGCACGATCAAAACAGCGGCCAGTATATTCAGCCATGCGCTTGGGATTGTTGACGTGGCCTTGATATTTCGTGAACTCTTCAAACATCGGTAATTGGTTGGCTTCTTGAAATCCGCCTAAGCCCATACCCATGGTTCCAGTCTCTGGAGTCACAATGACTACTGGGCTATGCGCCCAATAAGCAGCTGCAATCGCTGTGACACAGTTACTAATGCCAGGACCATTTTGGCCAATGACCACGCCATGACGACCACTAACTCGTGAGTAACCATCAGCCATATGTGCCGCACCCTGCTCATGCACGACAGGTATTAAACGAATTCCAGCAGGAGCAAAAATATCCATTGCATCCATAAAGGCGGAGCCCATAATGCCAAAAATATCCGTCACCTTATTAGCGGCCATTGTTTCTACAAAAGCCTCTGAGGGACTCATTTTTTGTGGGCCAGCTGATAAATTCGCACCAGTCTTAGACATTTAGCTCTCCTAGTTATTCAATTAAACGGAACATTTTGTTCTACAATAATGATATTAATCGTGTATTTTCGGTGGTGTCAAGTATATAAACCCCAATATGGAATATATTTGGCAACGCATTAAGACTTTTTTAAGGAAACATCATGGTAGCAGCCCCCTCCTCCATCGATTTATTAGGTTTTAGCCCAGATAAGCTAGTTTCACTCCATTCCGCCTTTCCAGAATGCCAAGGATTTGCCGATTTTCAAATTCCAGCATTTAGCCAAAAAACGGACTTAGTGCCCTCAGTTGACCCTACTTACCAACTCAATCCACAAGCAAGTGTGGCGATCCTTGCTGGTTTTGCATATAACCGCAGAGTCATGCTTCAAGGTATGCATGGCACTGGAAAATCAACTCACCTAGAACAAATTGCTGCGCGCTTAAATTGGCCCTGCTTACGCATTAATCTGGACGGGCAAATCACCCGCATGGATTTGCTCGGGAAGGAAATTATTACGCTTGAAGATGGCAAACAAGTGACCCAGTTCCAAGAAGGATTAATTCCATGGAGCTTGCAACGCTCAGTTGCACTCATACTAGATGAATATGATGCTGGTCAAGCGGACGTCATGTTTGTGATTCAGCGCATGCTTGAACGGGAAGGACGCCTCACTCTCCTTGATCAAAATAAAGTCATTGAACCAAACCCATCATTTCGGATTTTTGCAACTAGCAATACCGTTGGCTTAGGCAATTGGAATGGGTTATACCAAGGAACTCAATTACTGAATCATGGACAAATAGACCGCTGGGATATTGTTGCCGCTCTTAATTATCTAGAGCCCGCTGAAGAGGAAAAAATATTAATCGCAAAGGTTCCAGAGCTGGCGGCAGACACTGCCAAGCAAATGATTGCCCTTGCCAATCTGACAAGAAAAGGATTTGAGGCTGGTGATGTTTCTACCTTGATGTCCACCAGAACCTTAATTACTTGGGGAGAAAATTGGCGTATCTTCAAAGACTTGCAACTTGGATTCACTTTAGCTTTTTTAAATAAGTGCGCCTCCGAAGAAAAAGCCTTGGTTGCTGAATACTATCAGCGTTGCTTTGCCACTGAGTTGCTCATCAATAAAAACTAAAGCTTCTTCGCTCATCTATCTTGCAAACTGAATCCCACCGTGAAGTAGAGATACAGAATCGATATGGCGCTATCGTTCGTTCGCTGTCAGGTCATACAGATCTTCAAATTCGGGATTGGCAACTATTTCATAAAAGCCTTGCGCTAAATGCCTTAGCTCCACACCTCAATTTAAATTATTTACAAGCTTCGTGGGCCCACCCACGAGGGGTGCTAGACGGTATTGCCTTGCGCCTGCGTTATTCTAACTATGAGATGCATCTTGCGCACTCTCCCAGCGGCTTAGTTGAATCATTTGTATTTGAGGTTCTTGAACAGATCCGGGTAGAAAGTACCTGTCCAGCTGAACTGAAGGGTAGCAAACGGAATATTGAAAAACAATTTATTGCTTGGATGCAAGAATTCATGGCCAAGGGTGGAGTGGAAGGTAGCATCGGTCTTTTACTCCTCTCTCTTTTCGCTACGGTTTGGGTCAAACTAAACCAGCGCCCTATTCCAGAGCTGATGCAAGATGTAGTAGAAGCCACTCGAGCTGGACTTGCAGAGGGGATTGGGCCTTATATAGTCACACTTAAAGAGAGTCAATTTGACCAAGCTAGCTATGCACAGATTGCTCTTGATATAGCTCGACTGGTATCAAATTTAATCGATAACGAATATCAGAATATTCCCAGCATTCGAACAAAACAGAAAAATATTAACAACACATTCTTAAAGATTGAATGGACTCAACCTCCAACTCTTGATGCTCAGTCTGATAAACAGCAGCATCATTCTGCACAAGCCTCCAAACAAGCCCTAGAGCGATTATTGGAGCAATACAAAGTATTTAACTCTGACTACGATATTGAGCTTGAGGCTAAAAAAAGTATTCGACCGGCTCAGCTCGCCATTTACCAAAATGAGCTAAGTCAGGAAATCACAAAACTGAGCATCCCCTGGGGGAAATTAACCAGACTGTATCAAAATATTTTTATTACGCAAACCCAAAAAAGATGGGGGACTACTGAGACCGAGGGGGTCCTTGATCGACGTTATCTCTCTCGTATTGCTACCGCCCCACTTGATCCCATTCTGTATAAGCATCCCGCCAAAAAGATAGAGGCTTTAGGGAGCGTTACGCTATTAATTGATTGCTCTGGCTCAATGAAGGATCAAAGACTGAAGATCGCTATCTGCGTAGATTCCCTAGTAAGGATATTAGAGCAGGCTCATATTAAAACTGAAGTACTTGGCTATAGTACGAGCGCTTGGCAAGGCGGTCGACCATTTAAGGAGTGGCGTAAAAGCGGACAAATTCCTCATCCAGGCAGACTAAATGAGCGCGCTCATTGGATCTTCAAAGACTTTCATACCCAATGGCGCAAGGCAAGACCCGGTATTGCAGCACTACTGAGGCCAGAAATTTATGCTGAAAGTATTGATGGGGAGGCTCTTCTATGGGCAGCACAACGCTTACAAAAAGAAGCGGGCAATCATTCTCACAATAAGAAACTCATTTTATTTTCCGATGGCTGCCCAATGGATAGAGCCACGATTGAAGCAAATGGAGAATATTTTCTTAAAAACCACCTTTTGCAATCCATTGAATGGTGCGAACAACAAAATCAATTTGAATTGTGGGGATGTGGGATTGGAGAAGAATTAAGACCATTCTTTCCAAACCGCTTAAGCTGGGATCAAGAAAAAGAAAACCCCAGTGAATCTCTGATTCACTGGGGCAAAGAGCTTCAGTTTAAAAAGGGCTAGGGCATTAAGCTCTAACCAATCATAAAAAGTTAATCGCCCTTAATCTTATTATCTGAAATCAACTTAGTATATTTAGCGGTTTCATTTGCTAAAAAGGCTTTGAATTCCTCTGGAGTGCTAGAAGCTGCTTCCACACTTAAGGCAGCAAGACCATCTTTGACTTCTGGATCCTTCATGACGGTGATAATATCCTTAGAGTATTTCTCCTGAATAGCCAACGGTGTTTTAGAGGCCACATAGATACCCCACCAAGTTAAAGCAACAACACCAGGATAACCCTGCTCTACGAATGTGGGAACATTCGGTAGAAATTTTGACCTAGTAGGACTTGTAACAGCCAAAGCCCTCAATTTGCCAGCCTTAATAAACTGTGTAACAGGGGCAACATCTGAAATCATCATATCAACTTGATTGCCAAGGATGTCGTTAATAGCTGGAGCAGTCCCTTTGTATGGCACTTTGACCATCTTGATGCCTGACTCCCTCATTAGCAACTCGGTGGAAATATCTGAAATACTTCCCGAACCGCTAGTAGCAAAACTCAATCCAGCAGGCTTACTCTTAGCTGCTGCAACTAATTCAGCCAATGTTTTATATGGCGAACTCTCAGGAACAACCAAAACACTAGTCGCAACAGTAGTTAATGCTATAGGGGCAAAATCCCTATCCATATTAAAGTTAACTTTAGTGATCAAGGGGTTAACCAATGAGGGCCCGAAATTGCCCAGCACCATGGTGTAGCCATCAGCAGGTTGGTTAACAACATAATCCATGCCGATTGCTCCATTAGCACCCGGCTTGTAATCAATAATAACGGGTTGCCCCCACACTTTACCCAACCTAACGGCAATGGTTCTGGCAATAACATCAGAGCTACCTCCAGGAGGGTATGTGAGAACAAATTTAACCGGCTTATTTGGGAAAGCTTGAGAGAAAACTGTGCCCGGCAACAAAAAGGTCATCCCTAAAATTAAAGCTTGAAAAAATTTAAAAAAGTTCATTGTTTTCATTTTTTTATCTCCAGAAATACTCGTCTAAGTATATTAAATACTAATTCTTCAGATCGCTCAAAATAGCAGCGGCACCTTTTTTTATAAAAGCTTGATCTGAGCCAATGCCAATAAATTGAATTCCCCAATCCCGATAAACCTTTGCATCAACTGGACTTGCAGCCAATATTCCGACCGGCTTGCCAAAACTTAAGATCTTTTTCGTTAAATCTTGGATGACGTCCTGAACCTCTTTTGCACTAGGGTTTGCTAGAAATCCTAATGCAGCGGCGATATCTTGCGGACCAATAAAAACACAATCAACCCCTGGTGTCTCAGCAATTTCTTTGACATTTTGTATGCCTAAAAGCGACTCTATTTGGACGATCATGCAAATAGATTGATTAATTTTCTTAAAATAGTCAAGTTGCATACCGAAACGATTGCTTCGGGTTGAGACTGATACGCCCCGAATGCCTTCTGGTGGGTACCTGGTTGCTCTCACCGCTGATTCAGCAGCTTCGGCAGTTTCAACCATGGGGATTAGGAAATTATAGAAACCAAAATCCAGCAATCTCTTCAAAATCACAGAATCAATGCAATCAGGCCTAACAAAGGCTGCAGCTTGCGTGCCATTTAACGCAAGCAGTTGCTCTACACAACTACGATAGTCATTCGCACCATGCTCACCGTCAATTAAGACCCAATCAAAACCACTCAAACCTAAAAGTTCTGTTGCGACAGTTGACCCCATTGTTGACCAACCACCATAACAAATCTCCCCTTTTAGCAGACGATTTTTAAAAATATTTTCAGTTTGAAGCGTTGTATTGGGTATTGTCATTGACTGCCTTGTTGATTTAATAGAAAACTTTTAAGATTAATCTTAGTTGAATTTTGGAGTGCCGACTTTCTACTGGCCTCGACGAGCCCCAAAATTTCAATGCCGTAGCTGGCATCAAAGAGTGTTTGCGGATGACCGGCGATCATGTCACCAAAAAGTTCCAGCTCTAACTGAAACATATTGTCAGGGGGCAATGGATACTGAACTGCTTGTCCAAAAGACTCTCCAGTCTTTTGGAAAAATAAACTCGCATCCTTATAGAGTGATTCAGGCTCACCCCATTTCGTTTGATCTAAGCGATAGTGCATCAAGCCTTTTGTGCCCACTACCCTCACCTCAAACACTCCTGGGGATGTCCATGAGCTGGTAATAGATCCTAGAGTGCCACTCTCAAATTGCATATTGACAAGCCACTGATCCTCAACCTCTGCACCTACAGGAGACTTTTTTGATGACATCGCACTAATCTCTGCGATGGGACCACCTAAGAACCGAAACACATCAAATAGATGAATAGCAATTTGACTTAAAGGCCCGCCTGGGGCTTTAGATTGGTACCAGCGCCAGTTATCTGGATTTAAAGATAGGGCGCGTTCATTTGAGAAATTTCCCTCAATCAAACATAACTCACCTAACTTCCCACTTTGAATCTCTTGCGACATCATTTGAATGCCTGATAGCAGTTTTGCAACATGCCCAATAAATACGCCAACACCGAAACGTCCACATATCTCTTTTAATTGAATCGCCTCAGTCAAACTATTGGTAATTGGCTTTTCAATATAGATGTGCTTCCCATGCTCAGCACATAATTTGGCATACTCAAAATGAAGTTCATTAGGTACAGTCAAAATGACGCCCTGAATCTCTGGATTACTGAGCAACTCATCTACAGTATTGGTGTGAGGAATATGATGTTTGGCAGTAAATTTCTCGCGCGTTTCTTTAGATCTTGAGTATGCAGAAACAATCCGAATTTTTGAAGACTGAGTGCTTGCAGTTGTTAAGACTGTTGCCCACTTCCCTAAGCCAATAATTCCTAAGTTGAGCATATTCAAAGACCCCCGGAGCCACTCACACTAATACCACCGCAGACATAAAGTAACTGACCCGTAATAAAACCATTTTCAGGAGATAGAAAGAAGCTGATACCTCTTGCAATATCCTCTGGGGTTCCCAAACGTTTCATGGGCACGCTATCTATAACAAATGCTCTTCTTTCGCTACCAACTGGATGTCCACGTGTAAATAACTCAGTCTCTACCGGCCCTGGTGCGATCACATTTACAGTGATGCCAAAAGGGGCCACTTCCAAAGAAAGACTTAGCGTCAACCCGACCACCCCCATTTTGGAAGAAACATAAGCAATGCGCTCGGTTTTACCCAAGATTGCTCTTGAGGAAATATTCACTATTCTTCCAAAACGATTAGCCTTCATCTGTGGCAAGAAAGCCTGAATCAGTTGAATCGGCGCCTTAATATTTAATTGCCACACAGCATCCAAGTCATCTTCATTAACGGCTTCAATACTACCGGGACGATTAACGCCTGCGTTATTAACTAAATATCCAACCTGATACTTTTGCTTGATGATCCGAGTTACCTGATCAATTGCAGCATGATCATATAAATCTACCTCCATAAATTCAATGGGGTAACGATAACCATCACGCATCACATTCTCAGGAG
>Ga0114978_10004333_pt1 | contig 11503 bp, 11 predicted proteins | sample S_140212_EF_Meta_FD_87027 | JGI IMG/M metagenome (GOLD analysis project Ga0114978, IMG submission 87027) | Freshwater microbial communities from Lake Simoncouche, Canada to study carbon cycling - S_140212_EF_MetaG | ecosystem: Environmental > Aquatic > Freshwater > Lake | place: Lake...
ATACTATCGCGTCCGGTCGATGTGTCGCGCTACGGCCTGATTTATGCCGGTGCGCAGAAGAACATCGGGCCCGCGGGCCTGACCATTGTGATCGTGCGCGAGGATTTGCTTGGCGCGGCTTCTGCGCAGACCCCCTCCATTCTTGATTACAAAATCCAGGCCGACAACGGCTGGATGTACAACACGCCCGCCACCTATTCCGTTTATATCGCCGGTCTGGTCTTTCAGTGGCTGAAAAAAGCGGGCGGGTTGTCGAAGATGGAAGAGATCAATCGCGCCAAAGCCGCTTTGCTCTATGATTTCCTCGATCAGACCGAGTTTTATTATTCACCGGTCGACGTGCAGGACCGTTCGCGTATGAACGTGCCATTCCGTTTGCGCGACGAAAAGCTCAATGACGAGTTTCTCAAGCAGGCCAAGCAGCGCCAGTTACTCGAGCTGAAGGGGCATCGTTCAGTCGGTGGCATGCGTGCTTCCATCTATAACGCAATGCCCGTCGAGGGTGTCAAGGCGCTGATTTCTTTCATGCGCGAATTTCAAACGAAGAACGGTTGATCAAATGGCTAAAGCGATACGCGTACTGACACTGAATAACATTGCCAAGGTGGGCCTTGAGCGGCTGCCGGCAGCGCATTACGAGGTTGGGGCCAAGGTCACCGACCCGGACGCAATCCTGGTGCGTTCGCAGGATATGCACACGATGGAAATCGGCGCGAATGTGAAGGCGATTGCGCGCGCTGGCGCGGGTACCAACAATATTCCGACCAAACAGATGAGCGCGCGCGGCGTGCCGGTGTTTAACGCGCCGGGTGCCAACGCCAACGCGGTGAAGGAGCTGGTGATCGCCGGCATGCTGCTGGCTTCGCGCAACATCGTGCCGGCAGTCCGTTTCGTTGACGGCATCACCGGCGATGACGAGTCCTTGCATCAGCAGGTTGAAGACGGCAAAAAGCATTTCGCCGGCCTCGAACTGACCAAGCACACCTTGGGTGTCATCGGTTTGGGCAAGATCGGCAGCCTCGTTGCTGACGCGGCGATCAAGCTCGGTATGAACGTCATGGGTTTTGACCCGCACATCACGGTCGACGCCGCCTGGGGTCTGCCGTCGCAAGTGAAGAAGGCCAACTCGGTCGAGGAAGTTCTCAAAGCGTCGGATTTCGTCACCCTGCACGTGCCGCTGGTCGAGGCGACGCGTAATTTGATTTCCGCCGAACGCCTCAAGCTGTGTCGCAACGGTGTGGTGCTGTTGAACTTCTCGCGCGACGGCATCGTTGATCTCGACGCCGTCAACGAGAGCGTCGCCGCCAAGAAACTGAAATGGTATATCTGCGATTTCCCGGCGCAGAAGCTCACCGGCAAGCCCGGTGTGGTCGCCTTGCCGCATCTTGGCGCGTCGACCCGTGAGGCCGAAGACAACTGCGCAATCATGGTCGCCGACCAGCTGCGTGAGTATCTCGAGCACGGCAATATTCTGAACGCCGTTAATTTCCCCGACACGTCGATGACGCGCGAATCGCCGTTCCGCATTGGCATCGCTAATTCGAACGTGCCGAACATGCTGAGTCAGATTTCAACCGCCATGGCGGATGCCGGTTTGAACATCCATAACATGCTCAACAAGTCGAAGGGCGACATGGCCTACACGCTGGTCGATGTGGACAGCGCGGTGTCCGACGAGGTGGTGGCCCGGATTGCTGCAATCAAGGGCGTGCTGGCGGTGCGTTATCTGCCGCTCGAGCGCGCCTGAGACGGTGCGGGGCCGCGCACCGGCCCTGCATCTATTTTCAAGCCGCGGGTGTTGCGGGTGGCTGCGTTAGCCTGAGCCGCCCGGTTTGTTTTATGATCGACGAGCGCTCGATGAAGCGCTGGAACCAGGCCGGCCGGGGACACTGTGACAGACACGCTCAAAAAAATACGTGACCAGATCGATGCAATCGATGACCGCGTCCTTGAGTTGCTAAACAAGAGGGCGCGTCTGGCGCAGGAAATCGGCGGCGCCAAGCGCGGCACCAACAAATATCGTCCGGAACGCGAGGCCCAGGTGCTGCGCCGGTTGGCTGCAGCCAATGGGGGGCCGTTGCCGCAGCGTGCGGTTGCCCACTTGTATTTGGAAATCATGTCGGCCTGCCGCGCCCTCGAAGACGGCATTACCGTGGCGTATCTCGGTCCGCAGGGCACCTTCAGTGAAGAAGCCGCGCGGCGCCAGTTCGGCGGCCAGGCGCTGCTGCAGCCTTGCGCTTCGATTGACGCAGTGTTTCGCAGTGTCGAGGCGGGGCAGAGCGGTTACGGCGTGGTACCAGTTGAAAACACGACCGAAGGCAGCATCGGGCGCACGCATGATTTGTTGCTGGCTACCCCATTGAAGGTGTGCGGTGAAGTCCTGTTGCCCGTGCACCAATGCATGATGAGCCGCAGCGGCAAAACCGCCTCAGTCAAAAAGATTTATTCGCACAGTCAGAGCCTCGCGCAGTGTCATGAGTGGCTGAACCAGCACTTTCCGACGGCGCGGCGCATGCCGGTGGTGAGCAACGCCGAAGCCGCGCGCATGGCGGCGGGCGATGCCGCTGCCGCGGCGATCGGCAGCAGTGCCGCCGCCACCGTTTACAAGCTCAAGCTGATCGCGTCGAACATTGAAGATGAACCGCTAAACACCACGCGTTTTGTCGTTATCGCGGGGCATGATGCTGGCCCCTCGGGGCGCGACAAGACTTCACTCGTACTGTCAACGCGCAACGAACCCGGCGCCATCCATGCCTTGTTGAGCCCGCTGGCACGTCATGGCGTCAGCATGACCCGTCTGGAATCGCGTCCGGCGCGTACTGCTCGCTGGGAATACGTGTTCTACGTCGATATCGAGGGGCACCAGCAGGATACCAACGTTGCGCAGGCGCTGAAGAAGATTGCGGCGCAAGCGGCGTTCATCAAGAATCTCGGCTCTTATCCCGTCGCGGCCGCCTGAGAGCGGTTGTTTTTGTGTAACCCTTTGAAGACCTAAGCTCAAACCATGTCCGTCGTGAACCCTATGCCACGCAGTGAAGATGCCTGCGATCTCGCGCCAGGCTACATTCGCGCGATTGCCCCCTACCAACCCGGCAAGCCGATTGCAGAACTCGCGCGTGAACTGCGTCTCGAGCCTGACAGCATCATCAAGCTGGCGTCGAACGAAAACCCGCTCGGCGTGAGCCCGCTGGCGATGCAGGCGATGCAGCAGGCGCTGGCCGATATTGCGCGTTATCCCGATGGCAACGGCTTTGAACTCAAGCAGGCGATCGTTAATAAATTCGGCGTCGCGATGCCGCAGATTGTGCTCGGCAACGGCTCCAACGACGTGCTGGACATGGCGGCGCGCGTATTTCTCGCGCCCGGCCTTGAGGCGGTGTATTCGCAGCACGCCTTTGCCGTCTATCCGCTTGCCACGCAGTCGGTTGGCGCCACCGGCATTGAAGTGCCGGCGAAGAACTTTGGTCACGATCTCGAGGCGATGGCCAGGGCGGTGACCGAACGTACCCGCATGGTGTTTCTGGCTAACCCGAACAATCCGACCGGCACCTATTTGCACGCCGCGGAGTTGCTGCGTTTTCTCGAGGCGGTACCGGCGCGTGTGGTGGTCGTGCTCGACGAGGCCTACAACGAGTATCTGGCCGAAGAACTAAAGACCGATAGTATTTCCTGGCTCGCGCGTTTTCCAAATCTGGTGATCACCCGCACCTTCTCCAAGGCCTACGGACTGGCGGGCCTGCGCGTCGGCTATGCGCTCGCGCACGAACGTGTGGCTGATCTGATGAACCGCGTGCGACAGCCGTTTAACGTCAACAGTATTTCACTGGCGGCGGCTGCGGCCGGCCTCAGAGATGATGATTTTGTCCGGCGCAGCTGCGAATTGAATGCGATCGGCATGCAGCAAATTACGCAAGGGCTCTCCAAATTGGGACTCTCGTTTATTCCGTCTTTCGGCAATTTCATCAGCGTGAATGTCGGTGACGCGGCGAAGATTTTTCAGCAGTTGCTCCAGCGCGGCGTGATTGTGCGTCCGGTCGCCGGCTACGGCATGCCCGCTTTTCTGCGTGTCAGCACCGGTCTCGAATCCGAGAACGCGCGTTTTCTCGACGCCTTGAAGGCGTCGCTTTCCGTATGAAGCCGCGTGTTGCAGCCAAACGCGTCACGCCTAAAGCCGCGCCGCGCGCGCAGGCGGCGCGCAAGCGCAGCGCCGCCCCGATGATCGGCAAGCTGGTGATTTTTGGCGTTGGTTTGATCGGCGGCTCGTTTGCGCTGGCGCTCAAGCAAAAGCGCGCGGTGCGTCACGTGGTTGGCGTCGGCCGCAGTCGTGCCAATCTGCTGGCGGCAAAGCGCTTGGGCATCATCGATGAGATTGCCACCGATGTGGCGGCGGCGGTCAGTGATGCTGATCTGGTGTTGCTGGCGGTTCCGCTCGCGCAGAACGCCGCGGTGCTGGCGCAGATCGCGCCGCATATCGGCGCCAAAACCATCGTTACCGATGCGGGCAGTACTAAACGCGACATCATCGCGCTGGCACGCCGCCATCTGGGCGCTCAATTCAGCCGGTTCGTCCCGGCGCATCCGATCGCCGGCACCGAGAAGAGCGGCGCGAAGGCGGCGTTTGCCGAGCTATATCGCGATCACGAATTGATCATTACCGCAGAGCCTGAAACCGATGCACGCGCGGTGGCCAAAGTGGCGGCAGCCTGGCGCCTGGCCGGTATGCGCATCAATCGTATGCAGGCGGCGGCACACGACCGCATGTTTGCACTGGTGAGTCATCTCCCCCATGTGGTGGCTTATGCGCTGGTCGGCCAGATCGCCGGTTATAAGGATGCGCAGCACCTGCTCGCGCACACCGGTGGCGGCTTTCGCGATACCTCGCGCATTGCCGGCAGTTCGCCGGAAATGTGGCGTGACGTATGTTTGTCCAATCGCGACGCCCTGTTGCAGGCGCTGGACGACTATATGGCTGAATTCGAACGTCTGCGCGGCCTGCTGGCCGCCAACGATGCGGCCGGGTTGGAGGCGCGTTTTTCAGGCGCGCGCGAGGCGCGGGCCCGCTGGCTCAAACTGAAATGACCGTTAATTGATGCGCGGCGATCGGGCGCGATACCAAGGGTGAATGCGCGTGGAATTTCTTGATCTCGCTCCCATCAGCGCCATGCGCGGCAGCGTCAGGCTGCCCGGCTCCAAGAGTATTTCCAATCGCATCCTGCTGCTCTCGGCGCTCGCCGCGGGTGAAACACACATCCATGACGTGCTTGAGGCCGATGACACACAGCGCATGCTCGACGCGCTGCGCGCACTTGGTGTCAGCATCGAGGCGACGGGCGAACATGCGCTGCGCGTGCGCGGTGCCGGCGGCGCTTTCCCGGTCAAACGCGCCGATCTTTTTCTCGGCAATGCCGGCACGGCGTTTCGGCCACTGACGGCGGCGCTCGCTTTGTGCGGTGGCGACTACGGTCTCTCTGGCGTGCCGCGCATGCATGAGCGGCCGATCGGTGATCTGGTCGACGCCTTGCGTGGTGTCGGCGCCTGCATTGATTACGCAGGGGCGGCTGGTTATCCGCCGCTACGCATCAGGCCAGCGGCCGTCAGTGACGCGCAGTCGGTCAGCGTGCGCGGTAATGTTTCCAGCCAGTATTTAACCGCTTTGTTGCTGGCGCTGCCGTTGCTGGGCCGCCGCATGGTGGTCAATATCGAAGGCGATTTGATTTCCAAGCCGTATATCGAAATCACCTTGAACACGCTGCAACGCTTCGGGGTTTCAGTCGAACGTGAGGGCTGGTCACGCTTTGTCGTGCCGGCGGCCGCCTACCGTTCGCCGGGCGAGATTTTTGTCGAGGGCGACGCCTCGGCCGCTTCGTATTTTCTGGCGGCGGGCGCGATCAGCGGCCTGCATGCCGGCGGGCCGGTGCGTGTCGAGGGTGTCGGGCGTGCCAGCATACAAGGTGATGTGCGCTTTGCCGACGCGCTACTCACAATGGGGGCGGCGGTCGAGATGGGCGACAACTGGATCAGCGTAACCGCCGGCGCCGAGGCCCGTCGCGCCGGCAAGCTGAAAGCGATCGATGCTGATTTCAATCATATTCCGGACGCTGCGATGACCATAGCGGTGGCCGCGTTGTTCGCCGACGGCACCAGCACCCTGCGTAACATTGGCAGCTGGCGGGTCAAGGAAACGGATCGTATTGCCGCCATGGCCACTGAACTGCGCAAGCTTGGCGCGCAGGTTGAAACCACCAGCGACAGCCTGCGTGTGACGCCACCGGCGCGTTTGCAGCCGGCCACTATCGACACCTATGACGATCACCGCATGGCCATGTGCTTCTCGCTGGCGGCGTTGGGTGGTGTGGCGGTACGCATTAACGATCCGGCGTGTGTCGCCAAGACCTTTCCTGAGTATTTCGACGTTTTTGCGCGGATTGCCGAACGATGAGCTCGACGAACGCGTTGCCGCCCGTCATCGCCATTGACGGGCCTTCGGCTTCCGGCAAAGGCACGGTGGCGCAGCGCGTCGCCGGTTTGCTGGGCTACCACTATCTGGATAGCGGCGCGCTCTACCGTCTGGTTGCGGTGGCAGCCAAGCGCGCCGGGGTGGCATGGGATGATGAGCCGGCACTTGCGCTGATTGCAGCCACCCTTGCGGTGCGTTTCGATGGCGATGAGATCTATTTGAATGACGCCCGGGTAACGGCTGCCGTGCGCAGTGAAGAGGCCGGGGCGGGGGCGTCGACGGTGGCAGTCTGGCCGGCGGTTCGCGCCGGGCTGCTGGCGCGCCAAAAGGCTTTTCGGCTGGCGCCGGGTCTGGTCGCCGACGGGCGAGACATGGCAACCGTGGTTTTTCCGGATGCAAGCCTTAAAATTTTCCTCACTGCAGACGTTGTGACGCGCGCCGAGCGACGTCATAAACAGTTGATAGCTAAGGGAATGAATGCTAATATTACGATCCTTTTGCAGGATCTTCAGGCGCGTGATGAGCGTGATAGTCAGCGCTCGGAGGCACCTCTGCGGAAGACCAGCGATGCGATACTGCTCGACACCACTCATCTCACGATTGAGGCGGCCGTCGAGTTTGTCATGGCTCGTTACAAAGTAGTTACCAAGGTGCCATAACGCTGCCAGGCGTATGGCGTTTATCAATCAGCCCCGTTGATTTGGCGGGTTATTCGGAATTTCCATCGTAAACCATGACAACCACTGAAGTCGTTGCCGGCGAATCGTTTGCCGCCCTGTTTGAAGAAAGCCTCTCGCGCAAAGAAATGCGTATTGGCGAGGTCATCACCGCCGAGGTTATTCGTATTGACGCGAACCATGTCGTCGTCAATGCCGGTTTGAAATCAGAAAGTTACATTCTCCTCGAAGAATTTCAGAACGATCGCGGCGAGGTTGAAGTCAAACCCGGCGATTTTGTGCAAGTCGCGATCGACGCACTCGAAGACGGTTTTGGCGAAACGCGCCTCTCGCGCGACAAAGCCAAACGTCTTGCCGCCTGGCTGGATCTTGAGCAAGCGCTCGAAAAAGCCACGCAGGTGCAGGGTCTGGTGACGGGTAAGGTCAAGGGCGGTCTGACAGTTATGGTCAATGGCATTCGTGCCTTCCTGCCCGGTTCGCTGGTCGATATCCGCCCGGTCAAGGACACCACGCCGTACGAAGGCAAGGTTCTCGAATTCAAGGTCATCAAACTTGACCGCAAGCGTAACAACGTTGTCGTTTCACGCCGTGCCGTGCTCGAAGCGTCGCAAGGTGCGGAGCGTCAGGCCCTGCTGTCCAGCCTTTCCGAAGGCGCGGTCGTCAAGGGTATCGTCAAGAACATCACCGACTACGGCGCGTTCGTCGACCTGGGTGGTATCGATGGTCTGTTGCACATCACCGATCTGGCCTGGCGTCGTGTCAAACATCCGTCCGAAGTGTTGGCGGTGGGTGACGAAGTCGAAGCCAAGATCCTCAAGTTCGATCAGGAAAAGAATCGCGTTTCCCTTGGCCTGAAGCAGCTTGGCGAAGATCCGTGGGTGGGCCTCTCGCGCCGTTACCCGCAGGGCACGCGTCTGTTCGGCAAAGTCAGCAACCTCACCGACTACGGTTCGTTTGTTGAAATCGAGCAGGGCATTGAAGGTTTGGTACACGTCTCCGAAATGGACTGGACCAACAAGAACGTGCATCCGTCGCGCGTCGTGCAGCTGGGTGACGAAGTCGAAGTCATGGTGCTCGAGATCGACGAAGAGCGTCGCCGTATTTCGCTCGGCATGAAACAGTGCAAACCGAATCCGTGGGACGAGTTCTCGGCCAATCACCGCAAGGGTGAGAAGGTTTCCGGCCAGATCAAATCGATCACCGATTTCGGCGTGTTCATCGGCCTGCCCGGCAACATCGACGGCCTGGTGCACCTCTCCGACCTCTCTTGGAGCCTGCCCGGCGAAGAAGCCGTGCGCAAGTACAAGAAGGGTGACGAGGTCGAGGCGATTGTTCTGGGTATCGACGTTGAGCGCGAGCGCATTTCGCTTGGCATCAAGCAGCTCGATGGCGATCCGTTCACGAGCTTCATGTCGGTGCATGACAAGAACAGCATCGTCAAAGGCACGGTCAAAACGATCGACGCCAAGGGTGCGATTATCGGCCTTGAGGGCGACGTCGAGGGTTATCTGCGTGCCTCCGAAGTGTCGCGTGACCGCGTTGAAGACATCCGTTCGCACTTGAAAGAGGGCGATGCGGTGACCGCGATGATCATCAACATCGACCGCAAGAACCGCACCATCAACCTGTCGATCAAGGCGCGTGACATGGCTGATGAGTCCGCGGCGATGCAGAAGATGGCCGCTGACAAACCGGCGAATGCGGGTACCACTAGCCTGGGCGCATTGCTCAAAGCCAAGCTCGATACTGCTAACTCGGGTCAATAACAGGGGTGAACATGACCAAGTCCGAACTCATCGCAAAGCTGGCCGCGCGCTACCCGCAGCTGGTGGCGAAGGATGCCGAACTTGCGGTCAAGATGGTGCTCGATGCCATGGGGAAGAGTCTGTCACAGGGGCAGCGGATTGAAATCCGCGGCTTTGGCAGCTTCGGACTGAATCACCGTCCGCCCCGCACCGGGCGCAATCCAAAATCCGGCACCAAGGTATCGGTGCCGGAGAAATGGGTCCCTCACTTTAAGGCTGGCAAAGAACTGCGCGAGCGCGTCGATTACAAAATCGATTCCAAGAAATAACCGCAGTGCAATGGGTATGAGGCGGCATAGTCGAAAGATCATGCCGCTTTTTTTTGTCTGTGCGATCGGTGCATGCCGGGAGTATTGAAAAATGCGGATACTGGGCTTGTTGTTGAAATTGGCAGTGTTTTTTCTGCTGCTTGGATTCGCCTTCAAGAACGCCGATACGGTGACAGTGAGATATTTTCTCGATTTTGAGTGGCAGGCACCGCTGGTCTTCATACTGCTGTTGGTCTTCGGGCTGGGGATTTTTGCCGGCATCCTGACCAATGTAATGGTGGTGGCGAGACAGCGGCGTGAGCTGTCGGCGCTCAAACGCGAATTGCATGCGCAAAAGCAGGTGCGCGCCCCGCTGCCGCTTGAAGCGGCTTAAGTTGACCCAAGTTGACCCAATAGGCGGCGACATATGGAAATCGAATACTGGTGGTTGTTGGCGTTGCCGCTGTTCTTCGCGATGGGCTGGCTCGCCGCGCGTATCGACATCAAGCATCTGCTGACCGAATCGCGGGCCTTGCCGCGCTCCTATTTCAAGGGGCTTAATTTTCTGCTCAACGAGCAACCGGACAAGGCGATCGAAGCATTCATCGAGGTGGTGAAGGTTGAGCCGCAGACGATTGAATTGCATTTCGCCCTGGGCTCTTTGTTCCGCCGACGCGGCGAGGTCGAGCGGGCAATCCGCATGCACCAGAATCTGGTCGAACGCGATGATCTGCCGGAGCAGCAGAAACTCGATGCGCTCTATGAGTTGGCGCAGGACTATCTCAAGGCCGGCCTCCTTGACCGTGCAGAGGAATTGTTCGCGCGATTGAAGGGCACCACGCACTCGGAAGCGGCACTGCGCTACCTGCTGGATATCTACGAGCAGGAGAAGGACTGGTTGAAGGCGATTGACATTGCCCAGCAGCTCGAAGGCGTTACCGGCCAGTCACATCAAAAGCAGATCGCCAATTTCTTTTGCGAGCTGGCGTCGCGTGAAATTATGGAGTCGCGCCCCGAGGGGGCGCGTCCGCATCTGGCCCAGGCGCTATCGCATCACCGCCTGTGCGTGCGCGCCAATGTCCTGCTCGGCGACCTCGAGGCGGCGCAGCAATGCCCCGAAGCGGCGATCGAGGCGTGGAAGCGCATTGAGTCGCAAAATCCGGCCTATCTCTCGCTGGTCGGCGAACGTTTGCTTAAAGCCTACCGCCAGATGGACAAGGCCGCCGAGGGTTTGAACCTGCTCCGCGGCTTGCTCGCGCGCTATCCCTCGATCGATGTGCTCAATGTGGTGTTTTCCTGTGTGCTGGAGAGTGAAGGGGCGGAGCCCGCTTATCAACTGGTGCGCGATGAGATGCGTCGCAGCCCGTCCTTGCTCGGACTCGACAAACTGCTCGAGGCACAGTTGCTCGAAGCGCCAGTGCAGCGGCGTGCCGATCTTGAGCTGGTGAAAACCCTGGTGCACCAGCACACGCGCACGCTGGCGATGTTCAAGTGCGATAACTGCGGTTTTCGCGCCCACCAGTTTTACTGGCATTGTCCGGCCTGCGGCGAATGGGAAACTTATTCGCCACGCCGGACCGAAGAAAAAGGTCTGCCCGCATGACAACTTCACGCGTCATCGTTGCGCTCGATTTTCCCGCCGCCGCTGCGGCGCTGGCGTTTGCCGCGAGCGTCAGCCCGGCCGCTTGCCGTTTGAAAATCGGCAAAGAGCTTTTTACTGCCGCCGGTCCGGCGCTGGTTGAAACATTATCGAAACAGGGATTCGATATATTCCTTGATTTGAAATTTCATGACATTCCCAATACGGTGGCTGGCGCCTGCAAGGCGGCGGCGCAGCTCGGCGTCTGGATGCTCAACGTGCATGCCTCCGGAGGGCGCGCCATGATGGAAGCGGCGCGTAAGGCGCTCGGTGATGCGCCCGACCGTCCGCGTCTGATTGCCGTGACCTTGCTCACCAGCATGGGGGCGCGTGAAATCGGGGAGGTCGGCATATTGGGGGATGCGCCGGAGGCGGTGCGCCGGCTGGCGCGGCTCACGCAAGCGAGCGGCCTCGACGGCGTGGTCTGCTCCGCGCAGGAGGCGGCAATGTTACGCGCAGAATGCGGCAAGGATTTTTGCCTGGTGACGCCCGGCATCCGCCCGACGTCCGCATCCAAAGACGATCAGCAGCGTGTCATGACGCCGGCGGCGGCGGTTGCCGCGGGTGCGGATTATCTCGTGATCGGGCGGCCGGTCACGCAGGCAAGCGATCCGGTTGCCACGCTCGCCGCCATCAATTCTGAAATCAACAGCGGAAAGACCGTATGAAAATTTCCA
>Ga0114978_10004335_pt1 | contig 11502 bp, 10 predicted proteins | sample S_140212_EF_Meta_FD_87027 | JGI IMG/M metagenome (GOLD analysis project Ga0114978, IMG submission 87027) | Freshwater microbial communities from Lake Simoncouche, Canada to study carbon cycling - S_140212_EF_MetaG | ecosystem: Environmental > Aquatic > Freshwater > Lake | place: Lake...
CGCAGAAAAAGCATCAGACACAGCACAGAAGACAGCAGCAGAAGCAGTGCGAGCGGCTCTGCTCACAAGCGCAGCCACCACCGACGCCGAGAATGACACTGTAGCACAACGACAAACGGAAGTCATGCTCAGTCAAACTTTGCTGTTTGCACTAGAGCAACTCGTGCAGCTCGAGGAAAAACCAGAATCTGCAGAAAAGGCGGCAGAAATGAAGACATTGAAACAACAAATCCTGCTTTCCACGACAAACGCAGAAAAACAGTCCGAAATCGTCACAGCCGCCGATTCGCTTTCGACACAGACCGCCGATCAGCATGTTGAGGCAGCGACAGCGCAACGTGACAAGGCAGAGGACGAGTTGTCAATGCTCGCAGAATACATCGCAGCAAAAGAGCTGCTGGTAGAAATGCTTGAAAAAACACCATCGTTACAAGCTCAATATACAACCGAAATCAGCGAAGGACGAGCTTTAATCCTCGTTTTACAAGATGACACACTCAGCAAGTCACGACAACAAGAGGCCGAAGAAATCCTGAGAAACGCCACGGCCAATGTGCAAGCTGTAAACGAATCCAAACGTGCGGCCGACGCCGCGCGCGTTGTCGCGAAGAAGAAGGAGCAACTACTCCAAACAGATATTCTAAAGGATTACGCTGAATTGATGGACCAACGCATCTCTGTCCAAGAATACCAGAGACTATTTGGGATATCAGGAACACAATTCAAAACAATGAACGAAACAGAACGAAGCGAATTCCTGAACAAAAGGGTACAAGACCTGAATTCAGCAGGAGTCCAGGCAAAGCAAGAAGTATTGAAAACAGAAGCGACAATACAGGACACAATACTACATACCCAGACAACACAAAAAAAAAGCTCCGACGACGAGGTCGCTGCTACAGCAGCCAGAGTAGCAGAAATCGCTGGAATTAAAAACTTGGTGAGTACACTACAGTATTTCCTGAGCCTCCCGAAAGAAACATCAGATTTAGATCGGAAGAAAGTGGATCAGCGTGTGCTGCTTGCTCAGCAACGCCACGAAAAACTGGAGCAAGAAGTACAGCAGATCGAGTTGCAGTCCGAACAAGCCGCCGCCGCGTGGCTTCATGCAGCGACACAGCAACAAGCCATCGCTGCGGCCATTGTCGACGGTCGAGACAAATACATCGCAGTAGAACAACTGCTCTTGGACGTGCTACAAACTGAGGTCCTAATACGTACAAATAGAACAAAAATCCAAAAGCAGAATATTTTGATAAGCCATTTGAACGTGCTCCGGACCCAGGATATTACAAACAAACAACAAACCGAAGCAGGTGTCCAAACCGCCACGCAGGACGTGAGGAAAGTTGCTGAAGCCACAGCTTTGGCCGACAACGTCCGCCGTGCCGAGAACGCCACGCTGCGCGACCTTAAAGCGCGGTACGTTGCTGAAATGGACAAGGACAACACGAAAATTCTCGATGCTACCTTGCAGCCTCTAATCGAAGAAATGAAAAAGACCTCCGCCGTCGAGACCGCGCGCGTCGCCGCAGTCGAGGCTGCGCGCGTCGCGGCCGAATCGGTTGAGACCACGCGCGTCAAAGCCGAGGTCGAGCTCGCGCGCGACGTCGCCTTGGATGCAGAGACGAAACGCGACGCTATCGATGGCGATGTCAAGAAGCAGCGCGACGACGCCATGCAAGAGGTCCAAAACGTCTTAGTTCGTGTCGAGGCCGTCCGAGCGGCCGCTGAAGTCGCGGTGGTAGATGTCGAACAAGTGTTGGCCAAGGACACGCAGGATGCCGCCAGCATTGCCGACGCCGTCAAGCAGGCGCTCGACACAGCCACCGCAAAAGCACAAGCAACACACGTCGCCGCTCAAGCCGAAGCAAAACGCGTCGCCGCGGAGGTCGAGGACGCGCGCCTCGCCGCTGAGGTCGACGCCGAGCGCATCGCCATCGAGAACAAAAGCAAGATTCCCCCGGACGCCGACGCAGCTACCGTCGAGGCCGCGCGCATCGCCGCCTACGTCCAGTCCGCGCGCGTCGCCGCCGAGGTCAGCACCACGCGCGTCGCCGCCGAGGTCGCATCCGCGCGCGTTGCCGCCGAGGTCGACGCAGCACGCGTTGCCGCTGAGGTCGAGGCCAAGCGCCTCAAAATTCAGCACGAGACTACGCGCCTCGCTGTCGAAGAAGTCGTCGACGACAAGCGCTTTGATGCCCAGGAAACTGCCATTCGCGTCGCTTTCGTCGCCAATGCCGCACACCACTCCGCCACATTACAGGACTCGTACCTCGTTGCCGTCGCCACGGCTAACGTGAAAGAGGCCGCTTGTGAAACCGCCAAGGTCAAGATCGCGCTCGCCACCGCCAACGCCAAAGCCGCGCTCCTCTCCGCCGACTATACAGCACAGTGCATTGCCATCGCCTCAGACAGCGAGTTCCTTGCTGCCGAAATCAAACTCGAGCTCGACTGCTTGCAAATCAACATCGAGCGCATCAAGAATCCTGGCAATGACACTGTGTACAATAAACAGCTCAAAGACGCAAATCGCCTGTCTGACGAGACCAACGTGACCAAGACTACAGAAATAGCTGCGGCGCTCAAAATTGCACTGGCACAGGCCGTCAGGGTCGCCAACTTCGTCAAAGCACAACACCTCGCGCTGCAAAACGACGGTGGTGCTGTCGAGTTTGTGTTGGCAGCACAAGACGCCCGCACCGCAGCGCATGACGCCCTGCAAAAAGCAAATAAAGCCACAGCCGCTGCAACCGCGGCACGTGACGACACAGTCGGTCTTGCGCAAGTGCAAGACGACAAGCGAAAACGCGACATACTGGCCAAAGACGTTGCCACAAGCGCCGCAGACGCGGCCAGGGAAGCTGCCGACGAGGCCGTCGAAAACGCCGAGTTGGCTGCCAAAAACGTCGCCGCCGAGGTCGTCCGCGCCGCCGCCGCCGCCGCCGATTTGGAGTCAATACGCGTTTCGGCCGAGACTGCTGCGGAGGACGTGCTAGTACAAGCCGCGGAGGAGGAAGTCCGACTAAAGGCCGTGGCACAGGAAGCCCTAGCAAAGGCCGAAGCGGCAGCAGCAGCGGCGAGCGCGGCAGTGGTGTCGGCAGGAGCGGTGGACACGTCGGTCCTTGATGCTGAAGGGGTCAAAATCGCTGCCGATACACTCCGCATTGCCAAGGTCATGGAAAGGGTCGACACAGAGATGACAAAACAAATCACTGTCTTAACCAAGGCTTTCAAAACAAAGATGAAGACAAAAAATGAAAGTAACAGAGATAATCTTGACACTTGCACCACCATGAACAGAAAAAATCAAGAGTTACAGCCAAGTCTTGACAAAAATATCAGAGACGATGCTCGACTTGCGAAAGAACACGTCAAATGCCAACAAGAACTTGCAATTATGACAAGCAAATTAACGGCCTTGCAAACAATATCAAGCAGAGCTAAAGAAGAGTATGAAGACGAGGCATGCACTTTGCATCTATACACAGAAGCACAAGCAAATTGCAGGAAGATTGAGCGAGAAATAATTAATTTTCAAGGCAAACTCGAAGCAGCACAAAAAGAATCACAAAACGCCAATCGCTCATTCGAGAGCACTAGAAAAAGGGTGAAAGACGGGGAAACGAGACTCATAACGCAACTGACGGAATTCAAAAAAGAAGCTGCAACAACATCTGGAGTTTCAGAGCACGCGCACACTGCCTCTTCTGCAAAAGTAAGTGCATCCGACAAACTTTGCAAAGACATCACATTACAAGATGACGTCAATCTTTACAAGAACACACTTCAATATAGAATCACAGTCGTCGAAGAAGGCTTTGCCAAGGAAGCACATGACACCGACAAACGACATGTCGATGCAATCACAAAATATGAAAAAAAGATCATCCAAGAAATGGACGAGACACGAAAAATAACGAACGCGAATTCATTTGACATACACACTGCAGCAACAGATGAAGAAGATCGTTTCAAAAAACAACTCGAAAAACAAGAACAAGATTTTATAGAACAGACCAAAAAACAGATGCAGGACTACGAAAACCGTGCAGGATCCGCAAGACGTCTCGAGGAAATGCAAGCAAAAATGAAGCAGGACGCACACCTCGACACAGTGCCGAAAAAAAAAACAGATCAACTGCACCCGTCCAATACACAAGCGATAGACAGAATAGAGTCGAACGAAGAAGACAAAAAACGAACAGTAGAAGAAGACAAGCAGTACGAAAAACTCGAAGAAAACACACGCAAAGCTGAGGAAGAAATGGATCGATTCCGAATTAAACACGTTGAAGCAATGCGTCATACCTCTGACATGGAAAATCAACACGGTGGACTATCAGACAAAAGAGAAAAGGCCAAAACCGCGGAAGACAAATCTCGTGCAGATCTTGAAAGAGCCAGGAAAGCTTATTTCGACGCATATCATCTACAAATAGCATCACAAAAGGGCAAAAGATTGAGTGCCCGGGACGACACACGACGCAGACACGAACATCTCCACACGTCGCCCAACAGCGAGGCAGACCCCAGGAAAGTGCACGCTGCCTTCATTTCGTCGATCCTCTCGCTCGCGATCGCCCTCGTCGAGCGCGTCTACCCACCCACGCCCGCCGACCCGGCGCGGACGCGCCCGGCCTTTGCCCGCCACGCGCGCGCCGACCCGCGCATCGCCGCATCCGTCGCCCACGCCGAACTGCACGCGCTGTGCGCCCGCATCGCACACATCGCGGAACTCGCGCACGCCGCGAACCTCCCGCACGTCGCCGCGCTGCGCTTCGTCCTCGAGTTCCCGGAAAACTCGCGCCTCGTCTCGCGAGCGACCGCGCCGCGGCCGTCGGGCAGCCCGTACGCCGCCAGGGCGGTGCAGGCCCCGGACCACAAGAACATCGTGGCCATACGCGAGTGCCTCCACAAAACGAAGCTGCAGCACGTGCGCCGCGACGCCGAGGCCTTCCTGAAGTTAGCTTTGCAGCACAGACTGGGAACTTCAGAATCAGACGACTCCGATTGGTTGCAATATGAGAAGCAACATGCCCGAGAACAAGTTCACGAAGACGTCCGCGGCACGCAAGTGTGAGCTGCACTACACCGCCCGCTGCCTGTCCTTTTTCGGGAGCGCGCGCGCCTTCATGCGTTCATGCATGCCAGCGTCCAGCGCGTCCCCGTCCTCGATCACGTGGATCAGGGCGTTGTTGGCCCTCCTCGTCGCGTCGATCGACGCCGCCGCGCACGCGTCCTCCTTCCGCAGGCCCGCGCACATCTTCAGCACAGCGCGATGGAAAATGATATCGCGCGCGTCCCGGCTCTCGCGGCTCGCCCGCATGTACTCCAGCAGCGCCGGCGTGAACATCCCCGAGTCGCACGCCCGTCCGATGCTGCACGGACACAGCAGCGCGCGCACGCTCCCGCCTGCCAGATGCTGCGCGCTCACGCGCGCGCGCGCGCGCAGCAGCCCCAGCGGAACGCGCGCAACGCCGAACGCGGGCGTGCTGCACGCGCGCCCCGCCAGCGCGCCCAGCACGGCCATCGCCAGCATGCCACTCATCGCGCGGCACATGCTCGCCTCGCGCCCTGTCGCGCCTATTGGCCACTATGTTTTGCTTTCGTGTTCGAATACACGCAGCCGTTCGAAACATTCGCTTTCGGGACTCAGATAGGCATGTTTCGGCCTATCCGAATTGACCACACTAATTGTTTACAAGTGGCTATTAAATCAATTCAATTCAATTTATGGACACACCCGCACAAACCACGCTTTACTGCGTTCTGTCTAAACGCAGCCGTTCAGCCGTTCGAAACATTCGCTTTCGTTTATTGACACACCCGCACAAACCACGCTTTACTGCGTTCTGTCTAAACGCAGCCGTTCGAAACATTCGCTTTCGTTTACTGACACACCCACACAAACCACGCTTACTGCGTTCTGTCAGCAACGTGCATCCGCTCCGTCGTGAAGATGCCGCGCACCTGCTTCCAACCACGCTCTACCACCTCCAGCTCGCGCACGCGCTTGCGCAGGCCCTCGTTCTCGCGCCCGAGCTCCGCCTTCTGCGCCGCCCACGCCTCGCGCTCCTCGCTGCTGCTTGCAGTCCCGTCCGCCACCACCGACGCCGCCACCTGCTGGATGTGGTACTCCTGGTGCTTGCACGTCTGCTTCGCCGTTTCGAGGTCCCCTTCCAGCACCTTCACGCGCTGCTGCAGCGCCGCCTTCGTCTCGCGGTGCTCGCACACCTCGCGAACAAAGGCAGCATTCAAGCGCACGAGCGCCGGCTGCAGTTCCCCGCCGGCCGCGCGCTGCGGCCCCCTCGCGTCCGCCTCGCCCTCGCCGAATCCCATCGTCCCTTGCATTTTTTTGCATTGCGTCCGCACGCCCCACACTTAGCCCACTTAGTTTTTTTTCACGCACAACACATCGGCACGCACCTCCGCTTCAATCTCTTCGCGCTTCGGACCACAGCCAGCAGCCCAGAGAAAGAGAGAAAAAGAGTATGATCCACATCTCGTGGTTGCACGTCCTGCAGTTGCCGACGTCCGACAGCTGAAAGTAACACACCTCGGGACAGCTTTCGGCCTGCGCCGCGCTCGTGGCTGGGTCCTCCTGCGCGTGCTTCCAGCCATGATGCAGCAGCAGCAGCACAGCCGCGAGCAAGAAGAGCATCGACGCCACGACAAGCAGCATACGCCACGCTGACCGCGCTTAAATATCGACAACTCAACACACCGAAGACGACATTTGCTTATCACAAACAACAAACGATCGCGTTGCTTCTCACAAACAACAAACGATCAAAGCCTCGGTTTAATCAAAGTCAACTTGAGGCAAGCTCACACGCTGCGACAGGCTCGACCCTACGAGTCGCGGCCGGGCTGCCCGTCGGCCTCGTCGGCCTCGTCGGCCTCGTCGGCCTCGTCGGCCTCGGCGGCCTCGGCGGCCTCGGCGGCCTCGGCGGCCTCGGCGGCCTCGGCGGCCTCGGCCGCCAGCGCGGCCTGCGCGGCAAGCATCGCCGTCGAGTACCGCCTCACGCCAGGCATGTGCACACGCGGCCTCGCAGCCGGCTCGTCCTTCGCTTGTTCCCTCGCGACGGACTCAAGCCTCGCCGCAATCGCAGCCAACGTCGCAGCCACATTGCCCCCGAAATCGGGATGCTCGCCCTGCGACAAAGCCGAGGTGCCCGACGAGAGGTCCTTCGGCGAGAACGCGTCCTGCGCCCCGAGACTCGCTTTCGCGTACTTGGGTGGCGGCTCGTAAGCCCCAGCAGACGACAGCGGCTCGTCCTCGACAACCTCGTCATCCACGTCAACCTCGTCAAAAACGAAAGGATCAAACGCGGCCATCCTTCGATGCCAGCACCGTGCCCCGCTTATATACTCGCGTCCGCTAGTTCGCCGCGCGTCGCCCGAACGCCAGCGCGCCCGACACCAGCACCACCGCCACCGGCAGCAGCACCGTCAGCAGCGCCACCAGCGCGTCCCTCCTGCGCGTCGCCGCCTGCGAGCGCCGCGTGTAAAACCTCGTCATGCACAGCCTCGATTTGAACTTTCGGACGACCCTTCGGTTGTTACCTCAAATTCGAAATTTCAATTTTTCGAAACGAAAAAATAAACGAGCCTTTCGCAGGCAGCCCCCTCCACCGCGCATGCCCGACGTCATGCTGCAGCTCCAGCTCACGCCCGAGGCCGCCATCCGCGGCATACAGGCACCCGGCGCCGCAGCCCCCGTCTTCGCCGTCCACGACTTCTTCGACGTCGTCGCGCAGGCCGTCGCGCGCAACGAGCAGATGCGCGCCATACACGTGCACGGGTACCACACGCCCTCGAAGCCACTCTGCCCATGCGGCGACATCGACACCTGCCAGCACAGGGCGTCTGAGCTCGCCGTACTCGCCAACAACCGTCTGTGGTTCGAAACGCGTCACGGCTTCCTGTACACAATGTCCTCGCACGACATGCTGCAGCGACGCGGCACCTGGTCGAAACACGTCAAGATCTGGGCCGGCCACAGCAGCGCGCCCCTCCGGTGCTGGCACAGGCCGACGCAGAACCGCATGTCGGTAGTCCCAGTCATGACCGTCCCTGAACTGCGCTCGCTCCTGCTCAGGGTGGATCGCGAGGTCGCCAGGACCACTCTCGCCCTCGACGACGTCTTCGCCGATTCAAACGAGTTCGCGGGGACCGCTCTCTTCAACACCCGCGACGCGCGGGTCCGCGAGACCGCCGATGACACCCTCGCCCGCTTCATCAACGGCGACCGCTCCATGCTGCGCGAGGTCCACGTCTACAGCGAGTCCCCCACCGTCGGCGCGAAGCGCAAGTCCAGGCCCGCGCCAAACAAAGCGACCCCGGCCACCACCCCCGCAGCCACAGCCCTCGTCCCCACTCACGTCCCGACACACCCGCCCGACCTCATCGCGCTCGTCAACGACACGTGGCACCGCTTGCAGCGCGCCCACGCCCGCCGCGAGCTCACCACCCCCGAGTGGAAGCGCACGTGCAGTGATCTGTCCGCGCTGTACAGAGATGCCATCGCCGCGCGCTTTAGGCGGGAATGAAGCATTGATTCGCCATGATCGTGGTCATTGCTTATCGTGTAGTGATGGTCATTGCTTATCGTGTAGCTCGTCTTCTGCGCGTCCTAAAACCCTAAATCCTAAAAAAAATAAAACACACATCCGACGCCCGCCGTCCGCCGCCGGCATGCCCGACCTCTTGCTCCAGCTCACGACCGACGGCACAATCCGCGGCACCACAACGCCGGACGCGTCCGCCCCCGTCTTCTGCGTCTTCGACTTCATCGACGTCGTCGGCCGGCCGCCTTATCGACAGGACCCCTCTCACAAGACGCGCAAACGCAAACGCGGCGCTTTCTCGCGCGAAGTCTGGGCGCGCTTGACGTCGCCGCACTCGCGCTTCAGCGCCGACCTCGACGGCCTGTCGGTCGACGCCGCAATCCGCGCCAGCGTCAAGGTCCGCCGCAGCACGCCCACCCCAGTCATGACCGTCCCGGCCCTGCAGAAACTGCTGCTCTTCGTCACCCTCGACCTCCGCAATTCTGTCCGCGACACCCACGGGTACGTCCGCCACAATGCCGCCGACACCCTCGCCCGCTTCGTCGCAGGCGACCACTCCATGCTCGAGGAAATCCAGGTCGGCAGCGACAAACGAAGAGCGGTCAAGCGCAAGCTTGCGCACGGCGAGGATGTCGTCGACTCACAAGTCCACGTGAAAAAGACAAAGCAGATGTCCACTGCCAACACCGACACACGCGACCTGCTCCTTCACCTCACACGCGGGACCGTAGTCCGGGGCACCACCTCACCCGATGCGAATGATCAGGTTGTGTGGTCGGTCCTCGATTTTATAGATGTTGTCGGCAATCAACTTTCTGTGCAGCGGAAATGTTCCGAGTTCTCGAGGCGTTTATGGAAGCGACTGACGCACGATAATTTTGAATTCCACTATTCGTGTGTTCATGCATCGATTCGATGTAATATGAAGTCGCAAAGAAGAAAATTCACACCGGTGATGACCGTCTTGGGATTGAAAAGAATATTGGAACTTGTATACTTAGAATCACATAAAATTGATGGACAGGGACTACGTAAGGACATGGGTCGACGTCCAATGGACTACGAGACCCGCAATAGTCTAGAGACAATATTCGAAAAAATCAAGACCGGCGATCACACAATGATCGAGAATTATAAGTAAAACAGACCATTTTGATGACGACATTTCGGTTCGGACACTCTTTTAGGTACTCCATCTTCTTAAGACAAAGCAGATGTCCACTAGATTTTGTGCGTTCAATTAAATTGGTGCATGTATTAAAGACAGAGCGCAAGCGCGCATGAGTGCAGAACAGGCGGCTGCCAAGCGCCCGTGCGTTCGCGAAATTATACCATGGCACACGGTCGTAATCTCGAATTTCGGTGACAAACGACCCGAAGAGATGGTAGCGGATGCGTTGACGACGTTTTTGCTGAATCGAGGGAATAGCGTGACAAATTGTGTAGTGGTGCCGGATTTTGGTCCGCAGCCGTTTATCCTGGCGAACTCTCGTGAACTGTACGATGAGGATGTGCTTAACAGTCACGGAGTGGTACTTTATCCTGCAGGTACACTCAAGAAACGGTATGTGAAGAAGATGATCCCGAGCACAACACATTTGCGCGATATTGATAGTGAAGTCATGTTTATAATTTGCCATGGTGCTCTGCGAACTGTGGAGACTACCCCCCCACAACCCGGTTACCTGTGTTTCCATGAACCGCACTCTGTGTCTGTTGATGGCAAAGGTATTGTTGGTAACTCACCACAATCTACGCGTATATGGTCTTGTTCGTCGTACACTGCGTGGGACGATGCGTTGAACAGAAATGTTACACATCGGACACGGCCAGACGGTGTTACCTTGTCGCAGGTGGTCTGCAAGTCTGACCTTGTGTTTGTGTTATCGTGTAATACTGGACCGATCATGGAGCAATATAGCTCGGAAGATGACGGAAGAAAAAAACCTGACTTCGTCGTGTTCTTAAGGTCGGTGCCCACACATGACATATCTTTTAATACTTTCCTCGCATTGCTGATCACCGCATTGGAAATACGTGTAGATTCCGGGAGAGCGCTGTATTGGGATGACGTCGTCAGAATGGTTGTTTGTCAGGTTATGTTGTGGGTCCAAGAGCATGGAACAGATGAAGATACATTTTGGAATTGGCTGCGTACAAATGGAATAATCTTGCCAGGACCAAATGCCGGGGATGAAGACGGGTTTCGAATCAAAGGGTGTATAAATACTTATAGATTGACATTTGATAAGAAACTTTTAAAGCACGATAAGCTTATTTTGTTGGAAGAATTGAGATCATTGACGCTCATGATTTGGCACGACGGTCAGAATGGTGTGGCTCGTGGCTATGACAATATCGATCAAGGACGACTAAAGGCTGATCTTGAGGGTTGGAGAGACGGCACCTTGGATTTGAAGGGATACAGTCGCACAGCAACAGCATCAACACCAATATCAACCACGCAGTATATGAGTCTCGCGATGCTGTTGCGTCAACTGGAAGGTCTCACGCATGGCGTGTGATGCAGCCGGTTTAGGGTATATACGCGTCCCTGAACCGAAATGTGTAACGCATAAAGTCACAGAAACAGACCATTTTTGACGATGACATTTGGGTTCACAACAACCTTTTTTTAGGTACTCCCATCTTCTTCTTCTTACTTTTTAAATTTATATATTTATATATATATATATATATATATATATATTATATATATATATAATATATATAAAAAAAAAAAAAAAAAGAAAGGAGAGAAAAAAAAAAAAAAAATATAATAAAAAAAAAATAAAGAAAAAAAAAAAATAAAAAATATAAATATTTTTATAATAAAGAAAGGGGGGGGGGGGGGAGGGGGGGTCTCCGGGGAAAAAGACTGTCCTGAACCGAAAACTGTCCTGAACCGAAATGTGTAACGCATAAAGTC
>Ga0114978_10004336_pt1 | contig 11502 bp, 11 predicted proteins | sample S_140212_EF_Meta_FD_87027 | JGI IMG/M metagenome (GOLD analysis project Ga0114978, IMG submission 87027) | Freshwater microbial communities from Lake Simoncouche, Canada to study carbon cycling - S_140212_EF_MetaG | ecosystem: Environmental > Aquatic > Freshwater > Lake | place: Lake...
GGCTTAATTTATACGACGTCAGCACAGTTCTTAAGTTCGCGCTTTTTTCCAGTGAGGTCTTCACAACTTGCTTCCGCTGCTGGTGGCATTAGGCCTGGCAAGCCAAAACACATATGCGTCACATACCGCATTAATACAAGTAAATTTATTGTTCTTTGACCTGCTGTATGTTCACACCCCTGGGAGCAGTTACGTGACTTCCCCAGGCATAAGCCTGGTGGCGAATCGAACGGTGAAATCGTCGGTAAAAATAGCGAGCACAGGGGGCGATCAACTCATCACACACACAATCCACACAGTGTGCAGTGTTAGTCAGAGAGCGTGAGAGGGAGGAGCTTGAATGTGCATGTGATTTTGAGCTTCAGAGTGCGCGTGGGCTTGAGTGGGAGTGCTGTCGTAGGTTGAGGTTTTGAGGTAACATGCCACTATACAGCAGATCCACGCTCAGTGAAGCGCCCGGCAAGATAAACTTCATTTTTACCTCATGCACACTGATAATGATTATCATATTATTCAACATTAAGGTGTTTTCGGCAAAGCATTCGGAATTTTCCTTGAAAGGGTCCGCGTTCGTTTGTACTTCCCCGGTTGATAAGGGGAAAGGGGCTGTTCAGTAGCCCATTTGGTTTCGGGGTTGGGGCGCACAGGCTCACTCTCATGTTGCAAGTTTGGGTGTTGCATCTTGCCGGGCTCGTCATCGCAAGGGTTGTCGTAAAGAAGAGTGTCAAGGTTAAAGTGGTTGAGATGGTTTGCGTGACTGCAATCGACTGCTGCACCTTCACCGTCTTCGCATCCATCGTCATCGAGGCTCTCTTCGCTGAATTCTTCATCCCCAGCGTGTTGTCTCAGTTTGAATCCAGTCGTGGAGTACTTGGGGGCTCGAAAGCCGAAGCCTGCAGAGGCATCAGGTGATCAAAATATGGAGAAATATGGACGCATGTTTCAGGTGTAATGTCAAGGTCTTGTTCACATACCCTCTGGCATTTGGCTGAGCGGCAACAGCGACAAGGAGTAACTGCATCAACAAAATGAACTTCAAAATATGGTGCACGTTGATTTTGCTTACATGCTTTGCATATCCGGTCGAGACAGGCGCTGCTGCTGCTCCTGACCACCCCTTGCACTTGACGATGGGCATCTTCGGGACTGCAGGAGACCTGTGCCCTCACAAGATGCGTCCTCAGCTGGACCATCATCTATGTCGCTACTACCACTGCTATCATCATTGATGAACTCGTTCAAGCTCCCCTGCGATTCATCCTCTCCCTCATGACCCTGGCTCATGTTGCAATCATCACTCTGGCTGGCTTCAAGATTCATCAACTTGCTGGTATTTTTTTCAAGAACCAGCAGGTCAGCATGCCTTTTTTTGCAAGCTGGGCAACGCCACTTGCCACTTTTTGGAGCGTTTTTTCTGCCAATGCACTCCATGTGGACCTTTGCTTTGGTTGGGCACTCGTCTCCATCTCGACAGGTAAAGATTAGTCCAGTTTTTTTGCCGCAATGGTCACACGCGGGTTTTGGGGCATCTGGGCTACTGCTGCTGCTGACGGCGCGCGATTTGCGTTTGCCATCCCTTTTCATTCGCTTAAACACGATTTGGGATGGCGATTGTAGGATTGATGATGTGTCTTCTACCAGCAGCTCGGGAGAAGCTGGATCATTGAAGCTGGCCTCGCTTCCAAGCATCCAGTCAGGCAGCATTGCAGCAAGTGCATCAAATGAAATGATGGCCGAGTTCAGGGTGCTCATGAATGTTGGCGGATAGCAAGGTTCTCCTTTGACCAGCATCCAGGAGGGAATATGGGAGGCAAGTGTGTCATACGATTCGATTGCAGAAACACTAACCAGCTGATGCAGCATCGGGTTTGAACTCGAGCGGGGAGGGGGGACGGTATTTGTTTTTACGCAGTGAACCAGCCGGCTTCAGCAGGTGAAGTGCAATGCAGGTACTGCGCGTATTGTACAGCAGTGTCAGGAATCATCAGACTGGTACATGGCGCATCACTATGTGGGGTGGGAACGTGTCAAACGGCAGTGGGAACTCTGCATAATAAATTCAATCAAAAAAATGTGTTTGCCGCGGTTTTGGATGGATACTTTCATTACTGAGTAATTAGGGTAGTATATATATATATATGTATATATAGGTATAGTATGATGATTACTGTAGATTGTGAAGAGTGGGAACAGTCCCGAGTATATAGTGGGAACATTGGCGAGGTCGTACGTTTTACACGCACTCGTGCACACAGCTCGGGTAGCAGCTCGATGCTTTACACGCACACAGGCACATGCTGGCTAAGGAAGCAGTTCGTCTCAAATGTGAACCTAAAAGCAGCCACAAGTCTGAGAAGTGTCAGTTATACCAAGCTGCAATGCCATCTACTCGCTCGCGCGGTATTACTGCGACAAAAACCTTGCCTGAACTATTCAGCATCGTGCAGAAGCTGCAACTTGACGTTGCAAGGTTGCTTCGCCAGAAACGCTACAAAAATGGAGCCAACGGCAAAGACGGCGCGGCTGGTATCAATGGTCTTAACGGAGCTGCCGGTGCATCAGGAAAAAATGGCACCAATGGCAGGAATGGTACCAATGGGAAAGACGGTGCTGCAGGTCAGGCTGGTACAAACGGCCTCAATGGAGCTGTCGGTGCATCAGGGAAAAACGGTGCTGATGGCATGAATGTGATCAGTGACACAGTAGTTGGTGCGTCAGGTGAGGCTGGCAGCATTGCAGCTGTCAGTGCACTTGGCAAAACTGCTGCTGATGGGAAAGAGGTCCCAGGTGGCAAGGATGTCGCAACATTTTCAGAGTGTCGCCGCATCCTTGTGAAAGTTGTGTGCAATGACAACGTTGACGGTCTGACCTTCCCCCTGAGGTTTCATATGTCAAAACGAGTCCCATTCACCAAGATTATGGCGTTCATATGCCAAAAAGCAGGTGTTCCTTTATGCCCCGCATCGCAGAGCATGCACCTCTCGAGTTGGGGGTTACGTATCGCCGAAACAGACAACCCAATAACTCTTGGATACGGCGATTGTGACGAAATGACTATGAGCTTGAACCGTGACCGCTACCAGTGACGCCGCCCCGACACAATGCAGTACTTGCGTGTTTTTGTGCACAAAAGTTATAAGTAAATGCGTGTGCCCTCTGTCTATACTCTGCATGTGGTGGGAGCGGGGGTAATGATAGAGGAAGCAGCAGCAGCAGCAGTTTTGGTTGCTGTATATTGTGATATTGATCCCCAGTGTTGAGGCAGAGTGGTATGGGCATTGTACAGCATGCCTCGTCAAAATCGCGTGAAGAAAGAGGGGGGGTACATACGCGATGTTCGTTTGATTTATTGACGCTGTTAGCGCGCTGCACTCTGAGCTCCCACACGCATCATATTGATCTGCCACAGCGTTCGCTGGCGAGAGTCGCTGCGAAAGTGTACTCGTTATCCGCTGCATTTAAAGACACGCCAAAGCGCGCGACAGATGTCTGCATTGTGGTTCAATCCTTAAAAGCTTGAAAGATGGAGGCCACTGTGTGAGAAGAAGTGTGAAGGGACGAGAGGCGTGAGAGAGGGTGCAGGAGGTGGGGTGTGTGAACCTGGCAGCACTGCAAACTCCAGCCTCAGCAATGCAATGCAAGGTGCTTCTTGGACAATCGCAGCATATGCTCAAACACAAGATACCTGAACGTATCATCGTCGCGCATCACAGCTGCAACTTGTACCGGGTGCTGCTGCAACACGGCATCCGCAGCGTCCACCGCCTGAGGCCCGCCGTAAAAAAGCTTCGAGAACTCCGAGCGCGCACTCTGGATTTTGGTTTTAAGCGTTAGGGTTTAGAGATTGGGGTTTGTGATTTGGTGTTTAATATTTAGGATTTGCACATATTGAGCTGTTGAGAAGGATGGGGGTTTTGCACAGCGGCCGCATTGACTACCTCGCAGTCCTGGCTCGTGCCGATCAAGATTGATTGGCTGCAGGCTAAAAACCCAGGTGGCGATGGGATATGTGCTGTTGTTGAGGATGCGCGCAACACGCAAATGAGTGCGAACCAGCATGCGCTTGGTTGAGGGTAATCGCTGCATCTGAACCCCTTGAGTTTGGGTTCCTTCCAGGAATTTTCTAGCAAATTTCGGTTACAAACATTGTCACTCGGGGAGTCGGGGGGGTCAGTTCGTTATGCCAACATGTTTGGTCGGTTTTTGCGTCTCTGTGTGACGATTCGGCCGGCATCATCACAAAAACAAAAATCAAATTGAAATGTGTAACATGTCACAGCTCGGTCGTGGGTCAGGTCATTATTAAATGCCCTGACCTGGACTTCTTCTTTTGTTGTTGTGATGGGAAGAATCAGATTTTCGCCCACTGTGATACTGTCACAATCCCACCGTAGAGACGACTGCGTTGTGATCCCACTCTGAAAAATAGAACAGTGACTTGGTTGATTAAAATACATGCTATGCATGCGGCAGTTACGGTCGCTCGCACTAGGAGAGGCCTCCTGAATATGACGGTTGATACTCCCTGGCAGGGAGCGGTTTGGCTATGTATCAACGGTTGGAAATGGCCGCGGGGGTCGATTAGTCCGAGATGCACACATGTGCACACCGATCAACTAAAACACTCGGTTCATCCAGTGGCTCTTCTCTTTATGAGCAAATTTACCCCCAATTCTGACTCGAAATGAGCCTCACAAAAGGATCAAACATGGACGGAGCCTTTGATGTTTTATTTAGGAATATAGAAAGGTCAACGGATCCCGAAGAGCTGTTGAAGGAGATTATCAAGTGGGAAGGTGTGTCTTCGCATGCTCAACTTTTTGCATTTGGTGCAATGCAAAGGTTGAGGGACCTGGGATGGAAGATTCCAAAGTATGCCCGAGATATCCAGAACGAGGGGAGAAGACTGATGGTCAAGGAGTTATTATCCAGGGAATATTCAAGAGTCAGCGAGAAAACTCTCAATGTTTACGTCTCCAACTTCAATAAGTTTTTGAGAATGGATGACGAAGAGTTTAAAAAACTCGAAAGAATTACCATTACGCACTCAAGAGGTAGGCACGGAGGTTTGATGGCTTTGAGTGAAGTTGAAATCCCTGTCTCTCTGTCTGCGGTGGCTCAGTTAGGAGAAAGACGTATTGAGATGGAGGAGGAGGAGGAGGAGGAGGAGGAAGGTCTGGATGAATCGGGGGAAGGTACCGATGATGATGTTGATGAGACGAGTGAAGATGTTGTGTTTGAAGATGGTTTAGCTAGCGATGGAGTAGCTGGCGAGGCTGCAGATGAAGCTGATGGTTCTGTTGCTCCTAGAAGATCCTCGAGAGCCAGAGCAGGGCATGCGGGGCAGCAAGAGTCTGTAGCTGAAAGTGATTCTGGGTCTGTTGATGCAAAGGTGCATTCACGACGTCCAGCAAGGCGTGCAGTGCAAGACAGTTTCTTGGTTGAAAGACCAAGCAAGCGGATCGCTCTGGACAGTTCAATGATGCTCAATGATTTGCTTCACACAACCCAGTGGGTAAGGCGCATGCATACACACATGCAAGATCGCGCAAATCAATGTATGATGCTTGTACAGGCGCTTGCAACTCTGGAGGCCCTGGACAGAGATCCGAGGGAATTCAGCCCGAAGGAACAGGAACATTCGTTTGGATTGCTGCGAGGACGCGCGGAAGTGCTGGATAATTTGTACATGAAGGGTGAGCGTTTTATGGTGTTGTTGGTGTGTGTGTGTGTGGTTTGACAAGCTGTCAAGGTCCGAGGTATGCATGCATGGTCAATGAAACCATACAGGCTCTGGAATCATACAGGGGCCCGGATCGCGTTGAAAACGTGGCAGCATTCCACGATCTGTTGAGGAAGCGTGGTTGGGCAGTTACGCCAAAGTTGTGGGCCCGGGCCGAACTCACGTGCGCAGCAATCGTTGCTTTGGACCCGACCTTGGTGTACGACGGCATTCGTCAGAAAGACCGACAAGGTGAAAACTTAGCGTGTAGAACGCGGAGTTTTTTGCTGACATTATTTACAGATGACACTGTTCAAAGCAGGGGCATGGCTTTTATGCACGAAAAGCTGCAAGCGATCGTAGTCGCACGACTGAAAAGGTACGGTATCGGGAGAGCAGCCCCCAGTATGGCGGAGGCACTTTCGGCCGTTGTGCTGAATTCAAATGGTAAGAAGTGCATGTTTGAATGAAATTGTATGGACGCTTATTCCGCTGCAGGAAGTTACAAGCAAGCGTCGAAATTTCAATATTTGCCCGCTTCACTGCTGAAGATGGATTGTGCATCAAAAACACCATTTATTTTTGAGATGACAAGTGCGCCAGCATTCTCACTTGGAAATGGGTTCTATGTTGCGACGACAACAGTGCATCTGGAGCGAACAGTTTACCTCAAAGTCACTGCGAATCAGTTGAAGTCGTTTCCCCAAGGCCTCATGCCAAAGACGAAATTCGATCGTATGAAGGCAGTCGCGAAGGAAGATTATGATGATAGGCTGCTTGTGCCGACGGCCACGGGCTATTGCATACAAACGCTCATTGGTATGCAGTTATTGTTGTTGGCTTAGGCCGTGTTTGTATAAGCTGAACCCTGACAGGTTTTGAAACATCGGTGAGGTTGCTGTCTTTCAACTACAAGAAGAAAGCGACAAATACACAGTGCTTTCAGCGTTTTGATTTTGATTCGAAGGAAGTAATCATGCAGCCCGCAAAAGCGCAGGTTGAGCTCAAGCCGTTTGTCTCTAAGGCAAGTGCAAAAAGCGCAAAGCGGGAACATGTTTTTACTGTAGGAACGAGGATGATTGCGGTGCCCCACGAGGGATGTACGCATTTGGAGGATTTGAGGGTACAGGGACTTCACACAGACGGGCCACGAACGTATCGTTCACTGCAGTTCGACGAGAACGGCAACCTCAGAGCAGATGCACCTTCTACAGCTGCACTAGACACAGCCATACCGTTCGACCTTCTTCACGGACCTGATGCTTCTACTTCGGTGTTACTCGCCTTTTTCACAAACACGCTCTTAGGGATACCCCCAAAGTCTCGACAAGGACGCCATCATTCACAGGCGACGGTTTCAAAAGCAGAATCTGTTCCTTTAGGAACAGGTGTTGCCTTCCTTTTTGACACATTTCATCAGGTATGAGTTCGTGCAAGCGTGTGTCATACATGCGTCTACAAGAACCGTAATTGTTTGGACAGTAACACATTGTTTTCAGGGGTGGAGTTTGGCAAAGGAGTGCGTGCACGTCAGAGGGCATGTATATGCATTGGGACCCGATTTACGCTGTTTACCAGTTTGGGAATTGGAACATATGTTCCAGTTTTTGTCGTGCCTCGCTCGTGACACGGCGTCAATGGACGATGTGCGCTTGGTTTGGGATTAGGGTTCTGTTGTGGTAGTATGCGCGTGACTTAACAAGCCCTCAGGGTTTGAAGATGAAAGCATTTGATTGCCTTGGAACGTTCCAGTTCGAAATTTAGTGAAATTGCAGTAAATCATTGGTTGCATTGCATGATGTCCTAAGGAGCAAGCGCAAAAGCGCGCTCTTTTTTGTTTGTTGTTGAACTTTACCAAGCGCAAGGCGTGAAATGCGCGGGTTGAATTGAAATTGGAAGCAACGGCAATCAATTAAGTTTATTGTGCAACGAAACAAGCAGCAAAACAGGTGTTGTGCGGCCGCGGACACCCATCGAGGAACATCAAACGCATTCCCAATGCAGATGCTTGATCACACTAGACTGTGCAAGCTTTATATTCTTGCGGCAGCAAGCAGCAAAACAGGCTCGGTCGCAACGTGACGTTGGTTCTCTTGGATCATCAGCCGCCTTGCAATTGCCAATGGATGAGCGCAATCACCTGGTCACGCGTTGTTTGTCGCTGCACCTAGCATAGCAGTTGCAGCCGCAGCCGTGTCGCCGACACCATTGAAAGAGCATCACACGTCTAACCGTTGTCGGGGTAGAACCCTCTTTTTGATGCCTTGGGCGCAATAACCTGCTCACGCGTCATGTTTTGCCGCAGTAAGCAGCGCACTTGCAGCCGCAGCAATGTCGCCGTCGCTCTTGAGGGAGCATCTGTTGAGAAAACCACCCTATTGTTGATTGCTTTCTGGCCTTTGTGCTGGAATACTTCTTCCAGATTCGAGTCTCAGGCAGCATTTCATGTACACAGCCCTTGCCTTTCACCACAACTGCTGGGAGGCAGCGGCAGCCACGATTCCGTAGTATCAAATGGTCGTTCAGCTAGCACGAAGCTCAGTATTTTATAGGTGCTTTTGGACAATAGAGGCAGGGGTTCTGACGCTAAAAGGACAGGCGTTTACTATACGCGCAAGGCGCGCTTTGAGATCTCTGATGCAGTGGGGTGATGATGTCGTCGCTCAGTTGTGAAAGCTACTTGTAACTTTGTTTCACCCCAAATTAGCTAATGGACAGGGCTGAGAGCAGAGATGGGATGCAGCTGGGGAGGGAAGTTCATCTCGAATTATGACGGACTGAGATGCAAATGAAACGGGACGAAATTGAGGGAAAAGAGGGGAGTTTCATCTCGATAAGACGGACTGAGATGAAAACTGAGAACTGAGACGGGATGAAACTGAGCAGAGCAGAGAATTTCATCTCGATTTTCATCTCAGTTTTTTTTTTGTTTCCACCCTGTTCCCACCTGTTCCCACCCCATTAGTGTGCGGTCGACTCACATTTTTATTTCGTACTGTCACTCAGTTGATTTTCGAAAGCTAGCGTCATTGTGTGGGACCCCTTGGGACGACAAACAGGGATGAAACTGAGACGGGATGAAACTAGTGGAGAAAGGCAGTTTCATCTCGGTTTTGGTCCCAGTTGTTTCGTTGTTGATGTGAATGTTTTGCAAACGACAGGGATGCTAGAGGCAACGAAAAATCTCGGGAATTGGATGGGACAGTTGCAATAATGGGAAGCGCTTCTGGCGTGTTCTCCATGAGTTAAACCCGGCGAGCAGCATGCGGAAAAACATATGCCAATTGTGGGCGCACGGTTCAGAATGTTGCACGTACTGTTTCGTTTGTGACCAGCAGCAACAGCATCAATGCACTTGGGTAGATGTGATGCGCTGTATGGTTCAAACACAAGCAGGGTTGGGCTACCGGTGCAACAAGTTCCGAAACATGTTCAAAGAATGGTTGAGCGTGCAAAGACAGCCGGATTAAAGCCAGCGAGGAGTTTGAGTGGAGGTCGATGGGAAGGGTATCGTCAGAAACTTTGTCTGCCTCCTGCATCGCGTACGGAGCAGCATTCTAGCGCGCCAGGTCATAAAAAGAAGTTGGGTGTGCGTAAGGCTGGGGAATTGGGCGTATCAGGTGCTCTTGTTCAAGAGAAGAGAGCCATCGAAAGGATTTCACTCCACGGCAGAGGGTTTCGGGCAAATTGCGTTGTTGCTGCCTCTATTCCCCCTCCATCCTTCTCCCCATTCATGCTTTCCGGTGGGCAGAAGGCAGTTAGTGCACCATCTGGGGCTGTTGAATCAGAAATTGCTGCTGCATATGAAGTGGTCGCGACTGCTGAAAGTGGTGCTCCTGCGGTTCATGCAGCAGCCGGAATGATTTTTGAAGCACAAGCTGCTGATTCCCCATCCAGGCTTTTGGTTGGGCAAGAGGCAGTACATGCGACTTCGGTTTTGGAGACACAAGCTGCTGCTGCACATGAAGTGGTTGCACTTGCTGAGTGTGATGCGCCTGCGGCTCATGCAGCATCCAATCTGTCTTCCGAAGCACGAACTGCTGCTGCGTGTGAAATGGTTGCTCCTTCTAAAGGTGTGGCTCAGGTTCGGCCAAAGTCGCGCAGGCAAAAGGATGGCGGAGCATTTCTGTCCCATAAGGATTTATTGGGTTTAGTGAAGGTTGTTAACAGTGAACTGGAAAGGAAATTTCAAGCTAAGAACTTGAAACAGATGACTGTTGCACAGCTGGACAAGTTTTTAGATGCCCACGAGAAAGGTAACACCCCGAACGGTTTAACAGCTGTTGCATCTGTCGTCGATGGGCAAGCGCGAATGTCTCAGGGCGTTGCCCGTGACCCTCAGCATGCATCTTCAAGAATCAATGCATGTGAAGCTCTACGGATGCGGCAAGAAGTGCACAAACATCGTATCCTTTCGTTGCAGCAAAAAGCAGCTAGAATGGCTGAACACTCAACAACGTTACAGTTACTCAAAATTCGTGATTTGCTTCGCCTCAAGAAAGACTTTGAAGGACTCGGATCAACTGAAATGGTGGGCCGGATTGAGTCTCAGCTGGAAGAGTTGCATAGAGGGTTGCCTCAAGTAGGATTGCCAGCAGCAAAGCTGTAATTGAAGCAGCGCCGAGTTAGGTTAGGGTCGGGTTTGATTAAGTTTGCTGTTTATGGCTCTCGGGTTTGAGGCTCGGCTCAGATTATGGTATAAACAATAAATTTTATTGCTGCAGCACCAGAATGCACGCAGTGCCTGTGTTCTCAGCCACTGCAGCTGCTTTTGACCGCGCACAGTGCAGTGCAGAGATAACAAGTACCGGGTTGAAGGGTTGAAGGGTTGAAGGGTTGAGTGGTTGAAGGGTTGAAGGTTTGAAGGTTTGAGGGGTTGAAGGGTTGAAGGGTTGAAGGGTTGAAAGGTTGAAGGGTTGAGGGGTTGAAGGGTTGAAAGGGTGAAGGATTGAAAGGTTGAAGGGTTGAAGGGTTGAATGGTTGAATGGTTGAAGTGTTGAATGGTTGAAGGGTTGAAGGGTTGATGGAGAGGGTAGAAGGATTGAAAGTTTGAAGGGTTGAAGGGGTAAAGGATTGAAGGGTTGAAGTGTTGATGGAGAGGATTGAAGGTTTTGAGGGTTGAAGGGTTGAAGGGTGGAAGGGTTGAAATGTTGAATGATTGAAGGGTTGAAGGGTGGAAGGGTTCAAATGTTGAGGAAGAGGATAGAAGGATTGAGGGTTTGTAGGGTTGATGGGGTGAAGGTTTGAAGGGTTGAAAGGTTGATGGAGAAGGATTGAAGGTTTTGAGGGTTGAAGGGTTGAGAGGTTGAAGGGTTGAAGGGTTGAAGGGTGGAAGGGTTGAAATGTTGAATGATTGAAGGGTTGAAGGGTTGAAGGGTTGAAATGTTGATGAAGAGGGTAGAAGGATTGAGGGTTTGTAGGGTTGATTTGGTGAAGGTTTGGAGGGTTGAAAGGATGATGGAGAAGGTTTAAATGTTTGAAGGGTTGAAGGGTTGAGGGGTTGAAGGGTTGAAAGAGTTGAAGGGTTGAAGGTTTGAAGGTTTGAGGGGTTGAAAGGTTGAAAGGTTGAAGGGTTGAAGGGTTGATGGGTGGAAGGGTTGAAAGGTTGAAGGGTTGAATGATTGAAAGGTTGAAGGGTGGAAGGGTTGAAATGTTGATGAAGAGGGTAGAAGGATTGAGGGTTTGTAGGGTTGATGGGTTTGAAGGGTTGAAAGGTTGATGGAGAAGGTTGAAGGTTTGAAGGGTTTAGGGTTGAGGGGTTGAAGGGTTGAAGGGTTGAA
>Ga0114978_10004340_pt1 | contig 11496 bp, 4 predicted proteins | sample S_140212_EF_Meta_FD_87027 | JGI IMG/M metagenome (GOLD analysis project Ga0114978, IMG submission 87027) | Freshwater microbial communities from Lake Simoncouche, Canada to study carbon cycling - S_140212_EF_MetaG | ecosystem: Environmental > Aquatic > Freshwater > Lake | place: Lake...
AGATACTGTTCGGGATAAAATCCACGGAGGGTTGCTGCCACAGAGCCGGCCAAGCCTGCACGGTCGAATGCTTTTTTACCCAAGGCGATCACTCCCGGCGCCCGCCGCAGGATCTCCGGTTGAAAATACTTGTTTCGCACGGGGACCATCAGGACCGACATTTCGCGCCGGGCCCGTTGGACGCTTTTCTCCAGCGACGCACCCCTGTCGATCTCCGCTTCGATCCCCAGATTCCGCAAGTCCCGCAAGACCCGCGCCGGCATGTCGGAGGAGAGAAGAACGTCCATTAGTTTAAGTCGTCGCTTTAGGTGGAGGTGCCCCTGGTGCACCGAAAACCGGAAAAGGTCCGTCCCAAGCGAAGGGCTGAGTTCGTATCTGGCGATCCCATGCCGACCCCGGATGACGGGCCGAGTGGTAGACAATCCAGTCGGTGCCATCGGTGCCCGTGGTGAAGGAGGCGTGACCGGGGGCTTTGATGTCGCTCGTCGAGGCAAACACAGGTTGTGGGGACTTGCGCCAGGCACCCGGATCCAGAGGGTCGGCACGCGGAGGAAGCGAAAGAAGCCCCAAGCAATAGTGATCGGACCAACTGCCGGCCGCGGAGTAAACGATATGGATCCAGCCATTCTTTTGCAGGACCTGCGGTCCCTCGTTGATTGCAGGAAGGCCATCCGGTCCGCCGGAACCAAGGCGTTCCCAATCGTGAAGCGGGGAAGAGATGAGCACTCGGGGGCCCGACGGCGTGAGGGAGTCCTTCATGGGACAAAGATAAAGGTGCTGTGCGGTGTTTTCGTTTCCTTCCCACCCGGACCAGACATAAAACCACCCGCGTTCCGGATGGCGTAGGAAGGTGCCGTCAATGGCCCATCGATCCGGTTCCAGGGCGAGCGGTCCATGGAATTCATACGGCCCCAACGGATCGGGATGACGGCGTACCAAGGCCACCACGCGATGGTTCGCATTGTCGCCGTCGTCGGCCGCCACATAAATAACCCACCCGCCCTCCATCGCATGGAGTTCCGGTGCCCATAATTCTCGCGAAAACTCCCCGCCTTCCGGACCCCGCCAGACCAATACCGACTCTTTTTCCGCCAAGGCCGACAAGCTGGGAGCGCGGCGCAAGCACACGGCATCATTCGTGCTGTTGACGTGGCAGTAAAGAAATTCATCCAGATGGCGCAGCACCCACGGGTCGGCGCCGGCATCCAGCAAGGCGAGTTGGCCGGATAGGATCGCCTCGGATGTCGAAACGAGATTTCCCGGCGCGGGGTTCGGGGGGCAGTTCATCAGCTCGTCGCTCGCCATAATCGGTAGTGTTCGTGGGCAGTGTCGATGCGGAACGATCCGAAACCCCGGTCCTGTCTATCGCTTTTGTTTCCAGAGTCCCCAGGAAGAATCGGCACCCGGGGTTGTGCTGTCCCAAGTTTGCTCCCACTTCAGGCGCTCCACGTGACCGTCGGCAAAAAGATAGTTGGCGGCACCGGAATGGCGGGTGGCGGCGATGTTGTTCGAGTTGGCTCGACTGATTTTTCCCGGCTCATTCGCATCGTTGAGACGGACGTGGTGGTAGTTTTTAAAAACCCCATCCGCGATGAGAATCAACTTGGACTGGCTGGGCAACGAAATCAGCTTGATGGCTCGCTCTTGTCCCACCTCGTTCATGGATGCGTTGAAGCGGTATGAGTTGGGAATTGCGCCCACACCGATCTGGTAGTTGGAGAAAACATTTCCCTTGGTCTGGTCGGCGGGACAACGGCAGAGGGATGCGCTTTTTTCGTTGTAAACCCTTTTTCCGTTTGGTCCCGGAGTTCCCTTTTCGAGATAATCCAACAACACTCGGTCCCATCCTGCCCATTCGGAGGTCGAGTATCCCCAGCTGGTGTCATTTGCGCCGCCGGGGGTGCCGAAGTTGGGTCCTTGGTTGAACCAGGCTTTCAACAGGTAGCCGTTGTTCTCCGCGGCAAATCGTTGCACCCCGATACCCAATTGCCGGAGGTTGCTGGCACACCCCGCGGCCTTGCCGGAATCCAAACCACGGCTGATCGCGGGGATCGCCACAGCGGCCAGCACCGCAATAATGCTGATGACAACCAGCAGCTCGATCATCGTAAATCCGGCAGGGGATGAAGATTTACAGCGCACTGTAAAATATACTTAAGACCGCTCGGCTATATGCGCCATGCCGATTCCTCCCGTTTGCATGCCGTTTTTTTCCGCTGCTGGCAAGGGAAGCGGAGCTCGAGCCCATGTCGGCTGTCGTTATGTGCGCAGCGGCATAGCAAAAATTGCCTCTCGCATGTCTAAATTACCGCCTAGCGACGTCCTTAAACTGGTTTAAATTAATGCGATGAAGATGTGTCCGCGCGCGGGGCTCGTCCGGTTGCTGGGCATTTTGCTCGGCAGCGGCATCGCGACAGTTTCGGCGGCGGAAATTCAATGGGGTAATCCGGCCGCAGCCCGTCCTCCCACTCTGCTTCAAGGCATGGGCGATCCGACCATTATCAAAGAGGGAAGTTGGTTTTACATGTATGGCAGCGGGGCTGGCATTCCGGGGGTGCGCAGCACCAACCTGGTGAATTGGTCGGCACTGCCGCGGGTTTTCCCGACCAACGATTCACCGCCTTGGTCGCCGATCTCTCCCGATCCCGCTTTGGCAGGTGACCTTTTCTGGGCGCCGCAAATCACCAAATACAACACCCAATATCGGATGTATTACAGCCACTCCACGGTGGGCAGCCAGCGCTCGGTTATCGGTCTCGCCACGGCCAGCACCTTGGATCCCAACAGCGGTTCCTACGGTTGGACGGATCAGGGGCTTGTCTTGGAGTCGGTGGTTGACGATCCGGGTGGATACAACGCGATCGATCCGAAAATGCACGTGGAGGTTTCGGGGGAAAACGGGGCGGGTGGAAACAATGTCGGCAAGAACTGGCTGATGTGGGGCTCCTATTGGAGCGGAATATTTGCCGCTTCGTTGAATCGCAACACCGGGAAAAGCGTGGGAGCAGGCAAATACCAGATCGCCTCCCGCGCCCAGACCAACGGGGCCGGGCCCGGCATCGAGGGACCTACAGTGGTTTGGAAGAACGGCTACTATTATTTGTTTGTCTCCTACGACGTTTACGAAAGCTACAATGTGCGCGTGGGTCGTTCGACCAATCTCGTCGGGCCCTATGTGGACCGTCTTGGCCGTTCGATGACCAACGGATTCGCCACTCCTTTGTTGGCGCCTTACGGAAAATGGCGCAACACGGGCCACAACGATGTCCTCGTTGGCCAAACCACCGGCTATGACATCTTTGTCAATCATATCTGGGTCAAAAATCCCGATCCGAACAAGGGATATCCAGAGCGCGCCTTGCAGGTGCGACCGATGTTTTGGGACAGCGATGGTTGGCCGCTGGTGGGAGAACCCATCACCCAATATCCCCCGGCCGCCGCCACGGCGCTGCCGGGTTCCTGGGTGCATCAGACCGGTTGGAGCAACACGACTTATTATACCTACGCGGCCAACGGATCCTTCCTCACCTCCTCCGGTAAAAACGGCACGTGGCAGACCAACAGCAATCGGTTGACCCTCATTTGGTCGGACGGATTGGTGCAACAACTGGCCATGCATCCGGACGGCAACAGCTACGTGGGCCGGGCGGCGGACGATTCCGACATCCGCGGTTGGCGCGTCCCAGGCACTCCGCCGGGCACCAACGGTAGCTACAATCTGGGATTTCACTGGCAGGGCGGCGCGATTCCCGGGGTGGGCGATGTGGCCATCGTGGAGGACGACGGCACAATGTCCGTTTCAGCCAGCGACCCGGATTGGCGGCTTACCGATCTACGCATCGGCTCCAGCATGGGAAGTTTGGGTGCCATGTCACAGACCGGGGGAAAGGTCACTCAGGATGGATGGATGCGCGTCGGGATCAACGGGACCGCATCCCTTGATCAGTCGGGTGGCACAAACCAGATCGGCGGCTTTCTCACTGTGGGGGAAAATCAGGGATCCTCGGGATCGGTGAACCTTCGCGGCACCGGGGTGTTGAGTTGCTCTGACCTGGCAGTGGGCTGGGCTCATTTCAGCTCCAAAGGTGAGTTCTCCATGCAGGATGGGATTTTCAACGTGAGCCAGGCCAGCTTCATCGGTCTCGAGGGCACGGGCACGTTCAGCGTGGCGGGAGGAACCATGAATATTGGCGGAAACAGTTGGGGCGCTTTTCGGATTGGCAACTGGCCCAACACCAATTCCATGGGCACCGGCACACTGAATCTGTGCGGCGGCGTGGTGAACGCCAACAACACCACGTGGGTGGGAGGATTCGGCAACGGCACGATGAATATCACGGGGGGAACGTGGAACCAGATCGCCGGAAACGTTTATGTGGGGCAGAAGGCGGACGCCACGTATTTGGGGCAAGGGGAAGTGAACCAAAGCGGGGGAACCTTGAACTCTTGGTACGTATTCCTGCATCAGGGAACCTACAACCTCAAGGGGGGAACCTTGTCCGTTGCCGGAGTAGGCGACGGAGCGACCAATGCAACCGGGATTCTTAATTTGGACGGGGGCGTGCTGCGCGCCACGGTTCCCAACGCCAACTTTCTCGCCGTTGACACAGCGACGGTTCAGGCCGGCGGCGCGATCATCGACACGCAGGGCAACGACACCACCATCGCCCAGCCACTGGCCGGCCCCGGTGGCTTGACCAAACGGGGAACGGCGCGGCTCAAGCTCACGTGTGCCTTGGCCTACCTCGGGCCGACCAAGGTGGAGGCCGGCACACTGGAAATCGCGGGACCCAACTTTTCCGCCCGGTTGGGGCCAACCACCCTGGCCGTGAATTTTTCGGTTCCACCTCGCGCGGGAAGCTACGCCGTGCTCCCTTCCTCACTGAATGGAAACCCGGCGGTCTCGGTAACCGGCCTCGGGATCTACCAAACCGCTTCGTTTTCCGCGCTCTCCGGTCTTCTCACCGTCACCAACTTGCCAGTCTCACTTCCTTGGCGTTCGTTATCTGGGTTCGCCGGCGGGGCTAAGGGCGGATTGGCCTTGGCGGATGGACGGATTCTTCTCACCCGCACGGAAACTACCGGCAGTGGCGTGCGGGTCGTGCTGAGTCAGAGCCGGGATGGAGGGGTCACGTGGAGCAATCTGTCGACCATCTGCGAGGCCGGTGCAGATGTGGACTTGGGTGATGGCCATCTCGTGCAGGCGGGCGATGGAACGCTTCTCTACAGCTACCGCGAAAACCGTTATCGTGGCATTTATTCGTCGTTGCGATCCTACGCCATCCGGGTGGCCCGCAGCACCGACGGCGGCGCCAACTGGTTGTGGCATTCCGATGTGGCCACTTCCAACGCCCAAGGGCTGGATCCCGCCATCAGTGGAGGCTTGTGGGCGAGTTATCTCCTCGTGAAGAGCGATGGCACCTTGCAGTGCTACTATGACGACGAGTGGACCCCCTACGCCCAGAGCAAGGTCAACCACCAGTGGGTCACGATGAAAACTTGGAACCCCTCTGCCAATGTTTGGACCAACCCAGTCACCGTGGCCCGGGCGGTGCAGTCGGACGATCTTTCCCGCGAAGGAACGGCCAGTGTAGCGGAGACTTCCCCCGGACAGTTGCTTGCAGTGGTCCAGAGCGTGGCCGCGGCAGCGCCGCACCCGAACGTCTTGCGGGTGGTCCGCTCCAATGACGGAGGGGCTAGTTGGTCCTGGACCAATGGCCAAGACAATCTGCTTTATGCCGCCGCGGGCACGAACCATGTGGCCTTGGCGCCGTGGATCGCGAGGCAGGCTGATGGCCGGATCCTTTGCGTTTTTGTCACGGATGAGGATTCGGCCCAGCCGGGCATGCCCGGCGGGAATCCCGCCACCATGGACATCCGGCTGCGGGGGATGCTGAGTGCGGACGGCGGGCTGAGCTGGTCAGCTCCGGCTCCTTTGGATCCCCTGAATCGGCGGGCTTACTTGCCCGGGGCGGTGTCGATGCCCGACGGCAGTTGGTTGGTTGCCTTTTCAGATCTGGATGCCAACGGCTTTGCCACCTTGGGCACGGGTCTGAGTTTCGCGGCTTGGAGCGGTGGGCAGGCTGCGACCCCGGACTTGCTCTATCGGTATGCCGTGGGCGGTGGCAGTGTTCCGTCGGTGGCAACGAACTCGCCATCCATGAGTTACTCCGGCTCGGCTCTTTCCCTGTCTTCTTGGGTGAGAACCAACGCCAGCTCGCGGACTTTTCAAGTCGTTGCGGAGTATTCCACCAACTTGGAAACTTGGACAAGGGCGCCCGCGGGCGTCTCCTTGGGAACGTTCGGAGCGCCGGACGGCTATGAGCGGTTTCATTTTTCCCTGCCTACTGGAACTGAACCGAGACTTTTTATGCGAATGCGCATCACTCCATAGTCTCAACTCGTGATAAAGTGGCATGGTAACCGCTTCTGAAGCTGTTAAAATTTGGTATGCGTTTGACACTTCGTGTCATGGAGATTGTGTCGCTTATCGGACAAATTCGACACTGACAAAGTGTAAACTATGAACAAACCTTCCCACTGGAATGTAGTCACAAGTCTGCTCGCTTCGCTGTTGTTCCCGGTCGCTTGTTGGGCCGCGCCCTTCGGCCTTTGGATCAATCCCAATTCGACCAACAGTTACAGTGATGCTTCGAAGTGGATTGCCATTGATGGAGCCCTTTCGGGTCCGGGAGGTATCCCCGGACCCGGCAACGACGCCTATATTTTCGACGGCACCGTTTCGGTGGCTGGTGGAGGCAACTTCAATCCGCAGCAGCTGATTATGGGATGGGAGAGCTTCCACGTCGGCGAGTTTTTGCAGACGGGGGGAACAACTCGGACCGAGTCTTGGACGAAAGTGGGTATCGCCGGAAACCAAGTCTTCAACATGAGCGGCGGCGATTTCTCCGCGGCGGATTTGGCGGTCGGTTGGATCAACCCTGCCACCTCGGCGGTAGGCACCGGAGTGATGAATCTAAGCGGAGGGACGTTTGACAATCGTGGTGCAACATTTGTCGGTTTGGAGGGGGCTATCGGCACCATCAACGTCAGTGGCGGGACTTTCAACTCCCCAGGCAATTCTACGTGGGGTTCTTTCCGGATCGCCGATTACGGGACTGGAACCGGAGCGATCAATCTGAGCGGAACCGGGGTGGTCAATGCTAGCTTGTATACCGCCGTAGGTGGATGGGGTAACGGAACGCTGAACATCAGCGGAGGAACTTGGAACCAGGCCTCGGGCGGGATTGTGGTCGGTGATGCCGCGGATCTGGCTTGGACGGGCCGCGGGGATGTGAATCAGAGCGGCGGCACGGTCAATGCTGACTACATTCTTCTGCAAAAAGGAACCTACAATCTCGACGGAGGAACCTTGGCAGTCTCCGGTGTGGCCGACACCAAAGCGGAGACCGTCGGTGTGTTTAATTTCAACGGAGGGGTGCTTTTCGCCAATGGTCCAAATACCAATTTTGTGCAGGCCGATACGGTGGAGATTAAATCCGGCGGAGCGCTCATCCACACACGCGAGCACGAGGTGTGGATCAATCAATCCATGACAGGACCGGGCGGATTGGTCAAAGGGGGCACGGGTATCCTGAAACTAACTGCGTCCAACAATTATGGCGGGGAAACCCGGGTGGCGGACGGCACATTGGTGATTTCCGGTGGTGTGGTGGCGACCAACGCCCCCACGTTTATTGTCAACGGCGTCGGGGTGACCAATGCGTCCTTGCGTGTGACTACTGGTGCCATTTTTAAAACCGCGGAGCTTAATCTAGGTTATGAGGGCTCGGATCAGGGCAGCTTTGAGCAAACAGGTGGAACAGCCAGGGTGGAGGCTTGGACGCGGGTGGGGTGGGCCGGAAACATGGTCTTTGATTTAAGCGGTGGAACGCACTCGACGGAAGATCTTGCCATCGGATGGAAAAACATCGCCGGCTCTGGCGCTCCCATTGGCACCGGAGTTTTGAATCAAACGGGGGGTATTATGGAGACCCGTCGTATCGCCTACGTAGGGCTAGAGGGCGGAACCGGCACAATAAATGTCTCGGCGGGAACTAATTCGAGCCTTCGCACGATCGTGGGTTGGAATGCCGGGGGGAACGGAACCGTCAACTTGAGCGGAGGACGGATGGAGGCTACGGAATCCACTTTTGTGGGATTCGATGGCGGGACGGGAGTTCTCAATATTTCCGGTGGAAACTATGTCGCCAACGGAAATGACACCACTGGCGGCAATTACGGCTCTTTCCGCATCGGTGATTGGGGTGTTGGCACCGGCACGATCAACCTCAGCAGCAACGGAGTGGTCAACGCCAGCCGGTATACTGCAGTGGGTGGATGGGGTAACGGAACGCTGAACATCAGCGGGGGCACTTGGAACCAGGCCTCCGGCGGAATTGTCGTGGGTGACTTTGCGGACAATTCGTGGACAGGTCGGGGGGATGTTAATCAGAGCGGGGGCAGAGTGAATACGGATTATGTCTACATGCAGCAAGGGACCTACAACCTCAATGGCGGGATCCTTGCGGCCAATGCCGTAGAAGATATATCCGCGCCCGGCACAGGCGTGTTTAATTTCAACGGGGGAACGCTCTTGGCTAACTCAAACAGCGCTGACTTTGTCCAAGCGGACACTGCGGAGATTAAAGCGGGCGGTGCCATCATTGACACTCAAACCAACAACGTTACGGTCAGTAAAGGTCTATCCGGTGCCGGTGGTCTGACCAAAAAGGGTGCGGGAGTCCTGACTCTTTCGGGCCCCAATAACTATACCGGGTCAACCACGGTCAACGCCGGCCTTCTGGTGGTTTCTAAGGTCGCTCTCACGGCCTCAATCCAATCCAACTCCGTTGCCGTGGCCTTTTCCAACACACCAACGAATGGAACATACGCTGTGCTAACGGGTCCCGTGGCTGCGGCCTCTTTTGCATCAAACTCCGTGACCGGATTAGGCGGAAAAACCGCCACCATGACAAACTCTCCAAACTTGGCGGTTATCGTCTCCGGTGGTGCGACGAACAATTACGCCACGTGGCTCAATGGACAGCCGACCAACTCTGCCAACCAAATCGCTTATGCTGTTGGTGGAGCAAGCAGTCCCATGGCAACCAATGGCATCCCGTCCGTCACCACCTTGACGAGCAGCAATCTCTCCATCACGGCGATCGTGCGGACCAACGACCCAAATCTTACCGTGCTCGGTCAGAGCATCCTCAATCTTGCCACCGGAATTTGGATCACGAATGACGTGAGCAAGAGTATCTCAACCAACCAAGCGGGCCTTCCGGCTAACACGCAGCGCCAGATCTTCTCCACTCCGTTGGGCAGTGACGGCAAGAAGTTCCTGCGGTTGAATACCACGCTGAGCGGACAGTAAAGCCTCACGTTCCAAACCCAGACACGCGCACTTCACTGTCCTCATGTTGCTCTCAGCGGCTGAGTTTGCTGCTCTTGGACTGGTTCGCAATGCCGTGGGCTGCACCTTCGCTGATTGCGCAGACTGACCGCTCGAGTTGCTCAGAGGCATTAACCAGACGCACTGTGGCTGCAAGCTTCTCTTCACGTTTGCTGAGGCTGAAATTTAGCTAACCCCAGAATGATTTCATCGTGTTCAGCGAGGGCGCCTGAAGATGAAAAAATATGCCATCCTTTTGAAACTTATAGCGATGGAGGAGTTTGCATGGCAGCTCATATTTTCAACTTAATTATACCGCCCATGAAAAAGACAAAGTCCCCGCAATTGTTTGTCGCAATACTCGGAATCACCGGAATGCTAGCTGCTGCCCTGCCTAGTATATCGGAAGCCGCTCCCTTCGGTCTCTGGATCAACGCTAATTCGACCAACAGCTACAGCGATGCTTCAAAATGGATAGCCATCGATGGATCTCTTCCCGGCGGTGTTCCCGGTCCGAGCAATGATGCTTATATTTTTGATGGCACGCTTTTGGTGGGAGCGGGTGGAAATTTTAACCCGCAACAATTGATCATGGGCTGGGAAAATTGGCATGTGGGCGAGTTTTTGCAGACGGGCGGTTCCACCAGAACGGAATATTGGACAAAGGTTGGCATCGCTGGAAATCAGGTGTTCAACCAGAGCGGAGGAACCTACTCCGCCGGCGATCTTGCCGTTGGCTGGATCAATCCCGCCACCTCCTCGGTAGGCACCGGAGTGATGAATCTGAGCGGAGGGACGTTTGAAAGCCGGGCGGCGACCTTCATTGGGTTGGAAGGAGCAACGGGAACCATCAACATTAGCGCAGGCACTTACAATGCCACCGGTAACGTTTGGGGTTCTTTCCGGATCGCCGATTACGGGACGGGAACCGGGACCATCAATCTGAGCGGCACCGGGGTGGTCAATGCCAGCTTGTATACTTCCGTTGGTGGATGGGGTAACGGAACGCTGAACATCAGCGGGGGCACTTGGAACCAGGCCTCCGGCGGGATTGTTGTCGGTGATGCCGCGGATCTGGCTTGGACGGGCCGCGGGGATGTCAATCAGAGCGGCGGCACGGTCAATGCTGACTACATTCTTCTGCAAAAAGGAACCTACAATCTCGACGGAGGAACCTTGGCAGTCTTCGGTGTGGCCGACACAAAGGCGGAAACAACAGGAGTGTTTAATTTCAATGGAGGAACGCTACGTGCTCGGGACAACAATGCGGACTTTATCCAAGGCGATACCGTCGAAATCAAATCCGCGGGGGGCACGGTGGATTCCTCCGACAAGGAGGTCTGGATTCTAAAAGGCATGACAGGTGCGGGTGGCTTGACCAAAACCGGATCGGGAACTCTCGTGCTTTCCGCAGCCAACAGCTACTCGGCTGGCACCACGATCAACGCCGGCACGCTGCAGGTCGGTAACGGCGGTACCAACGGTTCCTTGGGAGGCGGAAACGTGGTCAACAACGGGAATCTTTTCCTTTCCGTGTCCAACACCCTTACCATTACCAACGAAATCTCGGGCACGGGAACCCTCGACAGCGGCAGCCTGACCACGGTGCTTTCCGGCAGTAACTCTTACTCGGGGCTAACGACTGTTTCCGCCGGCATCTTGCGGGTCGACAGCGGCAACGCTTTGGGAAGCACGAACGCAGGCACTGTCGTAGCCAACGGTGCGCAGTTGCGCTTGCAAGGTGTCACTGTCGGCAATGAAGCTCTGACCATCAGCGGCAACGGTACGGGATCAAGCGCGGGTGCCTTGCGTGCCGGCACCGGTGCCAACATGTATGGAGGCAAAGTTACGCTGGCCGCCGACTCGAGGTTTTTTGCCGGCAGCGAAACTTCCCTGACCTTGAGTGCCTCGGGCGACGCCCTTGACCTGGGCAGCTTCAACTTGACCGTGGAAGGCGGCGGTTCCCACAACGTCAACGGCGCCATCGTCGGCACAGGTGGAATCACCAAGATCGGCAGCGGCACTATGACTCTGCTTGCCTCAAACAGCTACAGCGGTGCCACCGACGTCCAAGCCGGCCGACTTACCCTCTCGGGTAA
>Ga0114978_10004342_pt1 | contig 11494 bp, 12 predicted proteins | sample S_140212_EF_Meta_FD_87027 | JGI IMG/M metagenome (GOLD analysis project Ga0114978, IMG submission 87027) | Freshwater microbial communities from Lake Simoncouche, Canada to study carbon cycling - S_140212_EF_MetaG | ecosystem: Environmental > Aquatic > Freshwater > Lake | place: Lake...
CATTTTCGTACTTTCCATCCAAGGCATAGTGGTCCCCTCCTATGCCAAAACTGTAAAGTATGTGTCCGGTATAAAACGTAAACTATGTGTCGGGTACTACAACTGAAAAAACCCCTGCGTTCGCGCTGGGGTTTTTGCTTTTGTGAGCTTGTTTTTACTCAGTTTTATACCGAGCACATGGTCGACAGGTTGGCGACGTCCTTTTGAACGGACGAAACCTTTAGCGTCCGGTTACGGGACGGTTGGATTAAGAACCTACTGTTAAACGACACTTTCAAGTAATGTGCCATCCGATGGGCTTGCTTTCGATATTTTTTTGAATGTTGGTCAATAGTACAATTAACTCCCTTATAAACTCCATTTCAGCACTCAGGGGACACAATGAGATTTGTACGCCACATACAGATTATCTTGGTCGCGCTTTTGTTACCAGTGAATGTTTACGCGCAAGGACAAGCAAGGGCAATTACAACGACGGGCTCTGTCACAAAAATAGAAGGGGGGGCAGGAGAAACAGCAAGCGGTCTTAAAACCTACGACGTAACCTGTAAAAATGGAGAAACATATTTTCTTCAAAACAGTCCGGATGGTCAATGGTGGGCGATTAATGCTGATGGGAATTTTGATGGCTTAAAGGGATTAAAGATCGATCGGGCAGCTAACGCTTTTTGCTCCTCGGTAATGGCTCAAGGGCAAGCGCAGGCGCCAACCCCAAGAAACTTATCCCCAGCTGAACGCTTGGCAATGCAATTGGGCCCAAATAAAACCGCCGGGTGCCTGAGTGTTTCTGGAAAATTTATTGGTCTTTTTTCGGGTGGTGCCCCCGGATCAGAGCTGGCAGCCGCTCGAAATTTGTACATACGCTACACCGAGGTATTCCTAGGAGTTTCTAAACTTCAAGATAAAAGCCAATTTGATGCGCAGATGAACGGCTTTAGAGAGAGCGTTAAACAAGCATCTCCACAAGATTTGAAAGGCTACTTCGAGAGCAACTGTTCACAACCCGAAGTCAACCAACTTGTTCAGAGCGGATGGAAGTAATTCGCCTCAAGCCCTTCGTCGATTCCGCCCCGGGCCACCATCTGAAACTGAAAAAACCCCTGCGCTCGCGCTGGGGTTTTTGCTTTTGTGTGCTTGTAACTGGCGACTTAGTACTGGGCACATTGTTTACAGGCAACGTCCTTTTGTACGGACAAAACCCTTAGATTCTATCTACGTCAACGTTGATTCAAAAGGCAGGATAGTTACAAATTGAAACAGACAGTCGGCTAACAATCATTCAGAATCGACGGTCTGTTCAGGAGTCCAAAGCCATGTCACCACAATTGCCTAATGCCCACAATGCCTTAGCTGAACCAAAGCCTTACAGCCGTGATGCTATCGACGACGATTACGATTCAAATAGCTCTCAGGTCCAGCAAGACCGCGCATGGCTGCGTAAGCAATTGCTAGCGGGCCTCAATTCGCCGCTGTGCGATCCAATTACACCCTCTTTCTTCGAACGGTTGCGGGCTGGCGACCGAGGGGAGTTTTGAAATGATTGATAGTGCTTTTAATCGTGCGATTGACTATACTATTAGTAATGTTAATCAGGAACTCATCATGAGCACAATCTCTGCAAACGACCTCAAAACCAAAGGGGTGAAAGCGATCGAAGAAGCCCTCGCCACGCAACATGAAGTTGCTGTTTCCGTTCGCGGTCAAATTAAGTACATCGTGATGAGCGAAGAACACTATCAATATCTTCGCGAATGCGAACTTGAAGCTGCGCTTGCTGAATCTAAAGCCGACCTCGACGCCGGCCGCTATGTGAAAGAAACGGTTGCCCAACACATTCGTCGTATTAATAAGCTGAATGCAAAGTTGGCGGCATGACTTGGCAGTTAATTTTCACAGAGCAATACAACCGCAAAGCTGCCAAATTCATTAAGCAACACCCAAACGCACTGACTCAGTACACCAAGACCCTTGAACTGCTAACGATCAACCCTCATCACCCTTCCCTTCGACTTCATAGCCTCAAAGGAAAGCTCACCGGCTTACACAGCGTCTCGATCAACCTGAAGTACAGGATTACGCTTGAACTCATCATTACAGAGAATGAAATCATTCCAATCAATGTTGGGGATCACGACGAGGTTTACTAATTGAAGGTAATTATTTCTCCAGGTAAACAATGAAAGCTCGCAGGTTTATTCAATGTGATGTGTTTAGCCCCGTTCCACTCCAAGGCAACGGGTTGGCGGTCGTTGTTGATGCTGATGGCCTGAGCGATGAGCAAATGCAAAGATTTGCTGCATGGACCAATCTTGCAGAGACAACATTCCTGCTACCACCCACTGACCTTTCAGCGGATTATCGCGTGAGAATATTTACGCCCGTTCGGGAGATGCCATTTGCAGGGCATCCAACTTTAGGTAGTTGCGCATCGTGGTAGCACACACGAGGCAAACCTAAAGCTTCAGGGATTGTTCGTCAAGAATGCGGGGTTGGGATTGTTGAGATAGATATCTCTCAAGCTCCAAATCTGTCCTTTGCGGCGCCTCCCACAACAATCAAACAGATGGATCCAACTCATCGATTGGAAATCTTGCGTACGCTTGAAATTCCAGCTGAAGCAGTCGTAAATACTGCTGAGCTTTGCAACGGACCGACGTGGCAGTTTTTTGAACTGAAGTCTGTAGCTGATGTACTCGCAGCAGATTCAACAAAGGTCAGATGGCCAACCTTCAAAGCAATTGGATTATTTGCGCCACAGGTTGCTGGTAGTGAATGTGACTACGAAGTGCGAATGCTTGCTCCCTCCAGCGGAATGAGCGAAGACCCAATTACGGGTTCGCTGAACGCCGCAATCGCCAAATGGATGCTCGCTGCGGGGCGTATTCAAACCCCTTACCTTGTTGCACAAGGTACAAGTATCGGGCGCTTAGGTCGAGTTGCCGTCAAAGCAGGTAGTGGTGGAGTGGTATGGATTGGTGGACAAGTTCACATTGTCATTGAAGGGCAAACCACCTTCTAGGCCGGTTGCCACATTCCAATGCCCCGGCGTTCTCTGCTCGCAAAGCAACAACCCAAGAATTAGAAGCTTACTAAAGGTAACTTATGCGCAAAGAATATGCTTTTTTCTAAAGCTAAAAAAATCCGTACGCCTCTCAGCTAAAGAGGCCAATTACGATTCGTCTTGATGAAGACTCAGTGACCTACTTTAAAACCATCTCAGAAGAGGTAGGTATCCCCTATCAAAGCCTGATTAATCTCTACTTAAGAGACTGTGCTACATCACATAAGAAGCTGAACCTCAGTTGGAAATAGCCCGAAGCGCGGATTGAACATCCTCTTGCCCTATGCGATTCCGCCCCGGGCCACCATCTGAAACTGAAAACCCCCTGCATTCGCGATGGGGTTTTTGCTTTTGTGGGCTTGTAACTGGTTTGACACAGCGCATAGTGAAGACCGAGCTATTAAGTGCTCAAAAAAATTGGGCTAAGAGACTCCGCAAAAAGTAGCTACCAGCAATTGGCAAAGCTCATTCTGCAAGACATTTTAATTTGGAATGGTGTAGTTGAATAAAATAAAATAATGTACCACCGCACTCATTTTCACTTGAGACGAGAAGTTGATTTACCGTTCTCAAAGTTGTCACCATCTTGATTGATAAGTTGATCTATACAATTATTAAATATTGATGTCTGGATCATTCGTCTCGCTATCTTGTTTATAAAACTGTTTTCCTTCGAGTCCTTATCGGCGGCTACTCGATCGTCACCCTCCATCGCCTCTCGCTTTTTTTGATCAGAACATTCGTTATTCGGATATTGTGCAATAAAAAGTCTTCGTTTTTCTTTCCGAAGCGCTTCAGTATTGGCAAGTTCATCTTGCTGACTGGCGTATATGGGATCCAGTCGTTTAAATTGTTCTTTCAAAGGTTGTGCAATAAATATGCATGGGATCAACAATAGGACCGTACACCTCAAAAGAACTGACAGATATCGTTTTCTTTTCGCTCGATTTTTGAGTGTCATTAAAACTATTAAAAATAAGAAAGGAATATAGAAAAGCATCCATCCCAAAATGAATGCAAGAAAAAAATTCGGAAAAGAAATTAATGCCAAAATTAATGGAACAGCGATCAGAGTCCAAGTTGGAATTTCATCATATTTCGATTGCAATTTATTAAACAAATTTCTCATCAAAATTTCCATTTCTGATTGAATAATTAACTTGATAATTGTAACTATGGAGGCCTGATCTCTAGATCTTTAATAAATTAATTCACATTATTTATTTCATAATATATTTTCAAGAATCAAGCGGGACATCACCCAAGTAATGCTATCTCGCCAAAGGTTTCAATAAGGATCAGACATCCTCAGGCCTCGGTCGATTCCGCCTCGGGCCACCATCTGAAACTGAAAAAACCCCTGCGTTCCCGCTGGGGGTTTTTGCTTTTGTGGGCTTGTAACTGGCGACTTAGTGCTGGGCCCATTGCTTACTGAACCCCCATGGCGGAGAGTTTTTCCTTAGCCATCGATGGAGCGCTAGAGCAGGTTTGTTATGATCAAGGTCATTGATTCTCTGCCGAATGAAGATGATTACGACAACAACTATAAGCTTACAACTCGTTAAGTTTTTGCCGGCCTTTTTTGGGATTTCAATCACTCTCTTTCTGGGGATTGGTTGGCTTTTGGGGCGGTTGCGCCCAAAAAAGTTTGGCGATTCCAGAGGGGATATTGGTGACTCCTTGGCCTCCGCCATCTTTGGTTTGTCTGCCTTAGTTTTAGGCCTTACTTTTTCGAACGCATCGAATCACTACGAAACCCGTATTGAGGGTATTCGCGCCCAAGCAAATGCTATCAAAGAAGTCTACGAATCTACTCGATATTTACAACCATCAGATGGGACAGCATTGAAAGAATCCTTACACAAGCTGTTAAACCTTCGCATTGAGGCTTATACAAATCTTGAAAGCGAAGCGGATGTTGCGATTGCGACCAACAGTTTGGCAAATCTAGTGAGACAGATAAACGTGGATATTGCAAGAGCAGTTGTAAATGCGCCCTCAGAAAACAAAGCTTTATTGTTTGAAACTATTATTCTCCAAACGCGAAATCTAGTCTCGACGTTTAACGTCGGCGACATAAAAACAAAATCACATCCGCCACTTTTAATGATGCATTTTTTATATACCTTATTTTGCGCTGCCTCACTATTAATTGGCTACACCGTGGCGGTGAGGGGTGAAACGGACTGGCTCTTGGCTACCGTATATCTGTTGCTGATGGGCTTTGGATTTTACGTCATCCTAGCGTTAGAGTATCCCAATTTATTGATGCCCTTTGAGGAGTTCAATCAGGATTTGTTGCTGCTCAAGAATTCGCTAGGGCCCAAATAAATAAGTACGCCTTTGCTAGAGTCATTTAAAGTTTGAGGTCGTATCCGCCAAAAAATCACACCACATACGATATGGATCATCGAACAACATAATGGCTAATTTTTTATTACGCATCAACATTTCTATAAAAGAAATTATGCCCGCTTCATCATAAATATTTTCAGGATAAAAAAATTCGCTTTCCTAATAAATCACGGTCCATAACCGATGCGCTAACTGCAATGTTTAAACTATTAAGTCGTGCGCCGCTTACGGCCGATTCATGTGATGAGTTTATTTCACAAGTGATCTCGGTTGATTGCCAAGGTGGCCGAACCGTCGCATCAATTCTACGGTAGCGCCATCAGCCATCAGGTCACGCTCCAGTCGATAAGTCTCTCCAAAAAAAGCTTGGCTGGCTACGCGGTCATTTAGAACAGTTCTAAGAACACCCAGCGCCGCCTCTCGATCAAAAATGCTTTCCATGTAAAGCACTCTTGTACCAGCAGAGCCGGCACCGAATGCGAACACAAAATATTGGAACTGCAGATTACCCTCACGGGGCGTCTTCGGGCCAGTAATGACCGCCATTGCTTTTTCGAACTCTCCTGGTTTTAGTTTTTTACTGAGTTCGCGCACAGCTTGGTCTAAGGCTTCGATCTGGACGTTTGCAGCGTCTGCAGCATTAGCAAGAAGTAGCGGCGCAAGCGTACGAGAGTATAGGTTAATCGAGGCAATGTCGGCACTTTCGCGCATCAAAATATCATCGAGATAAGCGCGTGACAGCGACAGGATCTTCTCCTGACGGACTCTTTGCAAATCGGTAAATGACGCCTTGGGCAAATCCGCCTGGGCAATATTTAACTGGTTAAGCAACATCCTTAACCGATCCATCCAACGTTTATCAGTTGGGTTCTCAAGTAGTCCTATCGAAGCAGAGTAAGCTCCTAGAGGAAGATGCGAAATAGACTTTAGGTCGTGATAAAGAGCTGGCGTATATGGTTGAGAGCCCAAATCCTCACCCCTTATTAAGGTGACGGTATCCGTCACCAGGAATACGGGTTGATCGCTCTTTAAGGCAAGGGCTCGAGAGGCCGCGTAAGACTCTCTTGCGGCTGCATTGAGATCGTTGAACAAAGGGGGTGTTGAATTCTGGGCAAATGCAGGCAGAATCAAAGCAAAAAAAATCGAAATAGTTTTAAGTGAGATTATGTACATGGCAGCACCAAGATCAGAGTGAATGAATTTGTATGAAATCGCTAAACAATGAGTTTTATATTCAATTTGCTGATCCGCTCATCGTACTTCGACAACTTGGCTACATCCTTTTGACCGTACGAAATCCTTAGAGTCTAGCTGTGGCAGCGTTGATTCGCAACTTTCGTGCAACACGACAGTTCAATACCGTAACCATCCAAAAATCAGGTCGACCTCGCCCAAATCAGAAATTAAAATAGCCGCATGAAGACACAAGCCTTACTCGGCTAATGTGGGTTTGCCTCTATATTACAGAACCACGGGTATTAGTTAGTTAATAGACTGCCTTTCACAGAACATCCTCGGTAGAAGATACTTCAAGACAGTATGCGGATGTAATGCGTTGAAGATCATCATGGCTCTGCGTGAAGCCTCTGCCCTCGTCGATTTCGGCTAACTTATTCTGATGCACTGTGCTCAAGCAAAATAAACACTGGAGATACGTACATGAACATCACAAGTTTCGACAACATCGTTGTATCGATCCCATTAAAACAGCCTGTCAAAATCTCACATAACACATACACCACGCGTGAGTTCAATATTCTGCTAATTCATACTAATGAAGGCGTTACAGGAGTCAGTTACGCCAGAGGTGGCGCGATCGTACATGCGGCAATTGAAGAACTAGGCCAATTACTCATTGGTGAAGATCCAATGATGAAGGAAAGTTTATGGCAAAAAATGTATCACTCCCACCTCTTACAAGGTCGCAAAGGAGCTGTTCTGCGCGCCATCAGCGCAATCGATATCGCGTTATGGGATATAACAGGCAAGCTACTTCAGCAGCCTGTCGGACGGCTCTTGGGTGGATATCGTACAGAAGTTCCATGCTATGTTAGTTTTTCAGGATACTACCTAGATCATGAGCTCAAGAGACTCGCTGAGGAAACTGAAGATCTACTCAAAAGAGGTTTCAATGCATTTAAACTGCGTGTAGGCGCTAGAAGTATTTACGAAGATGTCGAGCGCGTAAAACTTGTTCGCTCGATCGTTGGTGACAGCCACTCCATAATGGTAGATGCCAACAATAGCTACAACGACCCGACACTTGCAATACGCGCTGGAAGGCAATTCGAAGCTCTTAATGTCTTGTTTATGGAAGAGCCCACGATGCCAGACAATATGGACGGGTCAGCACAAATTGCCCAAGCTCTTGATATGGCCATTGCAACAGGTGAGCAAGAATGCACACGTTGGGGTTTCAAAGAGATCATTGAAAAAAAATCAGCTGATATCTTGCAACCGGATGTAACAGTCGTGGGAGGGATATCGGAGTGGATGAAAATAAGTTCCATGGCAAGCGCCTGGCATTTGCCTATCATGCCTCATTATTTTTTCGATATTTCAATTCACTGTGCAGCTGCATCCGTTGCGACAACATGCATGGAGTACTTTCCTAGCGACTCCCCCGTTATTTCTTTTGATCGTATGCTTGAACAGCCGCTCACAGCAATAAACAGCACACTTAAAATGCCAGAAGAACCTGGCATAGGACTTAGATTAAATATGCGTGAAGTTGCAGCGCTGCGGGTCAAATGATGGTTTCACTAGAACGCGTCCGCTACGCGCCCTAGACGATCCTTGTCCAGCTTTAGTATTTGTGAGAGTGTCAGGATTCAGTGCAAAGCAACAACCCATAAAATTAAATGCTTACTGAAGGTGACTTATACGCAAAGAATATGATTTTTCTAAAGCTGAAAAAATCCGTACGGAACTGTGACCTTGTCCTACTAACCTTGGGGAGGCTTACCACTTACTCAATTAAATCGTGATAAATTAATCAAAAGAATGATCACTAAATTTCCATTACAAATCAATGTTGACATTGAAGGAACAAAATGACATACCTAAAATATGTTCTGATGACATTTTATTTTTTAGTCATTCCTTTAAGCGCACATGCACAAATAGCAACGTTAGATGGCAATTGGCATAGCCCGCAATGGAAATATGGCTATGTATTAAAAGATGGAATGGGAATAGCCACCAGTACAAATAGCCCAAATTTTCAGGTCGGACAAAACATTATCCAGTTAACTGCCGCATCTCCCAACACATTCACAGGCCAACAGGTTTACACCGATGGTAAATTTTATAAAGTGACTGCCACGTTACTGGCCGATGGTCGGTTGTCTTTTGTAGGTGAAAAAAATGTCAAATGGGTGATGGAACGAATAGGTGCTCCACCTCAGGCGAGCTCTTCCGCTTCCCAAACGACGGCACCTGCGTTTAACCAAGGGCAAACGAGTGCTAGCGCCTCTGCTGGAGTGGGGGCTCAGTCTCAAACCAGTCCCGAGATCGACACGACTTTCACGCTCGTCAACAGTAGTGCCGAGCCGATTTATGAGTTTTTTATTTCGCCCATTAGCGCGACGGGTTGGGGCAAAGATATTTTGGGTGAGGATGTTTTAATGCCCGGCTTTGAACAGCCGTTCAATGCTGGAAATTCTCGCGGCTGTCAATTTGACCTACAAGTGATCTACGGAAACAAGGCGATCGAAGAAAGGCGTAATTTAAACCTTTGCCAATTAGAGCGTATCGTCTTTGACGGACGCGGAGCGACGGCTCCGGCTGCACAACCCGCACCCTCAGCGCAGAGCACAGCGCCGAGTAAGCCCAACACAAATAACGCGGTTCAAAGTTTGACCGGGCCACAAAAAAATGCGGTCAGGGCCGCGCAATCATATCTCAACATTAGCGCATTCTCGCGTGATGGGCTGATTGAACAGCTTTCGTCACAGGCTGGAAACGGCTTTAACGTCAATGACGCGACTAAAGCAGTTGACAGCCTAAACGTTGACTGGAATCAAGAAGCTGTGAAATCCGCAAAACAATATCTCCAGATGATGGGGTTTTCATGCAAGGGTCTAGTTCAACAACTTTCGTCTCGCGCAGGTGGGAAATTTACTGAGCAGCAAGCGACCTTCGGAGCGCAGCGCGCAGGGGCTTGCTAACTGACCTTGTGGGGGTGAGGCCAAAGACTAGCAATGAGAAGAAGTAACATTCTTTGAATGAAGGTCGTTCATTGCGAGCGTGGAAGGCCAAAATCTCATCATGCGCTTGCTTGAAAATACCGATATCTTGGTTGAAAACTACAAAGTAGGTGGACTGAGTCGCTATGGTCTGGCCTATGATCAAATCAAAGAACGGTTTCCCCGATTGGTGTATTGCTCGATCACGGGATTTGGACAGACAGGTCCTTACGCCACGCGCTTTCTGGCTCGGACAACCTTGAACCCATAGACAAACAATAAAAATGACTATTTTGACGCACGAACAACTCGTAATTCAAGCTCAAGCACGTGAGTTAGCAGAAACTGTTTTCAAAGCAACAGCTGCTCAGACCGATGCCACGGAGGCTTACCCTTGGGACAACATCGCCAAACTCAATGCAGCAGGGTTTATGGGAATGACCGTACCAAAGGCATACGGCGGTCGCGGCCTTGGCTACCTTGAAACGACGCTGGTGATCGAAGAAATGGCCAAAGCCTGTGCCACCATGGGTCGAATCACGGTTGAAGCCAACATGGGCGCAATAGGCGCCATCATGGCCTACGGTACCGAAGAACAAAAGAAGATTGCCGCTGAGTGCGTATTGTCTGGCGATAAACCGGCAATCTGTATTTCTGAACCCAACGCGGGGAGTGCCGCGAGTGAGATGACCACACGCGCCGATAAAAAGGGCGATCGATACATTATCAATGGTCAAAAATACTGGATTACCGGCGGCGGCGTATCGCGATTGCATCTGATTTTTGCGCGCGTGTTTGAAGATGGTGTTGAACAAGGCATTGGTGGCTTTATCGTTGTACGGGATGGCAACGAACCCAAAGAGCTCGTAATCGCTAAACGTACACCCGCAATGGGTGTGCGCGGCATACCTGAAACTTACGTAGACTTTATCAACCTAGAAGTACCTGAATCGATGGCATTAAAGCCGCTCGGTGATTTACGTAAAGGCTTTGCTGCGCTTATGAACGCATACAACGCACAACGAGTGGGTGCGGGAACGGTGGCGCTCGGTATCGCTGTTGGTGCTTTCGAAGAAGCTGTTCAATACAGCAAAGCGCGCAAACAATTTGGCCGATCGATTGCTGAGTTTCAAGGCTTACAGTGGATGATCGCGGACATGTCTATCGCACTTGATGCCGCGCGGCTCATGCTTCATCGCGCAGCCAATGTGCCGGTGGGTAGCTTCCCGGATTTAAAACTAGCCGCCCAAGCCAAGATCATTGCCGCGGAAACCGCCATTAAAGTCACCAATGATTCACTGCAACTCTTTGGATCTAGTGGTTACTCACGTGAATTTGCTGCTGAACGCCACGTGCGAGATGCTCGAATGTTTACGATTGCTGGGGGTACGGCTCAAATACTTCGGACACAAGTCGCAAGTGCTGTCTTAGGTGCAAAACTTCCACAAACGCGCGAGGGCTATGTGAAACACCCCATAGGAAAATAAGAACCAGTCCTATACGTAAGCCCAAAAATTTAGGCTCTGGTCGATTCCGCCCCGAGCCACTATCTTTCTAAACTGTGGTTTTGGTATAGAAAATGCAGGCTTTAGTTGACCGACTTGTCGCGCGATTGGAGACGAACAGCAAATCTTTGGTGTTGGAGATTAATTTTGACTGACAAAAGTTGGAAAACCGCCTATCGATCGTTTTATTACGAACATGCACCGATCCCGCAAGATCTGGATTTGGATCCTTCCGAGACAGCGCGACTTGTGATTGATATGCAGAATGCCTATCTAGTCGAAGCGTCTGATCCCCTAGAACGTGACCGCTGGGCACCTTTTATGCAGCGTATGCATGACGTTGCCTGAACCGGAGCCTGACACATTCCGTACAATGCCCCATAAAG
>Ga0114978_10004344_pt1 | contig 11492 bp, 11 predicted proteins | sample S_140212_EF_Meta_FD_87027 | JGI IMG/M metagenome (GOLD analysis project Ga0114978, IMG submission 87027) | Freshwater microbial communities from Lake Simoncouche, Canada to study carbon cycling - S_140212_EF_MetaG | ecosystem: Environmental > Aquatic > Freshwater > Lake | place: Lake...
ACCTGTGCCTTCAAACTTTGGCTTGTCTACTAATGCGTTAATGTTTTTTAATCCTTTTACAATTGCCATTTTGTCATGCTCCTTTTTTGTTATTGTTTTTATTTTAGCATAGATATGATTGAATTGTCAAACTGGAACTCCAGCTTTTTAATCTCATCATCATCCATGTCTCCTATGTCTTTATATTTTTTGTCTAAACTAACAACTGTTACAAGAGATCCTAACTTTTCAATTAGCTTATCTTTCATAATAGCGCCAGCTTCATCGTTGTCTGCAATAAGTACAACATTGTTGAAGTACTTTTCTAATAGTCTGATCTGAGATACAGACACATTAGCACCCAGCGTTGCAACTGCTGGAAAACCTACTTGATCTAATCGTATTGCATCAAAAGATGATTCCACTACATATACTATACTAGAACTCTTGACCCTATGCAAGTTAAACAGAACCTTACTTTTTGGAAGCCCTGGTGTATTCTTAAACTCTTTACCTTCAATTGTTCTAGCAACAAAACCAATACACATTCCGTCAGGTGAGTGCACTGGTATGGTTATAGAACCTTGCTTCTCAGAGTATCCTAAGTCAAACTTAATAACTGAATCTTTAGTAAGTCTACGACCATTAAAATAATTCATTGCTCGTGGTGCATCAATTGCTTGCTTGTTTAATCTTTTAATTAACAGTTCATCATACTGGACAAAATCAGGTGGTGCATATAATGCTTTTCCTACAATGGTTTGTATATCAGACTGCTGTTCTTTGCCTTTGATATAACGTACTGTTTCAAAATAGGATCTATTAGAAGTAAACATTATTAACTCAACAAGATTTTTTGTTACCTGACATCCAAAACAAAAGAAAAGTCCACTATCCTTTGCTACTTCACCAGCAGGTGTTCTGCTGTTATTATGATATGGGCAATAGATAATAAAATCATTACCGAACTCAGCTTCAATATCCATTCCTGCACCATTGAGAACACGACGAATCTGCTCTTCTGTGTAAATCTCTTTACTTACCATCTTCAAAATCCTTGTAACGATAGTAGCCCTTATCAAAATCACACTGGACTAGGAAGTCTCCCATAAAACCATTACGGTTCTTTCTAAAGGCACACTCAATAATATCGCTATTGCTTGCACGGCCAAGAGCCATAACCCAGTCAGCATCATATGCGATCTGTCTTGACCAAGCAGTTTGTGCAAGTGTAGGAACACTAGACATATCCTTTACATCATCAGGAGTAGCAGATGATATAGCAATGATAGGTACTTCTTCACTAATAGCCATAAGTTTAAGTTCACGAGAAAGGTTCTTCATCTTTACCGTTTCGTTATCAGCTTTTTGGTTTGGACTCATTAATTGAAGATAATCAACCACAACAAAGTCTGGCTTATACTGATCTAGTTTTCCACGGATTACAGAAGGAGTTATCTCACCACCAGAGTCATTAGAGATAATGTGAAATGGTGGACGACCATCAATCTTGTCTGTATGCCACTTCTTCATCATGTCTAATTCAACTTCACCATTAGATAGTTTGCGGTGTGACCAAAGACCTTCACCCATAATAGTAAAGACACGATTACGAACCTCTGTCTCACCCATCTCAAGGGAGATAATAAGGGGTGTCTTACCCTGTTTCCAGGCCTGTACAGCGAAGTACAGAGCCATCCATGACTTTCCTATGCCTGGGTATGCTAAAAAGACTCCTAGCTGGCCTGGCATAATTCCAGAAGGTAAGTAGTTATCAAATCCTGGAAGCCCTGTTTTAATGCCACGCTTTCCTAATGCATTTTGTTCTTTGACATTTTCAAAGTATGCAATAGCAGAATCAATATCTGTTGCATCAATATCACGGATAGATGCTGTATTTTTCTTTAGTGTAGATGTCTTAGTAATTAGTTCTTCAAGTGCTAAGACTCCTTGACCAGACTGTACCTCTGTTGCAGCAGATCTTAATATATCTTTAAGCGTATCATTTAAATACTCAGTCTGCAATTCTTCAAGGTGGTGTTTTGTTGCACCAATATCTTTAATTATTTCAAAATCTCTAAATCGCTCTACCACTAAAGATGAAGGTGGTACTGTTCCGTTATTCTCTGCGTATAGACGAATAAAATTCCATACGTCATTATGGGTTCTAAGTAGTGTCTCTACATTTGCTTGTAATAATACATGGAGTTGCTTGTCTTGTAATACCGCTGAAATTACTTTAGCCTCTGTATTATTCACTTAGCCACTCCTTTGCTTTTTCCCTGCGCTGTTGTCTATCTCTTATGTCTTGCTCTGTATCTAGTTTACCATGAAGAATCTTTTCTGCGTTATAAGCAAAATAGTTCCAAGAAGGAGATTCTGCAACTTTAAAATAGTATTCAAGTATGTCATAGCATACTGGCAAAGTAAAAGAGTCTACAAGGTTTCCTGCTGTATTTTGCTCCTTGTGAAGATTCATCTCTGGCTTTACGTTATATTTTTCAACGTAGTGCTTACTATATCTTGACAGTAAAGCAAAACGCTCACTGCGCTCTGCCATTACTCTGAGATTTCAGATTTTGCTTCTTGAATTTTTTCAGTCAGCTTATCTTCAACAAACTTGTACACACGCTCAAAAGTTTGATTGATGCTTTCTCCATTACGTGCTGAGTCAACAACACCAAGATCAAGTCTAAGTGATTGAAAATTTCCTAAATTAAGAGTATATCCTAGCGTTACGTTTACCTTTGTATCTTCGTTTTCCATTACCCACCCATTTCTAAATTATATAGACTCATTCCACACTGGAATAAATCGTCCATCTTCTGTTCTCGTATATGTAAGTATACCGTCTCCCATACGCCTTGTCAATTCTTGGCTTGTAGGAGTCATGTTATTTGTTATTAATTTGTCTTTTCTTGGTTGTCCAATATGTATACTTGCAAGTATAGCACGTATCTCCCTGACATGTGATTCAGAGTAATAGGATCTAATTTTAAATCCTCTTTCTCCGTCAAGCTTTGCTCCAATTGGTGGAGGTATCACTCCTCGTTTAATTAAACTTGGAATATACTTCCTGTGCCTATTGATAAGTTTGGCTGTTTCTGATACACTATATGCACGCTCACGATTTTTTTTAAAGTCAGCAAGCAGGCATGTCTCTAAACGATCTTTAGTTATATTATAAAATGTAACCATACCAGTAGAGCGTGAACTATGATAGACCTTTACAAGATCTCCATTAATAAACCATACTTTAACCTTACCTTTTATTACAGGTTCGTTATTGTATGCTTGGCTCTGGATTTTTCCTTTTGAAGTATCCATGTTCCCTCTTTGGTTGCCGAAGGTGGATGATAGAATTTTCTATTACCACACGTAATACAAGCGGTTTCTATATGATCTGAGTTGCTAAATTGTCTGTCTACAAAAACACGTCCAGAGCATCTGTTGCATTTTAACATTGTACCCCTAGTGTTAGTTAGCTATTTTTTCTTCAAGACTATTTGAATAATCTTCTGCTGCTGCTTTCTTTTCTTCTTGTTCCTGAGAATACTGAGTTATCTCTGCTCTTAAAACAGCAATCTGTGTCTCATAGTTAGATACAAGTTCACCAATGCGTTGCTGTAGTGCCATAATAATAAGTTCTGCTTTATTTTCCATTGTTCCACCCTTTGTTATTTTATGATAAAGAATCTAGTTCAGTTTGCAATACTTGTTTTTGTGCAACAAAATCTGCTATTTGAGATGTTAAAGACAAAATACTTTCTTGGTTTGGAGATATAGTTGCTTGTTCTTCAGATAGTGTTAAAGCTGCATTATATTCTGAATAAGCAATATTTTTCATGTGCTGCAATACAATTGCAGATTTTTCTTCATTAGTAAGTTCTACTGTCACAGGTCTACTCTACTTTTGCTAATTCTAATAAAACAGCATTAATCTTTAGATTGATGTTATTTAATTGCAACTCAAGATCATCAATTGTTGCTTCTTTTGGTTCTGGAACTGCTGATTCTTCAATAAGATTAATTTGATAGTGAAACTTAGAAGACTCTAGGGTTTTTAGTCGTTGATTAATGACTTCAGCTTTTTCTGCATTTGTTAGTGTGTATACCATTTGTTCTCCTTATTGATAGTACCTATTAAGTATATCATATAGATTGTTTATATTATTCTGGCTCATATCCACCACTAAAGAATGGAGGGAAGAATGGGCTTGCACCAAAGAAAGGTGGGAAGAACGGTGGGAAGAATGGAGGGAAGAATGGGCTTGCACCAAAGAAAGGTGGGAAGAACGGTGGGAAGAATGGAGGGAAGAAAGGTGGGAAGAATGGAGATGCTATTTCACAAGCAGCCTGTGCTGCATCTGTTAGCGCAGCAGCAGCTGTTGTTCTGTATACATTTCTTACTCTTGCATTAGCTGCTCCAGTTAAAGTGTCAGTTGGAATTACTGATGCATAGAAAGGACCAGTAACAGTAGGAGTGCCTGAGCCATAGCTTCCACTTTGTGTATTGCATGTTGATGTTCCTCTGTAGTACGCTAATAGAGGTGCAAAGTAAGGTGGGAAGAATGGAGGGAAGAACGGTGGGAAGAATGGAGGGAAGAACGGTGGGAAGAATGGGAAGAATGGAGGGAAGAACGGTGGGAAGAATGGAGGGAAGAACGGTGGGAAGAATGGATTTACAGTTGGGGTTCCAGTTGTTGCGGTAGTAATTGTTGTCTCTCCAATATCTGTGCTAGATGGCTGTGGAGCAAGGAACATCAGCGTAGTAGTTCTTGGTGAGTATCCTCCAGCAAGGCTGGTTGGGGCAGCTGTATTAAAATTAACACGGTATCTACTAGCACTAATTGGTGTACTTGGATAGCTTGTTACAGCAGATCCATCATTTACAAATGCAAATGCATTATCTTGAACAACATATCTTTGTATAACATACATATCAGCATACTGTTGTCCTGGATAAAATTTTGCTTCATACTCCATTATATTTGCTGGGGTATTATATTGATATCCTAACCACCTTACTACATACGAAGATGCATCTCCCCAATAATGCAGAGATGTTTGTTGCATATCTCTTGGCATTACAGCAAATACTAACCCTGATGTACTTGTTACTGCATCTGCTGTATTTGCAGTTACTGTGCTAGATGTACCTAAGCTTATGTATCCATTGGTAGATACACTTATTTTATTTCCCATTGCAAATGTGTAGGTTGCTGGAGCTGTATAAGTTACAGAGCCAGTTCCTACTGTGTCTGTTATTTGATTAGCTGCAGTTGCTGATAAACTTGATGTTAGTGTAACTCCAGATCCGCCTTGATTGAGTTCTGGATAAACAGTTATACTATTTAAGGTGACAGTCCCAGCACTAGTTAGTAATCTAACAGAGGGGTTTGCTGCGCTAGAATTTCCATTAACTATTTGTGGGTTTCCTGGTGCACCAGTTATATTATAAGATACCCTATGACTTTGTGCGCCTGTTTGTGCCCATGTTACATCAACTGTTTTTGATGTATTAATAGCTCTAATGGTTGCGGTTGCTGTTCCAGTAGAACCAACAGTAAAACTTCCAGAAGTTAGCAATGTTGTTGGGTCTGATTGTGTTGCTAAAGTTCCAGATCCAGTTACTGATCTTAAATTAGCAACTGATGTATTTGCATTGTTTACCCAAGAAACAGAGCCTGTATTTGATGGAGCAGTATTAGAAACAGATATGCTAGTTGCAGAGGAAGGAAATGGAGTTGTATTTGATACAGATATAGTGTTTATTGTTGGGTATGTGTATGTGATTGTTCCTGATGCAGATGCAGTGAAGTCTTGAGTTGCTCCTAAAGTTACCTGCACTTCTGGGGTAATGGTAAAGTTTCCATTAACACTTCCAGTTGATTGGCCAGAATTTTGGTTTGCATACTCATAAACTATAACTTCTAAAACTCTTACGGTTGCAGAAGCAGCATTAACTATTAAAGAAACAGAAGATGCAGAGCTATTTCCATTAACTACAGTATCAGTATAGCCTGCAGCAAATGTTGGTGTTGACCTATATGTTACTCTATAGCTTGCTGCATTTGTTTGATCCCAAGATATTGTTGCTTGAGGCAATGCTTTTTGAACAACTGTTGCTGTAATTGATGCACTTCCAGTTGCTGCTGATAATGCAAATGATGATGACTGAGTAGATCCAGAAATAGTTTTATTGAGGTCGCTACCGCTATAATTACCAGTCCATGAAACATCGGAATATGTTACACCAGATCCATTGGTCCAGCCAATTACTCCTGTTTGAGATGAGCCAGTACCTGTTTTTGAAAATGTTATATTTGATGCTCCAGATAGGTTAGTTGTTGTTTGTGCTATTGCTACATTGGTACGAAGAAGGCTTGCAACAGTTAAATTATTAACTACTATAGAGCTATCTGGATTTATTCCATCTGATGCTGTTAATGTTGCACGATATGTACCAGACAAGGTTATTGACTGAACAACGTTTGTTCCAGTTTTTGCAACTAAGTCTACTAGGTTTGTTTGTAGGTAACTTCCACCAGCCTGTAGCCTTTCAATTTTTAATTTGATTGTAGGGAACTGATTGTCAGAGGTAACAACATATGAGTATGTTATTTTTGATACTCCTCCAGTTGCAGTAAAAGAAGTTACGCTTGGTGGAGCAAAGTCAACAAATAATGAGTTTGATGTAATTGGTAATTGAGATGTTGCTCCTAAATCATCTACTGCAAACACATTACATCTAACACTTTTTCCAGCAAAAGAAGTCATGTCTTTTGAAATTAATGTTGCTCCAGATATGTCTGTCCAGGTTTCGTTGAATAGTTGTTGCCATTGATAAGAATAGCTTGCGGGTGTACTAGACCATGTTCCATTGTTTGTAACGCTATAAACATATGAGCTTGCTGAGGTTCTGGCAATCACAACAGTTCCTGCAGTTCCAACTAAAGCACTTTTACTAATATTTACGGTATTGCTAAACTCTGTTACTACTACATTTGATGAGTCTGTTGCTTTTACAACAAATCTAAAAAATTTGCTTCTTACCGTTGTAGAAAAGTTAGCACTTGTTATTGAAAAGGTTTTTGTATTTGAAGATCCTACTCCAGGGTTGGCTATTGTAGTAAATGCCATTAAATCTGTCCATGCAGAATTATCAGTTGTATCAGTTAAAGAAGATTGAAACTTATAAACAAGGCTAGATGCATTTTTCCAATTGTAATTTTTTCCAGTAAGGGTTGCTGGCCAAGAAGTAGAACTGCTTGTTATTTCTAAAGGAAAATCTATTGATGGACCTGAACTACCAAAAATAATTCTCCAGTCAGAACCAACTTTTAAGAGAGCCTTGGTTATATTTCTCCATTCAGTACCAACCTTAAGTTTTAGGGATGACAGATTTCTCCAACCGTTATCATTCTTTAACTTTATAGACATTATCTGACCACCCCCTTTTACTATGCGCTAGTTGGATCGTAAACAAGTAAAACAGAGCCACTCAGTGCTGCTGGAAATACAGTTGAAACATATTGACTTTGTACAATAGTATACATGTTTCTTAGACCACCTGAACGATAATCCTGTGCACCAGCATTATAGTCTCCAGAGATTTCAGCATTTTTTGCAAGCTCAACCTGCCTTCCTTCTTGTCCTAAATAAATTCTTGATATTCCTGATGCATTTGTATCTGTTGTTAAAACAGTTGAGTTAGTAGTTCTGTTTACAATAGAAAAATCTGAACCACCGCTTTTAATATTGTAAGCACCTACTTTAATAACTCCACCAGTTGATAGGTCAATCTCAGCAGTACCAGTAGCTGCTAACTTTCCAATATTTCCAACACCAGTTATAGTCCATCCATGGCTTAATGTGTCTCCTGAATATTGGCCAAATCCACCTTCTTGAGCTCTTATTGTTCCTCTGATTGTGGCATTGTTGGCAGTTAACAATCCTGCTCTTGTTATAGATGTACTTGCAGTTTGTCCTACTACTCCCGCTGAAAAAACATTAGCTCCAGTTCCAATTTCTACTCTAAAGTTTGTAGAAACATCAATAACTCCAGTTATAGATAAAGTTTTAGCGGTTGAGTCAAGAACAAACTGTGATGATCTATCTTTAATTTGTGTAGAATTTACAACCCATCCACCAATCAGTGCTGCTTGGGTAAAGAAAGAAATTGCATTAGGAAGTGTTCCAACATCTGTTTGTTGATTACCAAGAGGAATAACTCCTGATGATATTGGTGTATTAACTAGTGCAGTCAATGTTACATTGCTTGCATCAATTGAAGCTAACCCTTTGTCATTAATAAGAACGCTTGTGCTTGTTGGACTTGTTCCAGTATAGAAGGTTCCAGACTCTACCTGAAAATTACCAGCAATTTTTCCAGATGTTGCTGTAATCTTTCCATTAATTTCTGCAGCTGTTGCATACATTACACCAGATGACAGTACGTGAAAACCTGAAGTAAGGTTTGCAGGGCCTGCACCAATGTCTAATGTACCACCAGAAATTTGTACACTGCTTGCAAAAAGCCTTCCGTCTCTATTTACAGCAAACTGAGTAGTGTCTCCACCTGCAGTTGTGCTACCAGACCAAAATTTATAAACACCACTTGCTGATAGACCAGCGTATTTTACAGATGTTGGATCTAGTTTTTCTATCTTAGATGCTGATATTTCCCATTCAGCAATAACTCCTTTATTGGCAGTTATAGCTCCATTAGTTGTATCAAGAGATACTTGATTAGTTCCCTTGCGAATTAATATTCCATCTTTATTAAGTATAAATCCATCACCTGTAAGATTGTTTGCTACTGTTGTAACATCTCCACTATAGATAGATGCACCTAAAGTTGACAAAGCAATATTTCCAGCAAACGATCCACCCTTAGCTGTAATGTTTCCATCTACATTAAGCGCAGCTCCAGTCCATTCTAAAAAGTTTGCAGTAGATCCGCCAACTTTAAATTGTGCAGCATCTGATGCAGTTAGATACCAATAGTTACTATTATTTAAATATATGCCTTGTGCAATAGGATTCTGTGCTCCAAGCTTATCTTTTATTCCAGAACCAAATTGAAATCCAGCATTTCCAGAAGTTATGTAGTTTGATAGGGCTGGAGTTCCTGGTATTGTTACATTTGCAAATGCTGTATATGCAGAAGATGTATTATTATATTCATCATATGTTGCAATTGATATTTCATAAGTTGCACCTATTGATAAGCCAGCAAGTCTGTATGTTGTATCGGTTCCTGGAGAATCTGCATAAGAATAGCTTTCAAATGGGGAAGATGCCTTATATGGTCTAAATCTAATTCTATAGCCACGAAGAGTGGTGTCAGATACTGCGGTCCAACTTAAATTAATATATGCATTAAATCCAAGAGTTCCTGATAGATCTACGCCTTTTGTTGGTGTAGCAACAGTTGCAACATTTCCAGGACCAGTCACATCAACTGTTACTGGTTGTAAAGGCATAACAATTTGTTCCGTAGAATAACTAGAAGCACAACCAAAATCATCATAATATCTAACAAGTAAGTATGTATTTGCGTATATCGTTGAAGATATGTTTCCTGGGCTTGTTCCAGAGTAAACCACTGAGTATCCTGTTACTGATCCAGATACCTGACTTGTAAAATTGTTATTTACAGTTATTTGACTACCTGATACAGCTGTAATATAAGTATTGTTTGGTATTCCGTTTCCAATAACACGATAACCAACAAGTGGAGAAACTGTAGCTCCTTCATTTGACACAATGGCTGAAAGGGTTACGGTGTTTGCTCCTGAAGCACCGCCAGAAGCATAAGTTCCAGTAAATGAATCAACTGGTGTAACTCCAGACCAGGAGGTATACTTTTGATAAACTTTTGCATATACTGCACTATCTGGCAAAGTATATGATACGTTATATCCATTAACAAGTGCTGTTGTTGTAAATGTTGGAACAACCCCTGTAAGAGTGCATGTTCTAACTGGTACTGTAAAAGCAACTCCTGCAGAATGATTGTCTGCTACATCAATACTTTTAATTAATCCAGTATATGAGGAATAAAGTGAACCAAATTGAAAAAACAAATCATCTTTTGAAATACGTGCAGTTTGATTTAAAGTTCCAGCTAGTGGGAAAAAGTAAAAATATCCAACTGTTGAATTTGGTGCAGTGAGTGCAATCTTAAATCTCATTCCAGCATCTTCTGCTGGAAGTGTATAACTTATTACAATATTATTGCCAGACCATACTGCAGATACCGCAGTAACTTCATTTGGCGGAGTTAGGTCAGCTGATATAGGATTTGTTGGTGTTACCTTAATTGTGTTTGAGTATGGTCCATATAATCCTGATCCACTTGTATACCTTGCTTTTACCCATCGTGGTGCTGTTGTTGGAGTAAGAATGTTTGCTGGTGTTATTTTGCTTAAATATACTTGCTGATATCCAGTAGATGGTGCGGAGGCAGCATTTGAGACTATCTCCTCTACAGACAAAAACTCATAAGGCTTTGTGCATATGTCTGTTAGTGTTACGCTGTATCCCATTGGTATTGGTGTTGCAGTAATTATTGGAGTACATAAATCTACTATATAGGGTGGAATATCTGTTAATATTCCTTCTGCTCCAACCTCTCCGCTTTTATCAAGAGCTCTTACTATAAACTCCTCAAATGTTGTTTGGAATATGCCAAAATATTTTGTATTATCAGCATAATAAAATATAACCTCTTGAGTAACTGATGCTGTGTTTAACTTAGTAGAGTATATTCTTGGCGTTATTGATGTACCATCTGAAAGAGTATATTCAAAACTAGTGATGGTGGTATTTTCTGAAAGGTCTAAATCTATATCAAAAGAAAATACTAATGCTGGTCCTGATGCTAGTTCTTGCCATTCTGCTGAAAGATTATCTATACCGCCTGGAACTTTTGGGACTACAGGAATTATTGGATTTTTATCACCTTTAATAGGACTAAAGCTACCACCAAAAAGAACTTGTCTTCCTTCTTCACCAAGGATTTCAATTTCTGATCCAATGCGAGATTGAGTCTGTTTTAAATTCTCCCATGATACTCTGGGGTCGTCAATATCAATTGATACTGTTGGATTTTTTGCAACAGATTTATTATTTTTGTATTTTGAAGTCAAAGTAAGACCAGGCTATCTTGGACCTAGTGCCGACCAATTAAGAAAAAAACTATTATTTGCTGGTATTACGGCTGGGCGCTTTGCTGAGGCTGCTTCATCTGGTGTAGCTATAGCTCTATTAATTCTAAAACTAAAACTATTTGGACCAATGTTAAACAAGCTAAACATTATGTCATGATTCTTATCACCAAGCGAAGCTATGCTTGTGTGCCCAAACTGTATTGAAGCTGTCATTATTGGTCTTGCATTAAAAACTGAGCTTCCATCTTGACCAAAGTCTATTGTTTTATAAACTACCTGACCATAAGAATCAGGAACAGGGCTCATTTCACTCATAAGAACTTTTGTTCTTCCGTA
>Ga0114978_10004345_pt1 | contig 11492 bp, 22 predicted proteins | sample S_140212_EF_Meta_FD_87027 | JGI IMG/M metagenome (GOLD analysis project Ga0114978, IMG submission 87027) | Freshwater microbial communities from Lake Simoncouche, Canada to study carbon cycling - S_140212_EF_MetaG | ecosystem: Environmental > Aquatic > Freshwater > Lake | place: Lake...
AATGTAGATCAAGATAGCCTGAAGAGGAATGATCCAAAGTAAGTCTCTAAGCTTCATAATATAATCGTGGTAAACTGTGTATAATTGCGACTTTCAATTGAACTTGCGACTTTCAATTGAACTTGCGAGTTTGAGTAGGCTTGTCGTTGGTCACGCGATTGTGTCTCATTCGTGTCTCATTCGTGTCTCATTCGTGTTTCATTCGTGTTTCATGTCTGTTGCCATTCCTGGCGCTTGCGTGGCCCTTCTGGCGAGTTGTATCCTGCAATCAATCCAAGTCGATCCGCCTCGGCCATTGTTCGCACGCCATCAGCAACGTGAGATGCCCAGGTATGCAATGGCACATTCTTAACAACGCCAGAGGATGAGTCAGGTGCCATCTCGTAAGCTTTAAGCCCTTTGACGCCAGTCTCGCACGCCGGAAGCCTGAACTCAAAGGTTGGCATCAATCCCATGACGTAGTCAATACCCTGCCAAACGTCTGGAATGACAGGGACAATCACAAGGTTGGTGAAGCCGGCTGCCTTTGCATCGCTCTCAAATGTAACGCCATTTCGCTGCGTCTGCCGTGCATCATGTGGCAGGTAGTGCTTTCCATACGAGTAGCCTTTGGCTTGCATGTGCGCGAATCGCTCTGTCACGGTTAGCGGCAATCCAATGTCGCAATCAAGCCAACGCCAATGGCCAAATGCCGATCGTTGCCCATACCAAACGGTTGTATTTCGTGGGCCGCCCAAATCCCAAAATGTGTGGACGGGTGCGCGTCCATCGATTGGAAACTCGCCAATCCTGCCCTCGGCTGCTGCTGCGGTCATGTAGCGGCCATAGATGGCGCTCTCGTTGGCGATGTTGAAGTCGCAGTAAAACTCCTGCTTGATCAAAGCCTCGGACATGCCTGATCGGCGCTCTTCGTCAATGTCTTCAAGCGAGATGGCGCCCGTGTCTTCTACGCTGAGCACCTGGGTGAACCAAGTTGGGTTCGTTTTGACCGTTTTGAGTAGATCAAAAAAGTGATTCTCGCCCCTCGGTGTGCCGTTGAACCAAGCAAAGCCACCGTTTTCTGCGAGGATCGGTCGAGTGTAATCCCATGCCAAAGGGTTCTGGTTTTGAAACTCAGAGAACACAACGCCGTAATAATTTCCACCGACCACGTCAAGATTGTCGGTGCCTAAAATCTGGATCGTTGAGCCGTTAATCAGCTCAATCCGCATGTCGGTTTGGTTTGGTGGTTTAGCCAATAACTCTTTTGGAATGTGATCAATCACGCGCATGCCGTTGGTCACGTCCACGTTCATCCACAAAGCTTTCCTGCCTAGCGCCGCGGTCGGCATGTAATACGCGTAATTTGCGCGCGTCTCAATTGCCTTAGAGATGAGCTTGTTAAAGCACAGCTTGTCTTTACCAGCGCGGCGATGAAAGACCATCAAACACCGCTTGTGTGAGTCCATCGCTCGCCACATTGGGAGCTGGTAATCACGCGGCATAAAGCGAAATGGCAGTTCAATCGTCACTAGCTCGCGCCTCCTGCTTTCTGTGCTTATGCATTCGGTTTCCCAAGCAAAAAGAACATCTACCGTGACTGCGGCAGGAACGGTCAAACCTTCTGCTTTTACGGTAAGGTTGCTTTTTGGTTCGGCTCATAGCTTGCGAATCACGATCTCGGTTACTCCTGAATGCTCAACCTTCTCAGGCGCGTAATGACCGGCACCTTTGCCAATTTCGCGAAGTGCTCCAGTGGCGGCTGAAAAGTCTTCAGACTCCTCTGCACTTGCGGCAATTCTAGCCAGTCGTTCAAGCCACGCCTCCTTGGATAAATCAAACTTTCGATCGGCTTTTGCGGCCACTTTTGCTCTCAATTCTTCAATCCTTGCCTTTACCTTGCTGTCATTGGCAAGCTTAGAAGCTCGCGGATCAATCGACAATGGCGAACCGTCTGGATCTGTTGCAACGTGCGCGCGGTAAGCTTGAGCCGCTGGCGTATTTAGCGCCACAGCCTGTGCAAATTGTTCATATTTAGGATTTTTCAGCGCAGGCATAATTTCGGCAATGGCATCCAATATTTTAGTTCGTCCATCGTAGCTTGTTCATTTTCAAACCAATAGTCGATTTTTTCATCTACCATTGACTGAGCGTTCAGAAATACGGTCACCCATTTCTCGTCATAACTGTTCCAAATTGCAACGAAAGGCCAAGGCCAACCGAAATCACCGAGGATCACGGTGCCATCTTTGGGAGCGGTTTCAGGTAATCTCCATGTCATACGGGTAATTTAGGTCTGTTATCAATTATCATTTTACAATTTTGAGCATCTAACACAATAGCGCAACCTGCTGCCACATGTCCTAAATGATGTGCTCCGCTTTCTGGGTCAATGTTTTCACCGTCAATTAGGCAATCAATGTGACGTTTCATTGCTGCTAAATAGGTCATTATCTCCACTTTATTTTCACGCCAATTCCAAGGGCCATATTTAGCAGCTCCTAATGATAAAGCTTTTGCCACCTCTCGATTAAAAACTGGAGGCAATAATTGAAGTTGTGGCTTTAAAGCGCCTGCTGTGCCTTTGGGATCCATAAAATTTATGCGGGTATCTCTTTAAAGGTAAATGTAGGACCAGAAAAAGCAAGCGGCAGAGTCCAGTGCCGTGATCCACCTCGGTTTTTGTCACAAAATAGGTTACGCAGCGTGTCGTCAGTGCCGTCACCATTTTTGTTTTCCACCTTGGAAATCATGAACACGCCATCAGCATCTTGGCCAATTGCCCGTGACTCGCGAAGTTTGCCGGCATCGTTCAGCTGGGATGCTGTGAGAATATGCGTGCCGGTGCGCTTCGCTACCTGCTTCATCCTGCGTGAGATGCGTGCGATGATCTCCTCGCGGGTTGCTCCCTTTCGACCCTCGTCCTCCATGAGTTGCAGGTAATCCACCACAGCAACGTCATATCCGCCATGCTCAATGTCTGAGAGAATGTCTGATGCCGTCGCGTTGTCGGTGTTGACCAAATCGCAGCCCAGCTCCGAAAGCTGCCGAATCGACCTCAAAAGCATCTCCTGCTGTGCTCGGCTCATAAAGCCACTGTAAAGCGCTCCGTTGTCCACTCCGCTGTCTTCACATAGAAGACGCATCATCTGCTCCGTATTGGGCATTTCTAGCGAATACCAAGCCACTCTAGCTCCGGCGACCAATGCATTTCTCGCGCAGTTTTGCATGATCGCGCTTTTTCCATCGGATGGAAGTCCAGCGAACACTGTCACCCTGCCCTTCTGCAATCCTCCGCATTTGGCATCGATCATCGGGAAGCCCGTTGTCCAACCAGGTATTGCTCCACCTCGTTTCATCCGTTCCTCAATCTCGTCCATCGTCTGTGCGATAGCGTCTTTAATCGTGATTCGTGCCAGTTTACGCACCACGGTATTCTCGACTGCATCCATTGCCTCTTGCGCTTTGGCGATGGCATTGGCAATTGGCAGGCTTTCATCTGCAAATGCTTCCAAAGCTTTTTGGTGCGCTTCGATGTTTCGACGTGCGAGGTATTTATCCTCAACAATGCTTTTGTATTGATGGTAATTGCTGGAGTGCGGGACAAAGCAATAAAGCTCAGAGATGTATGCGGCTCCACCAACTAACTCTAGCTCGCCTTTGTTGCGGAAATGCTGGGTGAGCAGTGGTGCATCAATCGGCGATCCTGTATCGTAAAGCGTTACAAGTCCGGTAAAGATCCGCTTGTGAGCATCGGAATGAAATGCGGAGACGTTGAGAGTATTCCGAGCATCTCCAATGCGGTTGACAGGGTCTTGCAGGAAACAGCTTAAAAGCGAGCTTTCGGCTTCGTTGGAAAAAGGTAAGGTCATAAGCAAGATACCCACCTCCCGTTTACTGGGCCTAATTGTATTCCGCCTGTAACGCTGGGCATTGGTTTTTTAGCAACTAACTTTTCGTCTTCATATCTTTTTGCGTTCAGGTAGCTTGCTGGATATGGGATGTATTTTCCGCCGTCTTTTGTCCAATTGTCTGACTTAGTCTGCCAGCTCAATGATGTTAAGACTAATTGAAGGTCTGGCCTGATTTTATTCCATGCTCGTTCTGCGTCTGCTTTGGCTATCTTCTTTGGATATGCAGACCAAAACTGTTCAAAGCCTTCTGTTGTGGGTTTTTCTTTCCTTTCCTTGTTCCCTTCCTTTCCCTTCCCTTCCGCTTTACAGGCGTGGTCGTCGCGTGGGTCACGCGTGCCTGACGCGTCAATGCCTTCATTTTGTATGCATTCTGACGGATTAGGTAAATCTGACAATCTCTCGCGATTATTAATGACTTGGTGCTTCAAGAAGGAAGGAATGAAACCAAAATCACCCGTGGTTGACGCGTAGCTCACAATAAAACCACGCGTGGTTAACGCGTCGAGCACGCGTGAAAAGTCAATTCCGTCATATGGAAGTATCTGGATTCCAAGTCGCCTCGGTTCCCATTTAAAACGACCTTCACGGTCTGCCGCGCACCATAGGCCAGCAAAGGCTACGCGCAGTGGCAGTTTAGTTTCTTTTTCAGCAATGAAGAGATTTTCGTGAAGGAAAAACTCAGGTTTAATAGTTCGGATTCTCATATATACAAAAAACCCTCAACACTGCCGCCAAGTTGGAACGTGCCCAATGAAAAAGCACCTTGGCGACAGGATTGAAGGATTATTGTGTTGATGATCATTGTTGTGATACCGCAGGGGTTCAAACCTGTTCTCGGCGATGGGACTATGCTCTGTTGTTCCCAAGAGTCACCCTGGTGATCCCTTAACCATCCCCAAGCCAAGTCGTGCGCTGAGTAATGCTTGTGCAGTGCATCCACAAGAAACTCAGTAGTGCAATAGGCTTCCATCATTTCCCTAGCATCCTCTTCAGTCTCGTAGCTTTCTGCCAGTTTACGAATCCTCATCAGGTCATGAGGATACGGGTTGTTCAGCAGGTTTTCGATGATGTCATTAGCGGTCATATCTATGTCAGATGTGGTTTAATCTTTTGTAGTGCTTTCTCAGCCGTGCCTACTGCGTGCCAGCAGGCGGCAGTCATAGACTCTAGCCGTTCGTCCTGGTCCCAATAGTTTATGATCATCTCAAGAGGATCTGCTAGGTCGTTAAGCAGGTCTTGAAAGACTGCTAATTTCTGGCGTGCTTCGTCTCGCTCAATTCTAATCTGCTCCGCTTCATCAAACAAATCATCAAACTCAATGTATTTTTGATGCAACTCTTTGTTTGCTTCGTCTCGCTCGCGCTCTAGCTTTTCGCACACATCGGCTTTAACAACCTGAAATGGCAGTTCACGAACATAAAATGGTTCAGTTAAAATTGCTGCGTCTGTTTCAGGTGTTGGTGTCATGCTTTCCAGAGGTTGAGGGTTAAACCAAGAGCTTCACAGCGTTGGGTTGCGGTGGCGTGAATCCAGCGCGAAGGAGAAAAGTTACCCTCTCCCCCACCTTGCATCGAAACTTCTTCAAGGTGCTGAGCGTAACCAATCCACTGAATGTCAGTCAGCATTTTCTCCGCTTCATGCACCGCGTTGAGATCGTTGAAGTAGTCGGGAACGGGCATTAAATAGGAAGGATAACGATCTTGGTTGTGCCACCAAGCCGTAGCGTTGTGGCTTCCGTGCGGTTCTGGTTTTTCATGCCACCCAGCAGCCTCAGCCAGCTTGATTCGTTTTTCTTCTTGGGTCATTTCGATGCCTCCCAGATGGTGATGATTTTGTGGATGTCGTATTGTGCTGCTCCTCGCTCTGGCTCTTGACACGAGTGGATTGCGAAGGCTTCTAGCCCTTCCACCGCTACAAGCAAACACTCCGCCAAAGCTGGCGAGATGTTGCGGGAGCGAGCGATGAATGTGGCGTCACGTTCATCTTGCTCACGGGTAACGCCTGAATTGCGCCCATGAATTATTATTGCTGCCGCTTGCCTGACCTGCATCGGCTGTCGGTAAACCATGTCGCCGCCATCGCTTTGCATCCACTTTCCCTGCGTGATCGTCTTCAACAGTTCCAAGAACTCTCGGAGTTCTTGTTTCAAGTTTTCGATTTGGTCTTTCATGCTATTTGGTATTTAGATTTCTTGGTGACGATCAGTGGATAGTTGAGATCAAATGCCCATTTACGCATGTCTTCAATGTTGTAGCCAACACGGCGCTGTGCCTTTTCGATTGGGTAACCGTCGAGCATGATAGCGTTTGCACGCTTTAGTATTCTGCGTTTCTCATCGTTGGTTAGACTGGAATGGAGCGCATACTTTTTGCTGCTAATTTCTGTTGTGTTCATTGTTTGTTGGATATCAGAAAGGGATCTCGGAATCGTCCTCAACGTCCTGGGCTTGTGGTTGTGCTCGCGGAATGTTGCGTGTCGTTTGCTGCGGCGGCGGAGCCTTTGCGCCAATGCGTGTGCCGTTGCCGATGTAGGGCATCTTCACACCGTTATCGCGATCCTCTTTGGTGCAGTCTTGTTTCACCGAGTAGTCATTGCCATAGGCGTCTGGCGACTCGTTTTCATAGACCACAAGGTCAAGGTAAGTGCCCTTTGCGCCTTTGTATAAACGGGATTTATCAATCTTGGTTACGTCTAATTTGATTTTGATCATAGCGTTCTTTTCTTCTTTGGTTTGGTTGGTGTTGCTGCTGCGTTAAACAATGTCGTCACAACGTCAGGCGGGATGCAGTGCATTGAGCTGCCACATAGCCAGTTGACGATCTGGGACATTGAAATTTTTGTTAGCTCGGACAGGCGTTTAAGAGTGATGGAATTGCGCTTCATCTCGGCTTTGATTAGCTTTGCCAATTGGCGAGACAAATTATCCGCATCTACTGTCTCTTTCTTAGCTAACGCTCGCGACTTAGCTAGTGCACGGCGCATGGTTTGGATGTCGTTCATTCTCTTGTGATGGTAATTTCTACTCTCGGACGTTTTGCATCCTTATCAAACACTGGGCGCTCAGGCCAGAGTGCTCGGTCATTGACGATGATACCTGCATCTGCGATGCCATCCTCTGCTGCTTTCAATGATGCCATAAAATTGGATGGATCAGGGAAGGCTTTGGTTTTGAAGAAGGCTTTCGCGTTTAGCTTGGCCTTCTCCCACCGAGGTCTTGACGCTTCACCCAGAGCGACTAGTGATGCCGCATGAGCGTGCCGCCTGTAGCGGCTAACATGCTTTGCTTTAACGGCCCAGTGGCACCGAGCGTTTGGACTCAACATGCGCGGCGGCAGGTCAATGATGATCGTGATGGAGTTCATGAGTTCTCCTTTATGTATTTCTGAAGCGCAGCGATTAGCTCTTGCTCAAAGGTAAAGTTCATGTTGTCACAACAGTATTCGATAATGCCTTCGATGAGTCCGGTCGTGCCGTGTTGCCTTTGCACTTCGTGCATTGTCTCAACAAAATCGACAATAACGCTGACTTCAATATTGAGTTTATTCATGGCTTCACCTCCCGCGCTTTGAGCATGGCGTCTGCCTGTGCATAAGCTTTGCCTGATACTTCTTTGAAGGTAGTTTCTGGCGCGCAATACAGGCTTCCGATAATTGCTGTCATAGCCTGCCCTGCGAACCAGTCGCGGAGGGACATGCCATCGCGGATGTCGCCTTCGTCTTGTGGTAGGTAAAGAGGGAAAGCTGGGCCTCCGTCGTTTATTTGTGGTGTGTTCATGATTCGATTTGGTTATTCTTTACGATTTCAAAACTACCTTTGCTAACCTCCGTAGCGCCATGCAGCACCTCGTCCACCAGGTTGTCTAGTGTCTTGCCTTTAGCGCCAGTGCTCTGTTTGACCAGAGTCTTAACGCTGCCGAGAGGGATAGAGCATTCAGCCGCAAACGCATCGCCGGTGACACCGTGCGTTGAGAGTCGGCTAAACACGGTTGTGACATCCGAAACGCTACGCCGACCTTTGCGCTCACGCAAAGAGTAGCCATCGATCTCACCTGCTGCGATGCGTCTGCGCAATTCCAAGTCGTGAGCAACCAAAAACCACTCCATAAATTTACGGCCGCCTTCCTGGATGCGAATCAGCATCTCGTTACTCATTGATGTATGATCACCCATGCGTGCAAAGATTTGCGCTTTAACTTGCTCGTCGGTGCCAGAGATTGTGTCTGGAACGATGGCATCGGTGACTGACAACGCAGCGGCTTGGAACGCAGGGCAAACCATTTTAGCTCGGCACCACTTGCAGTGATTGCCTGCCACAGCATCTGCCGCTGTTGCCTGCTCTGCTAAATTTAAAATGCTGATTAGTTTTGCTTCAGCCGCACGCAGTGTCTCAAGATCGTATTGTGCGACCGTAGGTTTACCAGCCCACGGTTGAACGATTGCCACCGTTGCCGAGGTGATTGGGCGATAAAGCGACACAAGTGCCGCCAGAGCCATGAGTTGGTGGTTATCGACCGCATCAGCCGTGTCGCCTCGACCCGTTTTGTAGTCAATAATCAGCGCATGACTGTCTTCAATAACAATAAAATCGGCTTGACCAGTAAATCGCAAAGACTGCTGAGCTTTGTTGCTGACAACTACAGCCCTGCCAAAATGCGTCAGACCGAGTCGCACCTCGGTCAACATCTCAACAACATCGCTGGTGATATGCTCAGCGATAAGCGCATCTGCCTGCGCTCTGCACATGTCGTGTGTCTGCTCCTCGTCGGGTGATAGCGTGCTCATTACAGCCTCGCCAGCCAACACAGCATGGATGCGTGTTCCTGACGCTGCTGCGGCGCTCTCAGTGTCCTCAATGCCAAGTGCCATTTGATGGGAAGGTGGGCACTCTACGAGCCGCTCAAATGCGCTCGCGCTGGGTAAGCCGTGTCGTGGGTCTGCGTTCATTATTTTGATCCTTTCTGCGCGAGTTGAGTGAGTGGCGCGAAGTTGGTATTGAGGAATTGCAACAGCTCTTGGCTGGCTTCTTCAATCGGATAGTAGTCCTGTCCACCTTCGCCATTGGCTTGCAGGGTTTCCAGCATGGTTGACCATTTAATGCCAGCAGATTCAAGCTGGGAAGCTATCTGTTCGGATAATGGTTTGGCGGACAATTCCTCGGCTTCAAGTCGGGCAATCTCCGATTTGAAATAAGTTACAGGTGGAATATCTTTCAATTCTTCTTTTGGCTTATCAACAAACAGTTTGCTGGCACGTGCTGGCGTTACATCGCGCACAGCAACATCTTGCGCTTCTTCCGCTGTCATCATGCCCAGAGTTATATCGGGCGCATACAATCGGGCAAAGAACGCAGCGGAGCGATAGCGTAGCATAAGCTCAGGCATTGTGATCCATTTAGAGCCTGACTTGGTTGACCAGCCTTCGGCCTTTGCCATTGCCAAAGTGATTTTCGGGCCTTCCAACACAGAGCCGTCATCTTTAGACTTAGCCCAAGCGATGCATGAACGGTCAGGCGATCCCTCGGTGCCTTCCATCTTAAACTGGAGAGGCTCAAAGCGGCCTGAGTTGTTAACCATCGCAATCAGGAATGTGGCGCGAAAGCTGGGTCTGCCGTGAATAACGTCCACGTTTTGAATCGTCATGAACGGATCGGTGCCGAGGCGTTTGGCGATGTTAATTGCAATCGCGCAGTTGGCAATGTTGCCCTGAAATTCTTTAGGCACCAAGGTGGATGCGGAAAACATCTTGGCTTGACGTTGCAGCATATCAAATGTCGCAGATTCGCGTTGGATTTGAGTGTCAGTAGTAGTGATAATTTCGGTATTCATGGGATGGGATTAGATGAGGTTGAGAACTAAAAACAAAAGGACTAACAAAGCGCCGCCTACAATTGCGTGGAAGATCATTTCGATCTGAGCTTGTCTAGCGTCACGCTCGGCGGCAAGTCGGCGCTGACGTGGTGTGGTTTCTCTGGATGTGTAGGTTTTGTGATGCTCGTATTTCATATTATTCGATTGTGTTAAGGTCACGAATTGCGCTGTGAACGGTTGAAATTGTGTTGTTTACTGAGATTTGCATCTCGCTGTCTTGCGTCTCGTTGATCAGCAAAAGACCTGGCTTATAACCTAACTCTGTCCATGCGTAGGATCGGCTGACGTTAATGTAGCAGTCGCCTTTTTTAAAGGTGAGAGCGCCACCGTTTGCCACATCTGCATCGCTTGTTTTGTGTAACTCAAAACCGTAGCGCAGGATAGCCGAAAAAGTGTGCTTAAACCAATCTCGGTGCCAATTGTTGAGGTGTTGCGCCCATGCTGCGTATTTAGAAACATCTGGAATCATGGTCGTAATTAGGCAAAGATTTCGTTGAGCTTTTTGGTGCGAACTGGTTTGCCAGTAACTGAGTCAATAGCGTGCACTTTGTATTTGTGGCCGCCAGCTTGAAGACTGCGACCGTATGAGGTAATGCGGAAAATAACTCCGCTGATTTCGTGCTTGTAATGGAACTGCACGTTCTGCCTGACGGCGGAATGGACGTAAGTGTGACCAAATGTCCTAGTTTGTAATGTGTAGCTGATTAAGCTACGGATGAGTGATGATGTAGTGGTCATTGTGATGTGTCAGGTTTTGTCTGACGCAGCTACCAATGTATGAACATCCCGATGTAGTCAAATTATTTCTTTTTATTTTGTCAAAAAAGTTAAATCACCCATGTAACCGCACCCATTTTGCCAAGGTGTCAGACAGCCGACAGGTGTCACCATCATTATAAATGCACGCACATTTCTCATGCTCACAACAGATCCACGTCACGCCGACTTCGCGGTGAACCTGTAGCGTTGCGACCTTCCTTTTTTTACATTTAGCAGTCGCACAAAAGTGGTCTGCAATGCGGTCGAAATCTGACTTCATTGTTTGTTAGACTATCTTCTGGATGTCGTGCCCGTTAGCCTCCATGCGTGAGCGAGCCTCGGCCAAGGTAAGTCCAAACGTGATCTGGAAATGTGGACTTTCTGCGAAGGTTTTCCAGTGTCCTGCCCACTCGATTCCGTTGACCTCTGCAATGCGACCGATCTCAGCGTAGAGCTTGTCAGCCTCGGCAGGCTTTTTCTCATCGAGATAGATGCCGTCTTTGAACAGACCAAGATCAATGGCTAGCCCGTAGTTATGCCAAGAGCTGCCTGGCCGAGCTTTGGTTACAATCTTGCCAGGCTTAGTCCGGCCTTGAGCGTAAAGTGCTGCTTGTGCCGACCACGAGCGCAGGCCAGAAATGACTTCTACCGTCACGCCCTTGGGAGTCATGATGCTTTCAACAATGACCAAAAAACGATCCAGCTTTGCTAGTGCCTTCTTGTTTAGTGACCCAAGGTTTTCAATGGTGCGTTTCGTTCTCATGTTTTCGTTTTTTTTCCTCCTCCGCTGCTAGATCGCAGCTAATAAACAGCGCAATTATCGCTAATAATCCGAATGATACCAGCGCAAAGATGATGCCGCAAAAGATGCCGATAAGGTCCATTTTAGTAAACCCTCCCGTTGATGATCTTGTGATTAGTCACTTCGTAGTTTCCATCGGCCTGCGTCTCAACCCATGCAAACCCGTGGTTCC
>Ga0114978_10004346_pt1 | contig 11490 bp, 8 predicted proteins | sample S_140212_EF_Meta_FD_87027 | JGI IMG/M metagenome (GOLD analysis project Ga0114978, IMG submission 87027) | Freshwater microbial communities from Lake Simoncouche, Canada to study carbon cycling - S_140212_EF_MetaG | ecosystem: Environmental > Aquatic > Freshwater > Lake | place: Lake...
ATTCATTCTCCAGAAATTTGATTCTTAGAAAATTCATTCTTCAGAAATTTGATTCTTAGAAAATTCATTCTCCAGAAATTTGATTCTTAGAAAATTCATTCTTCAGAATATTCATTCTTCATAAATTTGATTCTCCAGAAAATTACAAATGTTCTCGAATCATTGAAAATAACTATGAACAAAGAAACAGATAAAAAGAAATCGTAAAGTAAACTAACGTAAAGACGACCAATGAAAATCCAACACTATGAAATCACGCAAATCTTGTCAGAAGGCGCGTTTGGCGAATTATACAAAGGACAACATACAAAGACGCGAGAACAAGTGGTCATTAAAATCGAAAAACAACAGAATACTACATATTCCCTTCTTCGAAATGAAGCGAAAGTTCTCCAATTCTTGTATAAAAACGGCGTAAGAAAAATCCCCGCCATATATTGGTACGGTTTCATCAAAGAACGGAACGCAATCGGTTTCATTATGCCGTTCTATCAATATACCCTGTTGGATTATATACCCCGGTTCTATGAAATAAATCGTCCACAAATAAATCGGCAAAAATTAAACCGTTGGATGTTACAATGTCTCGCAATCTTCCAATCCATTCATGGTCTATGGGTCCTGCATCGCGACATTAAACCGCAAAATTTCATGGTACATAATGGTCAGGTCATTCTCATCGATTTCGGTCTCGCGACATTTTACGACATTGATAAAACGAATGAACCGAGAACATCGTTAATTGGAACGCCGAATTATGCGAGTATCCGAATACACGAAGGCAATCGTTCCTGTTGGAGAGACGATTTAATTTCTTTGGGATATTTGTATTTGTTTGTATTGTCGGGAGGGCGAGAACTATGGATAAATGATATGGAGGCGATAAATGAAATGACCGTTACAAATGAAATGACCGTAATATATCCATCGATTGATATTCGCAATCCACGTAACCAAGCCCTGTTGGAAAACAAACAAATACATCGATTGATGACATCTCACAGGGATATAGACAATTTAATTGAAATCGAAACCTATTTGAAATACGTATATTCCTTGAAATATGGTCAAATACCGAATTATGATTATATAAACAGCATCTTTTTATCAGCGATTGCGTAATCTATGAATGTGGTAAAATAAATACAAAAAATAGATATAGAAACCACATGTATTATAACGTATATCGTAATACGATGAGCGCAACAAGCATTCGATTGACTGGATTAGTAAAATGGTTTAATAACAAGGCTGGATATGGATTTATCAAGGTCGTGGGCGAGGAAAGTGAAACTGAGACCGATGTCTTTGTGCATTATTCGAATATCAAGGTCGAAGGTCTTGAGTACACATATTTGGTCCAAGGCGAGTACATCGAGTTTGACAAGGCGGAGACCGACAATGAGGAGCACAAGTTCCAGGCAATGAATCTATCTGGAATCAAGGGCGGGCCACTCATGTGTCAGACACGATACACCAACCGTCCGCAAATCTCTACACGGGTGGATTACGATGACAGGCGCGATGACAGACGACCCCCTCGTGTTGTTCGACGTGATGAAAGACGCGACGAAAGACGCGATGACAGTAGTCGCGAGTTCACCAAGGTCGTCTCACGAAAACCCCGTGCTCCACGTGTCTAAACATGCCTGCATATATGCAGCGGTTTATTATGTAAAAACATACATATTATAACCAATATAAATGTTATATCGTATATAACATATATCAAATCGAATCAAAACAAATCAATGCCATATTGTTGCAAGAGTCCTTATGTAGAGAAATCCGCAGAATTATCGGAAATATTCGCAACGTATCCGTATCCATTGTCCGATTTCCAGAAATACGCAATAGAAGGCATCCATGCGGGACACCATGTATTGACGTGTGCGCCCACGGGTTCAGGCAAAACCTTGTCTGCCGAATTCGCCATCCAGTTTTTTCATAAACAGGGAAAAAAGGTCATATACACTTCTCCCATCAAAGCCCTTTCCAACCAGAAATACTACGAGTTCTCGCAAAAATATCCGCATATTTCGTTCGGTCTTCTAACAGGGGATATTAAAACGAACCCTGGCGCCGACGTTCTCATCATGACCACCGAAATACTCATGAACAAATTGTTCATAGAGAATACGAAGAACGAGACGTTCGATGCATCCGCATTCGAATTATGTATCCAGACCGAATTGGCCTGCGTGATATTCGACGAAGTGCATTACATCAATGACGCGGACAGAGGCCATGTCTGGGAGCAGACGATTGTATTATTGCCGAAACATGTGCAGATGGTCATGTTGTCAGCAACGATAGATGACCCTGTTGGATTTGCGCAATGGTGTGAACAGGTGAAAACGAATTCACAGTCGGAAACGAACGAAAAAAAGGTCTATCTCGCATATACGAATCACAGAGAGGTCCCCCTTACACATTATATGTACTGGGCCACGACGGAAGACCCTTTCAAAAAAATAAAAGACAAAACCATCCAACAGTACATTCGCGAGAAAAGTCACAGGTTCATTGAAATCCGGTCTCCAACAGGGAAATTCAACGACGACGCCTATCACACCATTTCGAAACTTGGTCACATCTTCAACAAGGAGCGCATGTATATGAAACGCGGATTTGTTCTCAATCGCCTCTGCGAAAATTTGCGTGACGCCGAGATGCTGCCCGCCATTGCGTTCGTATTTTCGCGCAAACATGTGGAGACATGCGCGAAAGCCATCACGACCAATCTGCTCGAATTCGACAGTAAAGTGCCCTATATTGTGCGCAAAGAATGCGACACGATTATCCGCAAATTCCCCAATTATCGCGAATATTTGGAATTGCCCGAATACAATCAATTAGTATCCCTGTTGGAAAAAGGGGTCGGGATTCATCATTCGGGTATGATTCCGGTATTGCGCGAATTGGTCGAACTTATGATTTCGCGGCGTTACGTCAAACTCCTGTTTGCGACGGAATCGTTTTCCATCGGCCTAGACTGTCCCATTCGCACAGCTATATTTACGGACCTGCGGAAATACGACAATCAAGGAAACCGCGAATTGTATTCGCATGAGTATACGCAAATGGCGGGGCGTGCAGGGAGGCGCGGCATTGATACGGTGGGGCACGTTGTCCACTGCAACAACCTGTTTGATATGCCCTCCTTGGTCGATTATAAGACGGTATTAAATGGCCAGCCGCAGAAATTGGTGTCGAAATATCACATCTCCTACAGTGGAATCTTGACACAACTGCGCGATACGACGACGTCGACGCCTGTCAATCGAATCACTGTTGGAGACATCGAATCGTTTGTGCAAAAAAGCATGTTGGCGTCTGAACTCAATGAGCGACAAAAATCGCAAGAAAGCATTCTCGCCGTTCTTTCGCAAGAATATGAGAAAAAGAAAGCGCAATTCGAATCCAATGTCGTGTTTCAGGAAAAGTGCAAACAGTTTGTACAGTGTAAAGATACATTGAAGATTGATTTTCTTTCACACAAAAAACGGAAAGAAGTGGAAAAAGAGTTGGCGGCAATACAACAGGAAAATCCTGCGATTGAATTTGACGCGGCTCTCTATACCGAGTTTATAAATGACGAACGTGCATACAAGAAGGAAATGGAAACGTATGCATATACGAGCGAGTATATTTCAACGCAAATCAAACATGTATGTAAAATATTGGAGAACCAAGGTCTGATTACGATAGAAGAAGAAAGCGAAGACACGTTCCTCCAACGCACTCTGTTGGGAAAACACGCCTCCCTTTCTGCCGAAATTCCCGCCATTATCATGGGCGAATTATTGAACCAGACTGATTTTTTCACGGATTACAGTGAGATACAACTTGTGTCTCTCTTTTCCATATTCGCGCAAATCAAAGTGGCGGAAAATAAACTCGTCAGGTCTCAACCGCGCGTCCGATTTGTACAAGACATCATCGAGAACATTATCCAACACGAATCCATGTACCAGGTCGACACCGGCATTCATTACGACGAACTGATACAAGTGGACCTGTATGACGAAATGGCGGAATGGTGCGAATGCACGACGGAGCAAGAATGCAAATATTTCATACAGGGGCGGTTGGCGGACAAAGGGATTTCTGTAGGAGATTTCACCAAGGCGGTTCTCAAAATATCGACGATTGCCCGGGAAGTCATGATGATTTGCGAATGTGCAGGTAGAATCGATACAATGCATCGATTGGCGCAACTGGACGGATTGATTCTGAAATATGTGACCACGTCGCAGAGTTTGTATATTTAGATATGATTTATTTGTATTGGGATTATCCTTGAATATTATATATGAGTGATTCGATTGAAAGGAGTAGGAGTAGAAGTAGAAGTAGAAGTAGTAGTCGGAGGATTAAGAGTAAGAGCACTCATGTAATCACGGACGATACTATTCGCCAAAGAATACAAGATGCAAAAGAGAGGGAAGACAGTATTACGGATTGGGATGTAAGTCAAGTGACAGATATGTCAAACCTATTTGAATATTGGCCGGAATTCAATCAACCGTTGAATTGGGACACTCGAAATGTTACAAATATGATGGGCATGTTTTCCAAGTGTAAGAGGTTGAATCAGTCCTTGAATTTTACGGACACGAGCAAGGTTATAAATATGAATAAAATGTTTTATGGTTGTAGGACTTTTAATCCGGATTATCCATTGAATTGGGATACGCGTCAGGTGAGAAATATGAGCGGGATGTTTTATGGCTGTAGGAATTTTAATCCGCATTATCCATTGGATTGGAATACGCGTCAGGTGAGAAACATGAGTTGGATGTTTTATGGCTGTAGGTTTTTTAATCCACAATATCCATTGAATTGGGATACGAGTAAGGTTCAATGGATGAATAAAATGTTTTATGCGTGTAGGAGTTTTAATCAAGAGTTAAATCATTGGGATACTTATAATGTTACAAATATGAGCGAGATGTTTTATGGGTGTACGAATTTTAATCGAGCATTGAATGAGTGGGACGTTAGTAATGTGGACGATATGAATATGTTGTTTTGTGGATGTACGAATTTTAATCAACCATTGAATGAGTGGGACGTTAGTAAAGTGGAAGATATGAACGGCATGTTTGATGATTGCACTCGTTTTAATCAACCATTGAATGATTGGGACGTTAGTAATGTGCAATTTATGAACGGAATGTTTGCAGAGTGCACAAGTTTCAATCAATCGTTAGATACGTGGGATATTGATAATGCAATGAACGAAATGGAAGAAATGTTTGATGGATGTAGGAGTTTGAATCAACCGACCGTATTTGTGCAAAGGTTAGACCCGCGGACTCTGATGGCACCGCAAGAACCACAGGGTATTGCATATGAAGTGCATAATTCATTTGCCAAATTTAGAGCGTTTAAATCGCAGTATCTGAAACTGATTGATATTGGACCTCTCGATGAAAAATATGAAACTGATTTTATTGGATACATTTCTGATTATTTTACTTCTAATATAGACAAATTATTTACTGATATTGCGGATAAAGATAAAAAACAGGCCGACTTTATAAAAGTATTGAAGAAAGCGAGGGACACTCTTTTACGACTAGAACCATCTTTTAAAGAATTGATTGCCAAAAGTGTACGTTTCGTGTTTTCACAAGATGATGACGATGAATTTAAACGGCAATATATAATCACGTTTTTAGATGAAACGTGTAATGCATATACGAGTGGAGAAGATAGAACCAGTTGTGTAAATGGAATTGTCGAAAGATTTATTTTGTCAGTAGGTGCTGCGTGTCAAACCATTTGTTCTACAGAAAATTGTAAAGAAATTTATGAAAAGATAGACAATGTAATGAATCCAAAAGTTGCAAAATTTGATATAGCTGAATTTTCAAACAAATGGTGGACGGAAGAGGCAGAAACACCAGAAATAATAAAGATGGATAAAGAAGCAAGAATGTCACATTTCAAACAATATTTGATTGAGAATGCAAGACGATTGAATCAATATGATGATGATGTTAAAAACAAAATAGATGAGTATACTAGTAAAATCGAATACGCGTTTACAGATTTGGTACTCGGTGGTAGAAAACATAACAAAACGATAAAAAAATCCAAGAAATATAATAAATCCAAAAAATATAATAAATCCAAAAAATCTAAGAAATAAATGATTATCAACAGATGAATAAATATAACGGAATCGAATCCAAAAATTGATATAATAAAATAATTATATCAACAACAATTACAAAACCGCAAAATCACAAAACCGCAAAAATAAACGATGGGAAATTGTTTTTACAAAAAACAAAAGACAACAAAAAAAAGAATATCAGATATATCAAACATACTGTATGAAGATACAGTTCCCTATATTTTCCCGATTTCGATGGGCAAAGTGATAAAAGTCTACGACGGAGATACAATTACTGTTGGATCTACTATTGAAAATGATCCAACAGGTAAAATATATCGGTTCTCCATTCGACTGAAGGGGATTGACACGCCGGAAATAAAAGGAGGCGGTACTTGCCATGAAAAACAATTGGCAATACAAGCGCGAGATGCATTACATGATTTGATATTCGGAAAACTGGTTGTCATAAAAAATGTAGGGAATGAGAAATATGGCCGAATCTTAGCAGATATATGGCTCAATGATATTCATGTGAATCAATGGATGTTAGAGCATAAGTATGCAGTTGTGTATGATGGTGGAAAAAAACAAACATGGATAAAATGAATCAAGATTTCAAGATTTCAAGATTTCAAGATTTCAAGATTTCAATATTCTATTTTTGTAAAAACAGAAATACAGAAAAACAAAAATACAGAAAAACAAAAATATAGAAAAACAGAAATAGAAATATAAACATGTCATTATCAAAATTTATCCAATCCTCTACAAAAGAAGAATCCGACACAAAGTATCACTTCATACGCATAGCAAGATTGAACACAGACCTATATGATTATATCACTGTTGGATATGATGCGACCAAACAAGTCTGTTTCCATCGAAACCCGGAACTCACTCCAAACACACAATATCTCATACAGATGAAAGATACGGGCATGTTTGGCTTTATCGATGTGGAAACCAATTGTATCCGGTTGTTGGACCCAGAATATGACAACGATATTTATCATTTTTTTTACATGGAATTTTCACTATCCATTTCTGTATGAAGAGAACATGAAAACTGTAAAAAATCGAATAAAACCGAATAAAATTGACGGAATAGTATATAGAAAATTGTTTCTATATAGTATAGCTTTGCATAAGATGTCATCCAATTCAGGCTCGTATCAAGACCACGCACCTTCAAGAATCATTGGGATTCAGTTTAGTATGTTGTCCCCCGAAGAGATTCGCAAGAATTCGGTGGTCGAGATTACTAAGAAAGAAACGTATATCAACAATCGTCCCATGATAGGCGGTCTCTTCGACCCCCGAATGGGCGTGTTGGAGCCAGGATTGATTTGTCCAACAGATGGGTTTACGTATATCGACACTCCCGGTTATTTTGGACACATCGAATTGGCTCGCCCCGTGTTCTTCATCCAGCACATGCGCGAAATCATGAAGATTCTGCATTGTGTCTGTTTTAAATGCAGCAAACTGCGAATCAACAAGGCGCAACACAAACATATATTGAAGTGGACGGCGGAGAAAAGATGGTCATACATCGACCCACTCTGTAAGAAAATAAAGAGATGCGGTGATGTGACGGACGACGGATGCGGATGCAAACAGCCGGACAAGATTAAACTGGAAGGATTCGACAAGATTTACGCGATATGGGAGAAAATCAAGCGGGAAATAGGAGACGAGACGACGACCGAATCGGTGAACATGCGACTGACGCCGGAGATTGTTCTGAAAATATTCCATCGTATCAGTGACGAAGACATTTCATTTATGGGGTTTAGTCCATTGTGGTCGCGACCGGAATGGATGATTTGCAAAGTGCTGCCGATTGCGCCGCCCGCAGTGCGCCCCTCTGTCAAACACGATGCGCAACAGAGGTCGGAAGACGATTTGACGCATATTTACAACAATATCATCAAGACGAATTTCGACCTGTTGGACAAAATCCAGAACAATTCGAATGCGGTCATTATTGACCAGTTGACGATGGTGTTGCAATATTTCGTGGCGATGATAGTGAATAACAAGACGAAAGGCACGGGACCGATGGCGCAACGTTCGGGTCGGCCATTGCAGTGTATCATGGGTCGACTGAATTCGAAAAATGGACGTATTCGTGGAAATCTCATGGGAAAACGCGTGGATTTCAGTGCGAGGTCGGTGATTACTGGCGACCCCAATTTGTCGATTCGGCAACTCGGTGTGCCGTTGAAAATCGCGATGAACATCACGAAGCCGATTACAGTGAACAAACGGAATCGCGATTTCCTGTTGAAACTGATAGAAAATGGGCCCGATAAATATCCGGGTGCCAAAATCGTCGAGCGTAAGAATGGGCAGTCGGTGTCGTTGCGAAATGTGGATAGAACGTCATTGCGACTGGAAAACGGCGATGTAGTGCATCGACATATGATGGATGGAGACGCGGTTCTATTTAATAGACAGCCATCTCTACACAGAATGTCGATGATGTGCCATATCGCAAAAATCATGAAGGTGGGCGACACGTTCCGAATGAACGTTGGTTGCACCAAGCCTTACAATGCGGATCGACCATCGTGTCATTAAGGTTCGCAACAGGGAGCGTGAAAAGCGTGCTACTCCCTAATGAGTATTTCAATAATGAGGCAAAATAAAAAAATATAGAAAGTATCGTATAATATATGAAATGGTGGGAGATACAAAACCAAATATAAAAACTTGTTCGAGATGCAGTAAAGAAGGAGAAGAAAATCTATTCATCAAAAAGCGAAATATATGTAAATCGTGCGATAATACTAGAAAGCGTACAGCATATTACGCGCCAATTACCGATGAAAAGACATGCACAACTTGTAATCAAACAAAACCTGGTTCTTTATTCTTGAAAAATCGTGTCTGTTGTAAGGACTGTAGTAATATAAAGCGGAGGAATCGGTATAAAACGGACGAAACACTTCGTGCAAAACTAATTCAGACTGCAACCATATTTAAACAGACAAAATCAGCAGAACGAAAAGCAAAGAAAGAAGAAGAAATTGGGAAAGATAATAAGAAGTGTAGCACTTGTAGTCAGATAAAACCGGTTAGTCATTTTCGTCATAATAGATTAAAGTGTAAAGTGTGTTATAGAGATGAACCATTAGTGAAATTAAAACGTAACATTAGAAGTAGAATATATATTGCATTGAAAAAGAATAAAACGCAACATACTATTCAATATCTCGGTATAACCTCTAATGAATACCTAGAATGGATACTAAGGTATAATTCTTCATACACAATCGAAAATTATGGTAAGGTATGGCATATTGACCATGTTATACCTTTATCGCTTTTCAATCTAGAAGACCACGATGAACAACTTGTTGCATTTAATTGGCGAAATACAATGCCCTTGTCTGCAAAAGAAAATCTAGCAAAAAATAATAAAATTATTGTATCTCAAATCGAACAACACTATCAACACCTATTAGAATATTATAAAGAACAAAAAATAGAAATGCCTCAAGTATTTATTGAATTATTCGTAAAACACCTTGTTGCGGGAACACCCTTAGAGTCCTAACTACCACTCACATTTGGAAACATATGTGAGGAACTCGGTTAATAGCCGAACCCAATGGTAATAATGTTAGGAATTGGGCAATCCGCAGTGTTACTTCCTACGGTCATGTGTCCTTGACACACGGTAGACTATGGAAGGCACTCAGAGACTGAACGGGTGTTGGTGGGCAATGAAGGATTAGCCATCCTGAGCCTGCTTAAGATACAGTCCGGCCCCTTGGGAAACCTTGGGGAGCCACCGTTTGATGGCGACGAAATGAATATGCATATGCCGCAAAACGTGCTTGCGGAAACAGAATTAAGACACTTGGCAGCGATTCCTTGGCAGCTTATCAGTCCATCCAACAATTCGCCGATTATCGGCATTTTCCAGGATTCGATGTTGGGTGCCTATCAATTTACGAGAGACAAAATGAAGATGACCCCGAGAGAAGTCATGAATTTACTCATGATGTACAACAATGTGGATGTCGTCGCACTGAACAAGAACCGCGACGAATTGACGAATTACGACATCTTGTCGCAAATTATCCCGTCGATTACACTGAAGACAAAATACGAAAAAAGAGGCGAAGACCAGTATTTCGAAGTGCGCAATGGCGAGTATTTGAGCGGCCAAATGGCCAAAGGAATGTTGGGAGCAAGGTCAAACGGCCTCATTCACCGAATCTGCAATGAGCATGGACACATGGCCGCCGCCAATTTCATCGACGACCTACAGAACGTGGTGACCGAGTACATGAAGTCGTATTCCTACAGTGTAGGAGTGAGTGATTTGGTTGCCAACCGTGAAACCTATGTGAAGATACAACAAGTAGTGCAATCGCACAAATTGGATGTGCAAACTCTTACAGAGAAATTGCATTTGGGCATTTTCGAGAACAACACGTCGAAATCGAACATGTCTGAATTCGAGACGGAGGTCAACAACATATTGAACAAGGCGATGAGCGAGTTGCAGAAACTCAGTAACAAGAGTTTGGGCGCAGACAATCGGTTCCTGACGATTGTGAATTCGGGGTCAAAAGGCTCGCTCATTAATATTTCGCAGATGTTGTCCTGTGTTGGACAGCAGAACATAGACGGTAAACGCATTCCTTATGGATTCCAAGACAGGACATTACCGCATTACTGCAAATTCGACGATTCGCCGGAAGCGCGCGGATTCATTGAGAATTCGTACATTTCGGGATTGACGGCCACGGAGATATTCTTCCATGCACAAGCGGGCCGTGTAGGACTCATCGACACGGCGGTCAAGACATCTCAAACAGGATATATACAACGGCGACTCATCAAAGGTCTAGAGGATTTGAAGGTCGAGTACGACATGACGGTGCGCAATAATCGGTCGAAAATCGTGCAGTTTGCGTATGGCGACGACGGGTTCGATTCGACGCGTGCGGAGAATCAGGCCATTCCTCTCGTGAAAATGTGCGTCGACGAACTGTATATGCATTACGATATTGCAGGGATTCACGACGACCGCACTGATTTGCTGAATATTTATACGAAGGCCACCGTAACCAGACTGAAGAAACAGCGCGACCAGACGGTTGCCAAATGCAAGGAGTACATTGAGAAGATGTTGGTGTGGCGCGACGAATTGGTCGCAAAGGTGTTTCAACACACAGACGATAAATCGGTGCAAGTGCCGGTTTCTTTCCAACACATGATTTCAAAGATTCAGGGGGAGATGAAATTCAATAGTCATTCGACGGTGGACATTACGCCGTATGAAGCGTTCGAACTCATCGAGGCTCTGTATGAAAAACTGGAGCGGACGGTCTACAGCAAAC
>Ga0114978_10004347_pt1 | contig 11488 bp, 11 predicted proteins | sample S_140212_EF_Meta_FD_87027 | JGI IMG/M metagenome (GOLD analysis project Ga0114978, IMG submission 87027) | Freshwater microbial communities from Lake Simoncouche, Canada to study carbon cycling - S_140212_EF_MetaG | ecosystem: Environmental > Aquatic > Freshwater > Lake | place: Lake...
ATCCAACTTCAAAATTCACGGACTTGACTCAATTTATCAAGGAAGCTCAAGCGAATCCTGGAAAAATGAACGTTGGGACCACGGTCATTGGCAACAGCACGCACATGACTGCCAATCTTTTTAAATCTGTCAGTGGATTAAATTTTCAAATTATTCCCTACAAAGGACCCTCGGAGCTGTTTATTGCTTTGATGCGTGGGGATGTCGATTTGATCGTTCAATCGTATGGAGGACTTAAAGACCATATCGACAACCGGCAGGCCCATCCAATTGCGGTGAGTTCATCCAAAAGAGTCTCAACTCTGCCAAACACGCAAACAGTTGAAGAGTATGGTTTTAAAAACTTTGAGGTCTCCACATGGAACGGTTTTTTTGCTGCTCAATCAACATCTGAAAAAATTATTTATTTTTTAAACAATGAAGTCAACACCATCCTAAAAGAAGCAGATACGGTAAAGCGCTTTGCGGAATTGGGCATTGAACCCAAAATCAGTTCACCTCAGGCCTTAGGTGAACGAATGAAGTCGGAAATTGAAAAATGGAACAAAGTAGTGCGATCTATGGAGCCCCTTTGAGGTCAGAATATTTATGCTCAACAGTTTGAAAATACGACGTAAAACCCAAGTAAACATCTTGCATTTTTTACTGATTTTGATCTGTGCCCTTTCAACTCAAGCCTGTTTTAGCCAAGCAAAGTACCCATCGAAACCCATTAAAATCGTCTCCCCTTTTGCTGCTGGCACCATCTCTGATATTACCCTTAGAACGGTGGGTCAAAAATTAGGCCTCAGGCTCAACGCTCAAATTGTCATCGAAAACCAAACTGGTGCTGGTGGAATCAATGCAGCAAAATCTGTTTTGTCTTCTGCGCATGACGGCTATACCTTGGCTTTATTATCAAACTCAACGGCTATCAGCGTGAGTTTATTTAAAAACCTAAGCTTTGATCCCATCCAAGACTTTACCCCAGTCATTGGCATCAGTGACTTTACCAACGTGTTCGCATCCAACTATTCAAAGAATCAATCCCTCAAAACACTCATGGAGCGCGCAAAATCAAAACCAGGAGATCTGAACATAGGCACAACCTCCATTGGGTCGAGCAATCACCTTACAGCCGCCTTGTTCAAATCCATAACAGGATTGAACTTTACCGTCATCCCTTACAGAAGTCCTTCAGATTTATTAATTGCAATTCAACGCAATGATGTCGACCTGATCATCCAATCTTATGGCGCCATTAAAGAAGCCCTATTGAATAAACAAATACTGGCCTTGGGCATCACTTCTGCCAAACGAAATCCTTCAGCCCCGCAAATTCCCACCTTACAAGAACTTGGCATTGAAAGCTTTGAGGTTGTCTCTTGGAATGGCCTGTTTGCGCCTAAAAATACACCTAGAGAAATTTTGTCCCTACTTGGCATCGAAATTTTGGAAACACTAAAAGACCAAGAGTTGGTTAAAAAACTCACCGATCTTGGCGTAGAAACACGCCCGCTGTCACAAGAGGAGTTGAGCCACAGGATGAAATCTGATATTGCCAAGTGGGCGAAAGTCATCAGTGACGCCGGCATTGAAAAACAGTAATTAGGCCCGTCAATGTTGGCCTTTTATCTCCAATCTATGGCGACTTTGATCAGCCTGTAACGGTTAACCCTAGCTTGAATAAACTGAGGGTGCGAGACAACGGCCCAATAAATCCTTGGTAAAGTTCTTTAACATGCGTCTGAAATTTTCAAATCGAGTTGCTTTGATTTCTACATTGAGGCGCTCCTCAAGATGTGGCTCAACACTTGAACTTTGAATTGGTCAAGGCCATCAAAAGCCCTGAATTCAAAAAAAACCAGATGAACTGATGCTCCATCCAGGTGGCAACACCTCCCAAGAGTTCTCGCAACACATCAAAACCATGTCCGATAAAGTAGGTAGGGTCATTCAAAACGCCAAGATCAAAGCCGAGTAGTCAAAAGCGTACTTGCCGTTCTTGACCCAAAGCCCTGCATCACGGATGCTTTTAAGCCTCGCTTGAGGCTTTGGCCAGCGCTTTGCAGAAACGATCTCAGAAAGTCTTAGAATGATCGTCTATTTGATGACAATTGTGAAGACATGAACACCATTTTTAAGACCGTTGGACTCGTTGGCACAGGTGCCATGGGACGAGGTATTGCTCAACTCGCCGCGCAAGCGGGCGCTCAGGTCTTGCTCTTTGATGTGAAGGCTCAGGCGGCTTTGGATGCCAAACAAAGCATCGAGACTCAATGGCAAAAGTTATTGGCCAAAGATAAAATCAACGCTTCGCAATTCAAACAGTATTGTGATGCCCTTCAAACGGTGACTGAGCTCGGTGAGCTCAAGGGCTGTGATCTGATTGTTGAGGCCGTTGTTGAACTCTTAAGCGCCAAGCAAGAACTCTTCATGCAGTTGGAGAGCATGGTCAATCAAGATTGCATTTTGACCAGCAACACCTCCTCTTTAAGCATCACCTCCATTGCCAAAGTGCTTCAATACCCTGAGCGCTTTGCAGGCTTTCATTTCTTCAATCCTGTACCACTCATGAAGGTGGTCGAAGTTGTGCGTGGTTTAAAAAGTGCCACCCCTGCATTAGAAAAACTCTGCGCCTTTACCAAAACATTTGGTCACACCCCTGTCATGGCCCAAGACACGCCTGGCTTTGTGGTGAACCACGCTGGACGCGCCTATGGAACGGAAGCCTTGAGAGTCATCTCCGAAGGGGTGAGCGACTTTGCAAGCATTGATCGAATCTTAAAGGACCAAGTGGGCTTTAAATTGGGCCCCTTCGAGCTCTTGGACCTGACTGCTTTGGACGTCTCTCACCCCGTCATGGAGTCCATCTACAACCAGTACTACCAAGAACCCAGGTACCGCCCAAGCTACATCACGGCACAACGCTTGGCTGCTGGCGTGCTTGGCAAAAAGGTGGGTGAGGGCTTTTACAAATACAAAGACGGTGTGTGCCAAGTCCCATCTGAGGAGACTCACCCTGACACAAGCATCATTGCGCTTGATAGCCTGCCCCCAGTTTGGGTCTCAGCCAGAGCGGCCAGGCGCGCCTCTTTGTACCAGTTGCTCAAAGACCTGGGTGTCAAAATTGAAACCTCCACACAACCCAGCCCCAACGCGCTTTGCGTGGTTGCACCTTTGGGCTTTGACATCACCACCGCCTGCGTCTTGGAGAGACTGGACCCAGCCAGAACCATCGGCATTGACATGCTCTTTGATGACCAAGAGACTCAACGCCGGGTCATTGCAACCAACCCTGCCTTAAGACAAGACATCAAGCAAGCCGCACAAGTGATCTTCACCTTGGACAAAAAGCCTCTTAGCGTCATCCGTGATTCCGGTGGCTTTGTCACCCAACGTGTGGTGGCTTGCATTGTCAACATTGCCAGCGACATCTGTCAGCAACAAATTTGCTCTCCTGATGACTTGGACCTGGCTGTAAAATTGGGGTTGGGCTATCCCAAAGGGCCACTGGCTTTGGGTAACCACTTGGGTGCGGAAAACATCCTAGAGGTCCTCTTTAATCTTCAAACCGTTTACGCAGACCCCAGGTACCGGCCCAGCCCTTGGCTCAGAAGACGAGGCGCATTGGGCTTGAGCTTGTTGCACGAAGAGGCATGAACTTATGAGCAGCGCACAACTCAAAAGCACCACCATTGGTCAAACCATGGTGCTCACCTTGTCCAACCCCTTGGCCAGAAACGCCATGACACCTGAGATTTATGCTGCTGGTGTAGAGGCGTTCAACCAAGCCGATGCCAATCACAGCATCCGAAGCATCCTCATTCAAGGAGAGGGGGAACATTTTTGTGCTGGAGGCAACGTCAACCGCTTGCTCGAACAACGCTCCTTGCCAGCGCACACCCAAGAGGCCCATTTGGATGTATTGGCCTCCTGGGTGGAGAGCATTCGAACCTGCTCCAAACCCGTCGTTGCTTGTGTCGAGGGTGCCGCAGCAGGCGCGGGGTTTTCGATTGCTTTGGCATGCGACTTTTTAGTGGCGGCCCAAAACAGCTTCTTTGTCATGGCCTATGTCAACATTGCTTTGTCACCCGATGGAGGTGGCAGTTGGAACTTGGCCAAACAGTTGCCAAGAGCACTGTGCTCTGAGATCTTGATGCTAGGTGGACGCATCGACGCACCCAGACTTCATCAATTGGGTTTGGTCAATGAGTTGGCAACTGTGGGGCAATCCTTCACCAAAAGCTTAGCGCTTTGCGAACGCATCAACCAAAAAGCGCCCAATGCAGTGTGCAGCATCAAACAACTCTTGAACCAAGTCCCCGAAAAAAGTTTAGGTGAGCACATGCAACTGGAGAAAGCTTGCTTTGTTGAAAACCTCTATCACCCCAACGCGCAAATGGGTTTGGATGCCTTTGTTCAAAAAATACAGGCCCAATACCCGATTTGATGGGCTTTGACTTTTCTTTTAAAACCACCTCACCCTCAACATGAGTCAAATGGATCAAAACTTCTCAGGCACACAAGAGGTGCCTGCAAGTCATTTGTTCAATCTTGCAGAGCTGAGCCTTTGGATGACGGGTCATGTTGAGGGCTTTAGGGGCCCTTTAAGCGCTCGAATGTTCAAAGGGGGTCAGTCCAACCCCACTTTTTTACTGATGACGCCTTCTTGTCAATATGTGATGCGCTCCAAACCCGCACCGGTGGCTCAACTGCTGCCATCGGCACACGCCATCGAACGCGAATTCAGGGTCATGAAAGCCCTTGAAAAAAGCCAAGTCCCTGTCGCTCAGATGTTGGCCTTGTGCACGGATGAAAGCATCACAGGACGTGCTTTCTTTATCATGGAGATGGTACAAGGTCGCGTGTTTTGGGATCAATCCTTGCCTGAGCTTGATCCCCAAAACCGCCGCCGTGTGTATCAGCAGATGAACCAAGTGATATCCAACTTGCACGCGGTTGATTTGAGCTCAACGGGCCTGAGCGATTTTGGCAAAGCGGGCAATTATTTTGAGCGGCAAATTGCACGCTGGAGCCAACAATACTTGGCCTCAGAGACAGAGCCCATTCAGGAGATGCAAAAACTCATCGAATGGCTTCCTCACAACATGCCCGGCTCCTCCAAAGACGGCAAGCTTTGCTTGGTGCACGGTGACTTTCGACTCGACAACTTGATCTTTGACACCCAAGGAGAGGACATTTTGGCCGTCCTTGACTGGGAGTTGTCCACTTTGGGACACCCCTTGGCTGACTTTAGCTACCACTGCATGTCTTGGCATGTGACGCCTGAGCACTTTAGAGGCATTTTGGGCTATGACTTGAAAGCCCTGGGGATCCCATTGGAAGAAGAATACATCCGCTGGTATTGCGAGAACACAGGCCTCACAAGCCCTGAACATCTGAAGGCCGATTGGTCATTTTTTCTGTCTTACAATATGTTTCGCATGGCAGCTATTTTGCAAGGCATTGCCAAACGAGCTCAGGTGGGTACCGCTTCTAGCTTACAAGCCCAAACGGCAGGCGCGCGCGCTAGACCCATGGCCCAATTGGCATGGACGTATGCTCAAATGTGTTGAACAGAGCACCAAGCTTTAACGACCAGACCGATTGACTTGATCAAGACGCTTAAGCCCACACCTGAGTGCCTAGCCATGGTGCTCAATTCTCTACAATCACTTTCACACAAGGAACACCCCATGATAGACGTCTACTCTTGGCCCACGCCAAATGGCCACAAGGTTCACATCATGCTTGAAGAATGCGGCATGAAACTGGGTCGCGATTGGCAAGCCATCCCCATCAATATTGGCACAGGCGATCAGTTCACCCCTGAGTTTTTAAAAATCAGTCCCAACAATAAAATTCCCGCCCTGGTTGACCCCCACGGCCCTGATGGCAAACCCATCCACCTCTTTGAGTCGGGTGCCATCATGATTTACTTGGCCTCCAAGTTCGGTAAATTCATGCCCAAATCCGATCGTGCCAAATTTGAGGTCTTGCAATGGTTGATGTTTCAAATGGGAGGGGTCGGCCCCATGCTTGGACAAGCACACCACTTCAGAATATACGCGCCTGAAAAAATTGATTATGCAATCAACCGCTACACCCAAGAGGCCAAGCGCATCTATAACGTGATGGACAAGAGATTGCTGTCGAGTGCTTTCTTAGCAGGCGCCAAGTACTCCATTGCGGACATGGCTGTTTATCCATGGCTTAGAAGTTGGCAAAACCAAGGCATTGATTGGGCCGACTATCCAACCCTAAAAGCTTGGTTTGATTTGATCGAAAAACGACCCGCTGTTCAAAGAGGCGTCGCGGTCTTGGCCAGTCTTAGAAAGCCCATTCACGATGACAAGTCCAAAGAAATGCTTTTTGGAAAAACACAATACCAAAAGCGATAGGCCAGCGCATCAACGCTTTGATGCCCTTTGATGCGCTTTGATATGCCAACCCTCACTTGACCAAAAGTGCGCAGCGGCTGAAACTGTTTTTAATCACTGCTGCGCTTTGGGGGTCGCAATTGGCATCCATCACGACAATATTGCCAGCACTGTTCTTTAAGAACTGTGCGCTCACGCCATCGCTGTTTTTAACTGCCAGCATCATGGAGGGGGTCACCTCTCCCCAAGTGGCCTCGGAAATTTTCGCCACCCGCATCATCGTCTGCGTGGGATCTTGCAAGTTCAAGTAGAAAAATCCAGCTTCGTAAAACACATCATGGCTCTCCATGGAGGTGATGGGAAACAACAAGGCGTAATTGCTGTTGGCATAAAAGAACGTGCCTGCTTGCGCGTTGGAGATGACGGTGTCTGCAGAGCCTTTGATCCACACCGAGGGCCTTCCATTGCCTAAACTGCCCATCAAAAACAAATCGAGTCGCTTTCCTGCTGAAGGGATCAGTTGAACACTGTGCAGTTGCGTTGGAATCATGGCGTTTTGCGCGTTATCGATGACCCGACTTGGAGCCAGATCAAAGCTTCTGTCGCTGGACAGCAAGCTTTTGTTGGCCAAGAGCACAATGGGCGCTTGCGTGGGATCGACCAACACCAAGTCCATTAAACCATCTGCATTGATGTCCGCAGCAGCTGCTTGGTAGGCCTTGAATTGATAGGGCGTCATGTTCCGATCGTGAAGTGCTATTTTTTGATAGACACCCGTTTTGGCATCACTCAAATACAACAACTGAGCCTCTTTCCCGTTGGCCACACTGCCCTTACAAGTGACCATCACGTCATGGCGTTGATCTCCATTGAAATCAGCCGTGATGGCAAAAGTGGCCTGCTGGCAACCCACCGTGTCCGTCAAAACAAGGGGCGTTCGATCGACCCACTTTCCAGACTCCAAACGCAAAAAGCGCGCGCTGGCAAGACCTGCGCTGGAGTTGACCATGACAAAAGCAGAAAATTGCCCCACACCTTGTCTAAAAAAGTCCCCAAAGGTGATGGCATTTCGGGTGTCCAAGTCAGTGACCGGCACGCCCAAAATGCTCGCCACATTTAAGGAGGGGACCAACAATTTCCTGGCATCTTGTTTGTACTCATAGGAGGTGGAAAAAACAGAGGACGGGGGTGCATTCACTGCGAGTGGCAAAGAGCCACTGCCACTCACCAAAGAGGGGTCTGAGACCAACACATCCGATTCTGGCGTGCCCTTGCCCGAGCCACAGGAGATGAGCAAACAAGTGCAGCACCCCAAAAGGGCGAGAGGCAAAATGTTTAACAAAAATCGACGGGTCAAGGGCTTCTTAATCATTACAATGAGGATGTGACAAGCACCAGTTAAAAACAAGAACTGTTGTACGAAAAGCAAAAAGCTTTGACCAGCGCAATGCCTTACTGATAAAGTAGGGCCCAAGAGCATGCCACGCACATTTCGCATCTAGACATTGTATCGACTGCCAAGACCCTAAACATTAGACCATGAGAACGTTTATTTTCCTATTGGCCTTTTTAGGGCTGCTTCAAAGCACTCAAGTTTGGTCTGAAGACAAGCCCGAGCCCAAATTCAAGCCGTATCCCACCAAAAAGAGCTCGGAAGACGACTCAAGTGCCAAGCCCTCAAGCACCAAGTCTACGGCCCTTGGCAGCTCCTCGAGCACTTCCTCGATGCTCTCAAACAAGCCCTTTGGTGTAGAGCCCACCTTGTCATTGAAGCATCGCCCGCCAAGCTCTGGCAAAGAGCCCATGCTCAGACTGGACTCCAAGCAAAAACCCTTGACAGAGCCCGTGTATGAAAACGACCGCTTGACCTTCTACGAGTGTCAAGGTGTGCTTGGGCCCTGGTTTCAAGAATTGCTCACTGCTGAGATGAATTATTTCAACGAATTGGTTGAGCTGCCCATGGTCAATGGCCAAGCCTGTGTGGTGGGCATTGGAACACTCAAAAGTTTGACCGCTGGTCGCATCAACGTTCAACTTTATGCAAGCACGCGGCAAATGAACGACTGCATCCGAGATGACCGCTGTCCGATCTTTCGATCTGTCAGCCTCATTTCCAAAAATGACAACGTTTATCGAAGCTACTTTCTATCCGACTTGAACCGCAAACTCATCTCCCAGCAATGCGTCACGTCCAAAGGCAAACTTCACTCCGATACCACATGCTATACGGTGAATTAAAGCCTTCTCCCCCCGAAGGCTTTGCTCTTTTCTCGCTTGGCCTCTTTGAATGTGCCGTGTCCTATGAAACACCTGCGTAAGCGTGCGACTCAAGACTTTTGCGTTGTGGTCGAATCATTGTGAATCGAATTGTTTTAAATGAACGCTCACACTCTTTCCTTACTTAATCGGCCAAAGCCCGCACTGACCTCTTTTGTGTGGTTGGTGTGTCTTTGCGTGTTGTCGATGAGCCTGTGCACGCTTTCACCCAAGGCTTGGGCCAACTCCCCAGCCGAGGCGCCCAAGAAAGCGGAGGGCGGCGGCGGACCCGGCAAGGATGAGAAGAAGTCCGAGCGTCCCAAACGCACCTTTGAAGGCATTGAGCCGCTTTTTTATTTAGACGATAAACGCAGACCTTATGCCCAGCCTTTTGAGAAGAAGAATGGCGAAGAGTTCTTCCTTTGTCGAGCCAACGTGGGTGAATGGTACCGCGAGATGAATGCCAACGATTTCAACATGTTGGCTGAAAAAAATGGACTCAATAAAATTTCCGGTTCAACCTGTGCATTGCACCTGGTGCCCTCTAAAAAGGGTAAAAAACTCCCCTACCTTTTGCTTGAGTTTTATGCCAATCCTGACATGATGCGAGAGTGCGTTTTGACTGACGAGTGCAGCCAAGTGCGCACCGTCATCATGTACATCAAGGATAAAACCCTTTATCGCAGCTTCATCATCACCGACTCTCGCAAGCGTGTTCACAAACAGTATTGCCTCAACAACAAAAGCAACATCATTGCAGAAAAAGCTTGCTGGCGATATTTCCAAGACCTGGCCTTCAAGAGGCTGCTAGAAGCCGAGAATGGCAAGGAAGAAGAGCCCCAGGAAAAACCCAAAAGAAGACGCACCTCACGCAAAGAGGAGTAGCGAAGGGGGCTTGTACCCCAAGCCTTCAATATGGGCGCATGAAGCCCTTTTCAGTGACCCAGGGGAATGAAAAACTCACTGGCACGCTTAAAAGGCAAGCCAGCCAATTTGACCTCTTCATTGATCAACTCCACCATGGTTTGATCGACACCATTGGCGTGCTCGTAGACTTCCATCCAAGTCTCTAGACCCTCTGCAGAGACCTCTGGGCGTTTAAGTAAAGAGCACTTCAAACCCACTGGCGTTTTTTGAAGTAGCGACTGCTGCATGCGCTCAACGACAGGGATCCACTGAGCGCGTTGCGTTTGTGGGACCTTGTAGTAAACAAATAGCGTTTGTTGATTCATGTAACTTCCAAAAAATGCGTTGAAATCACATTCTCTCCATTTTGAGTGTGTTGACCAAATTGTTCCACTTGTCGATTTCATTGGACAACAGATCCCTTAAATCCTCAGGAGAGCCTCCTCTAGAGTCGATGCCCACGTCTAGAAACTTTTGTTTGACCTCAGGCGAGTTCAAAATCAAATTGACCTCGCGGTTTAAACGCTCAATGATGGCCTTGGGTGTTTTAGCGGGAGCGGCAATGCCGTTCCAGGCCATGACGTCGTAGCCCTTGACACCGCTTTCGTTGATGGTCGGCACATCGGACAAGCCCTTGAATCGATTGGAAGAGGACACCGCAATGGCTTTGATCTCTCCGCTCTTGATGAGCGACATGGCAGGAGAGATGATCTCAAACGCAACGGCCACATCTTTGCTCTTTAAAGCCATCATCAAAGAAGGGGTGGTTTTAAAAGGCACCAAAGTAGACTGAAGCCCCGACATGCTCACAAACAAATTGGCCGACATGTGTTGTCCACTGCCAATGCTCACAGAGCCGATGTTGTACTTTTCGGGATTGGCTTTTGCTTTGTTGATAAAGTCTTGAACACTTTGGATGTCTGAGCCTTTATCGACCAACATTAATACATCAAAAAAGCCCATGGCAGAAATGGGTACAAAATCTTTTTTGATGTCATAGGGCAGTTTTTTAAAGAGCGCTTGACTCACCGCATTGCCATAGTTCATGTGCAAAAGCGTGTAGCCATCTGGATCTGCTTTGGCCACCATTTCACCGGCCACAATGCCCCCAGCACTTGGGCGGTTGTCCACCACCACTTGCTGCCCCAACGCGTCAGAGAGTTTTTGAGCAACAAGCCTGGCCGTGATATCGGCCACCCCACCCGCCCCATACCCCAAGACCAATCGAATGGGCTTATTTGGATAAAGCGGTGTATTTTGCGCAAAGGCATTTAAACCCCAAAAGAGGCCCAAGCAAATCGTGAGCATGGACTTTAAAGCATCAGGTGTCATCAATTTATGTTTCATGGCAGTTCTTTGGTTTGTGGTGTGATCGATGTATTTATTTCTTGCCCATGCCAGCCCACCTCGCGACCATGGACGTCTCAATCTCAAAAAGATCAAGCGCTCGGCCCACGCTGTGGTTGACCATGTCATCCAGCGTTTGGGGCCTGGCATAAAAGGCTGGCATGGGTGGCATCAATATGGCTCCGTTTTCAGTGGCTTGCATCATGGCTTTCAAATGTCCCGCATGCAAGGGTGTTTCTCGCACCATCAAGACCAAACGACGTCTTTCTTTAAGGACCACATCGGCCGCTCTGGACAAAAGAGACGTGGTCATGCCATAGGCAATCTCTGACAAAGAGCGAATTGAACACGGGGCCACAATCATGCCCATGGTCTTGAAAGAGCCCGACGAAATCGTTGCACCAATGTTTTTGGCATTGTGAACTTGAGTGGCCAAGCTTTGAACATCCTCGATGCTCATGTCAAGCTCGGTGGCCAAGGTCATTTTGGCAGAGTCGCTCATGACCAAATGGGTCTCAATGCCCGAGTGCTGAAGGACTTGCAGAATCCTCACGCCATAGACAATGCCAGACGCACCGCTGATGCCCACAATCAAGCGCCTTGGCTCTTGGGACGAG
>Ga0114978_10004348_pt1 | contig 11482 bp, 12 predicted proteins | sample S_140212_EF_Meta_FD_87027 | JGI IMG/M metagenome (GOLD analysis project Ga0114978, IMG submission 87027) | Freshwater microbial communities from Lake Simoncouche, Canada to study carbon cycling - S_140212_EF_MetaG | ecosystem: Environmental > Aquatic > Freshwater > Lake | place: Lake...
ATTAAACGCATTTTAAGTTCAGTTTCTTTAAGTTTCTTTTGTGCTTTACCTAGTTTAGCAGTAACAGCATGACCTAACATCTTACTTGCGCTGTCAAATATAGGAGCACTAAAACGTGCTTCAACATTCATGCCCAAACTCATTAAGTTTTCAAAACTTTCCATTGCTTTGTTAGTGATATCATCTAACTCAAAATCTGTTTTGTTTTCGGGTTCTGTAGGTAAAGTTGATTCAATTTGATCTGCAAATGTCAATGCGTTTTTGATGTCTTCTTTAGTTACATCTTCAGTTGTAATTTGAGGTAGATCGAATAATTCTTCAAGTTTTTTAGTCATACAAATAGTTATCTTGTTTTAAATTTTCGTGTCTTTTTAGGGTTATGGAACATGTCTGCTTCTGTTATTACTCTGAAGGTAATACCCTGACTTGCACACCACGCTCGAGCTGCATCCCATTTAAATTTATTTAAAACTGCCATTGCTTGGTTACGCTGGCTTTTGCCAACAGTTTCCATTACTTCGCCACTGGGTTTAATTTCAACTAATTCTGCACGTTGTTTGCCATTCTTATCTTGATAAACAACAAAGAAGTCAGGAACATATATTGTATTTTTGTTAGTAAATGGATTGAAATAAGGTATATGAATTGATTCACTTGCCCAATGTATTACATTTGGATGATTGTCACAGAAATTCATAAAGGCCCATTCCCAACTACTGCGATAAGTTGGGGTAGATTTTCCTGTATACTTTTCAGGATTTTTTATTGCAAATTTTCCTTGCGAGTATTTGCTCACGCAATAATATTCCTATCTACCCAGTAATTAGTATTTGTTATATTTGTAAATCCTAATTTACTATAGGAGTCTCTAACAGTATTAAAGAAAGTAATTATTAATGTTTTGACATCGGTTACATTGTTATTTGCAAGATCGGGCAATAAATTTATAGGATTTAGTTGATTATTATGAGTCATAATAATCAAATATTGTGTCATCTCTTGTGCTGCAATATCTGATGTTGCTCTTGCTCTAAAAAAATTATAAACTTGATCATAAACATGAGGATCAATATTATACTGAATTCCATCTAAGGAATTGAAATATTTTTGAGTTGATGTAGTGTTATCTGGTAAACTTAAAGCCATACTGTATTTAATCAAATATAAGGATTGATTCCAGTTCCATTGGTTCCAGGTGCCATAAAACTTTTATTATTTAGAATATACTTCTCTGCAATTTCTGCTATAGCAGCCGTAGCACTTAATTTAATTGAATTCAAATAATTCTGTGCTAATAGGATTTCTCCTGCAGAATATCCTTTTTGACTTAAAATAATTTGCCAGCCGCCACCATTATAAACTGCTTGTTTTGTTGAATTAGGATCGTTAAAATCTATTGAAGTTTGAACATTGTATTTTTGTTGATAATTATAATCAACATTAGTTGGGTTTAATATGAACTGTTCAGCAATTTGTTGATAATTAATTACTTGACCTGCAACAACCCCTAAACTAAAAATATATTGATCTGCTGCACTAATTTGTGTCTGAGAATATCCTTTGAGATATAGATTATATTCCCAGGTATCAACCTGATACAAACTTCCTACTTGCCCTGGAGTATATATAGATTCACCATTACTATCGGCAATAGTACCATCATAATTTGTAATATTAACAGAACCATATTCTGATGTAGCAGCCTGTTTTGTAGTTGTATTAGGAAACACAGTACCTGAAATATTATTTTGATTTAGATTAACTGAATTTCCCATTGATTTTATCTGAGAGTTGCTTATAATATTTGCTTTAGCAGGATTTTGATTAAATGCTTGCTGCTGAGTTAAAGGAGAGTAGACGTAGTCAGTAAGACTTGATTTGTAAATATCGTTAGTGGCTGTTCCTATATATTTCTGTCCAGTTTTTGGATCAACATTTGTATTTGGATCATTACCAAATGTTAGTGGACTTGGATCTGTATCATATGTTGCGTCTGACACTAAACCAAAACCAGGTATATCTTGTTTTGCATTTACAGGCTCATTTCCATATATTACACCAGTATAATGAAATGTCATTGAAGATTCCATAAGACCCTGGCCTTCACTATAATCGTGTGTATCGTGAGTAAATGCGCTGATAATAGGATTTTCTAAAGTTATTATTTGAGTCTTATCAGTATGATACATACTATAAATTTCAATCTTATCTAGATAGTGTGCTTTCACACCTGTATCATATCCCCATTTATTACTACTATTCTCGGTGGATCTAGATAGATATTTATCATCAACTTTATATTTGGCATCTGTATAAACGCCATCATTATAGTAAAATGAATAATAACTTTGCCAAAATTTTCTTAAAGCACCAATATTATCGTCATGAAATTTAATTGTTATTGGGTTAAATTTGATTTGTTTTTGTATAATAACTTTTCTATTATATTGATTTAAATCATTGACTTCAATTTCAAATTTAGGAAGTTCAACATTTTTTACTAGATAGTTTAATTCATTTTTATCTAATGGATCTTTTACTTTTCCTCTTGAATTCTCAGCAAGTGGATTTGTAATAATTCTGACATAAAACGAGAATTTTGATTTAGGTGTTCTGGAAAAATCGTTACTACGAAAAATACGTGCGGCATGTCTAAAATCCCGCACGTATCCATTTTGATTTGGGTCACGCCCAATTGGTGTCCAAGTACTTGAACCACTAGTAGCCATTGCTAACCTTAGCCGGTTGCGGCAGCAGTAGTGATAGCAGGTCTACCAACAAATGTACCAACACCAGTACCTAATGGTGTCTGTAGAGCATTATCATAACGAAGTGTCATTGTAATAGTGGCTGGTTCGTTATCTTTATAATCGAAATTGTTATAGTTAACTTCACTAACAAAGCAACCGTACAATTCCCAAGTTTCTAAAATACTACCGTTAATAGCACCATTGGCGCCATCAAGTACTTCAAATCTTGTTGTAAACTTATAGTCAATGCCAGCAAATGCACTTGCTTGTTCAGCAAAGTCAAACTGCTTTTGAATCTGTTCTCCAACTAGAAGTGAGACTGCACCGTTAACATCATCACGAAGATTTAATGTTACAGGTTGCCATTCTGGCTTTCCTTGCAAGTACATTTTGCTATTATAAACATCAAGTGTAATTGGGTTGAAGTTCAAGTTTGGACGAGTAAAGTCCATTACTTGCTTCGATAGCTCTGAAGTTGGGTTTGAAACGCCAAAGCCAATGAAAGTGACTCTAAAGCGATATTTCAACTTAGGCATCAATAAGCCCTGAGTGTTATTACCTGTATCCCCATCTAGTGGGACTGTCATTTTTAATAAAGATGCAACAGCCATCGTTATCTCCTGTTGTAATTATTTATAGTCTTTGACTAATATTTTTTCAAGGGCCTATCATGAATAGAGGCCCCGTAGGGCCTCTATTATATTTTTATTAACCTGTTGGTAATGATGGGCTAAGATTACCGTTTCTGAGTTGACCAGTAGCCTTAACTCTAACAGGAATGTAAATGAACTCTACAGACTTAACTGGTTCAATTGCAATATCAATGTGTAATTCATTACGATCAATCTGCGAATCTGAATTATTAGTTCTATCGCAAATTACCAAATAATCATACACACCACGACGACTTGAAACATCATTCAATAATGAGTCGCAAATTGCCTTTGCAGTATCTCTAGTAAGTTTGTCATTGGGCTCAAATACCAATGGACGAACAATCTGTTCTAGTCTTCCACGTAGGTAAGCAACTAAACGTGCAACATTGATACGATCAAGTGCTGTAGCATCCTTCTGACGTGTATGGTTTCCGTAATTTAGATATCCAAGTTGTGGGAAGTAAGTTACAGGATTTACATTATTTCTATATAGAAGATCACGCATTCCTTGTGGTGTACCAGTACGTATAAATGCATTACCATTTTGGCGATCTACATAACCAATTGCAATTGCATCAACTATACCTCTCTTACTTCCAGCAGGAGCAAACCAAATTTCGCTGTTCTGATCACTACGGATCATTGTGCGAAGTATTAGAGAACTCATTGGTACTACAACAGATCCAACACCATCTAGTGCATTAACAGTTGCGGCACCTGGATAGAACACAGCAGTATAAGAATCGGCAACTGTTAGTCCATCTTCACCAGAAGTACCAGAACCTAATGCATCAATTAGATAATTTTCAACAGTAGTAGTATCTGCTGCAAGTCCCATTGGAACTTCACCAATTACGAAACCAGTATTACGACGATTGTCGTTTAGTTCTTTTAATGTAACAAGCATTTCTGTGTAACCAGGAGCACATAGTAAGTTGAATGGTCTTGCATCTTCAAGCAATTCAACACTTAGATCCACTGCTTCCTTCATTGCACTTACAACAACATTTCGTACGGCTTTGCGACCAAAGAATGGAACATTGTTATAATTTGCACCACTGTAACTCTGCCAAGTTGCTGCAACTGCTGGAAGAGAAACATTTGGGAAATCTTGTACAATAAAGTAATTCTTTACATACTTCTTAACATTGAATGTACTACGACGTGTATTGAATAGTAAGCATCCTGGTGGATATAACTGTGGATCAGGCACATCGAGATCAGTATAATCGCTTAATAGCATGTCACTGATAAGAGGAACATCATCTAAGAAAATATCTGAAGACCCGTCAGTGTCCCAACGTGCATCTGCAAATAATACACCATTTTCATCTGACGAACTTGTAGTATCTAGTTGAACCCATTGGTCAGTTCCTTGTAAACTTTCCCAACGCCATAACATTGGATAGTTTTCCAAATCTCCAGTATCAATCCATAGATCACCATAAACTAGTGCTCCACCGCCTGCTCCAGTATCTGGATCAGTTTGCTGCTGTGTTGGCTTACTAGGACTAAAAATTGGGCCCATTGGATCTGTATCACTAAGATTATATCCACGTGCATCAACTCCTACATTTCTGTAGCCTCTCCATTCATTATTTGAATTAACGAGAATGTCTGCTTCAACATGATTTGGATACCATAGTACGCCATCTGATGGAACTGCTGTTGGTTCATAATTTTGCTGAATAATTCCACCTTCAGCAATATCAACCCAGTTACTTACAATTAATTGACTACTGATTCCTAAACGAATTTGTGAAATATCAGTTGTAATACCCATGTCATCTAGTGGAGTGTTGATTTTTTCTTTTATCAGAATTACACCACCTGCATTATGTGTTAATACTATCTTACCTGTTGCAGTAACACTCGATGTTACTAGCCCTTGTAATTCCGGGGCTGTGTTAATTTCTTGTGAGACACCTGACACACTTACTATTGAACTATTTTGACCAACAGCAATTTCTACAGAATCAGTGAGTGTAGTTGATCCAATTTGACTTGCTTGAATAGTAAAAGAATCAGCAGCAGTTAATGTTGGATTTGCAACAAGCCCAGTTACTGTAGTTGGTCCAGTAGCATTACGTACTAGTACCTTGTAATTGACTACGCCTCTATTAATAATATCTAACCCTGTGAAACTAGTTAAACCGTCTACAGCATATTGTGTATACAAACTATTTTTTGCAATGCCCAATCCGCCTCTAGTAGGGTCAAGAGATGCAAGTGCTTCCCAATCGTTAGCATAAAGTAAGTTTGGAACTAAATCCCATGAATTAGATACTGCATTACGACGATATGTTGCAAGATTTGCACCATAGTTATAATTTGTAGTCTTGATCCAAATTGATCCGGTAGGACGAGGAGTATCATTGAAACTCTTCCATTGTGGAACTGTACTATGCTTACTAAACTGAGTAGTTAATCCTGCATAATTGCCAGCCACAATTCCTAGTCTTGATAAAATGCCAGGAGTTCCTGATCCTGCTGCAATAGTTATTTGTCCATCAGTAATAGAGCCATTGCTTTTTGCTGTTGTAGATGCAAAAAGTGCTAACTGCTTTGTCGATGGAAGTATTGCAGCAGTTACACCTAAAATAGTAGCAGCATTAATGTCGTTTACCAATGAAACATCAGATGCACCACTTGCTGTAACAGTGGTGCCGTTAATAATAATAGTATTACCCGGAGTAATAATTGATACTAATGCATTAGATGCAGTGACTGTTGGATTAGATTGGTACCAAGAAACAGTATTTCCTGGACGTACAATTGTTTCGCCAACTTGTACCCAATCACCATTATATGCTTTATACCAAAGAGGATTAGTTGATAATGTACCTACAATAACATAGTCACCTAGGTTTCCAATTGCTCTTCTAGGACGATCTGAAATAATTTCAGTTGCTGTATTAGTTAGATACTTTACAGTTTTCTGAACAAACTTTTCATTGTCTGCATTCCATTCGAAAACACCAAAACGGCTAATTGCAGCATTAAGCCACAATGTTCCACCAGCAGCAGCCGTTGTTGGTCTTGTTGCACTGGGAGCAAGTTGATCTAAATCAACATCTGCTCGAATAACATATGCACTGCTAATAGTACCAAGAACGTTATGTGCAGTCCATAGACCATATTCACTACGTTCATCGCCATACATTCTGTTACCACTAGAATTAGTTGGGAAGTTAGGTAGACCAAATAAGTTAACAAGTGATCTCTGGTCACTTATATTATAAACCTTACCGGCATTTTCTTTTGTAGTACCATCTGCTACTGAACCAGCAGCATTTAATTTATCTTGGGCTGTTGCCATTACAATTAGAGGGATTGTACCAACAGCAGTGGGAGCATAATTGCTCTCATCGATAACTGTAACTTGCACACCCGGAGAAACTAAACTGTTTGCCATATCATGATATCCTTTTAGTAGGTTATCAATATTTAGCGGTTTACTCTAAAACCAGGGTGTTTGTAAGGGTTCTATTGGGATATAATTGCTGAAACTTTATTCTTAAGATCCTGTAAAGATCCAACATTACGAATAATATGATTGCGTTTTACCAACCGCCATTCCCATTCACTGCTATGAATTTCAGGATGATATACTGTCATATACAGCCTAAGTTCTTCATAACTATTGAATTGTTCGCTATACCAAATTGGCAGCGGGGGGCGTTGTATTTCCCAAATTTGTCCCTGCTGACTTAGAATAACATCAACTTCATTTGAAAATCGTACATCACTGATGACATAATTCTTAGAAGGGTTATTTGCTCGCTTCATAAGACTATGTACCCAAATGTTCTTATGGAAATGATCACGCATTACATCTGTGCCAATATGCTGTAATACCCACCGTGGGGTAACAGGATGCTGCATAACATTAGACCAATAAGAGTCTACTTGTTCTCGCCACACACGGCTTTCTTCAGTATCGCCTTGCAGGAGTTGTCTATCCCAACCAAATATAGACGCCACAGCGTCTTTAAGACTGTCAGCAAATGATACTTTAATGAAGCCATAATCTTCCACGAGGATGTTGGCAATTGTGCTCTTGCCACTATTAATAAGTCCAATAATTCCTACTATCATGCAAACACTATAACAGAGAAAAACTAATTAGCCAATAACAAACCACGCAGGAGTTTCACCTGTCATGCTATTATTAATTTCAAGTTCTAATTTGTCAATCATTGCTTGACTATCTGTTAATAATTGAGCACCATTCAATGTAGTACCACCTTGTGGTCCAACAATACTGCTAAACTTTCCACGTCCTTGCCCTAGCATACGCATACAAAGAGCAAGTGTATAATCTTTAATCCATGGCTGACTATATGTGTCACTGACAATGGTAAGGTCAGGCTTAAAGTTTTCAGTCCAAAGTAGAATGGTTTCTTTGTCTGCTCTTGGACGACGCATAATAGTCAACTGCTTAGTAACAGTGTTAAATTGAAAGTTTAAGAATCCGCCAAACATCTTCGCTGCTTCTTTAAGAAACATACTGTAAAATGCATAGGTAGCAAGACCGCCAACACGACCACTTTGAATCATATAGAAGTTAACAAAGCCTGCTTCAAATGGTTCGTATTGTGATGAAGTACCACTGTTTGCACCAATGTTACGTTTAAAGCATTGTCGAACTGTAATTACTTCTTTTGGGAGTGTATAGGTATTTGTATCCTTTTGCAATTCAAGGAAACTATAACTTTCCTCAACTGAATTACTGCTACGCTGACGATAACGTGCCAATGCTTGTTTAAAAGCAGTCTCATAATGAATAGGATCAAGTTCAACATCTACCATGCCTTCACCGAGGCTATAGCGGACATAATCAAAAATATCGTTCTTGGCTTCTGAAAGTGTGGTCATTTAATATTATTTATTGCATTTACCACAACTATTGTCACATGTCATAAGTCTTTCTGATTTAGAATCTTTTGTCCATGCTTTTTTAATATCATCAAACCATTTGAGACAAGTTTCTAAATCATATTCATGTAGATCATTCTTTAACATAATTTTAGCAATTTGTTCGTTTGGATCAACAAATCCTGTTCTTCTATACGTTTCAGGATTAAATCCCATAAAACAACAAGGATAAACTTTCCCATCTGCCGCAATGTAAATTGTTTTTTCATTCAATGATAAACAGTTTATTTCATCGACATTTAAATCAATTCTCTTGTAATTATTAGATTCAACATATTCTATCATCTGTTCAATTGGAGGAGTGTGTGCTACATTTCCAATTGAATGACTATATGTCCCATCTCTATTATAAACTGCACCGGTATTTCTACCGTGATCAATTGTTATAAAATCATTGAATCCTAACTGTTGACTTAACTCTTTACATTCTTCAACTTGGTGTTTATTGTGATCAAAAATTATCATTTTCCAAATTGCATGTCCGCCAGCAAACATAAAATTTTCAGCGTTTTCGATAATCTTAAGCCAATTTGTGTCTTGTCTGTATAAATGGTGAGTGTCTTCTAATCCATCTAATGCAAATTCAATTTGGATATTTTTAGACATAGATCCCAACGTAGACCAAAATTCTAAATTTCTGGCACTGCCGTTGGTACTAATTCTAATTTTAATATCAGGTTTACAATCAACAAAATATTGTATAATTGGAATAGATTCTAAATTAGAAGTGAAGTCCCCAAAGTTACCGTTTATTAAGATACCATTATATAATTGCTGAATAAACGCAGGAGTAAATCTACTTTTAATTAAATCTAAAGTTAAAGAAGTTTCTTCATAGCCTGAATTATATGGATAACCATTTAGATTTCGAGGGCATAGTGGACATCTAGCATTGCATTTACTGCTAAACTCCATATGTAAATTTGCAACTTGATCTAATGTTTTCATTGAAATACCCTCTACTGGTATTTAGTAGAGGGTATTTTTGATCATTTAGAAGTTTTAAGCAGTACAATATCTGCAGATAGCCTACCGTTTAACTCGATCGGCACTGCTTTAATATCCTCGAGGAATGTACGCAAAGCAATCTTGCCACTGTTAGCAAATTGCTTAAGTTGTTCATTTGGCTTACGAAGTGTCTTAGCAATTGACTTCTTATTGTCGTAGCCAAGAATGGTACTGCCCTTAATACCCAACTGTCCCGAGTCAGTGGCAGCAACATACTTGCCCATCTTTCGAGTCTTGATGTTGTAGATCCACAACTCCTTAGCACCCATGATGTCTACAGGATTGACGCTGACAAGGTTGAGTTCTGTATTCTGTACACAGTATTTGACCTTACTAACCATCTTCTCTCTGCTAGGTGCCTTCTTAACACGAGCCTTACGCACTGCCTTCTTAACAGCACCATAAGTCTCAAGAGCATCAGTCAACTTGCTATAGAACTCGCTAAGGTGTTTAAGTTTGGCTTTGTCAATGTGACGATAGCCTTCCTTCAATTGTTCATCTGCGCCCTTGCTCTTAGCAGCAAGTAGTTCTTCCATACGGGGAGTGAATACTTCAGCAATCTGATTGACGAACTGCTGTGGAACATTAGTAGTACGGAACCAAGTGACCATATCAGGCACTTCTTTGCCTTGATCCCAATTGTCATACCACTCTTCAATCTCACCAATGATGTCGTGAAACTTCTCACGCATACGATCTTGGATAGTCAACTTAACGACATTACCCTTGTCAGCTGCTTTCTTAGCAGCAATGCGCTCATGTCCAAGAGTCAGTATCTTAGCAAACTCTGTGTTGATATATTCTTTGGTGCTATCACGCAGAGGAGCACCCATCATTAGCATCTTACAGACCTTACCCAGTGTAAAGCCCACACGCCACTCCTCAACTTCATTGAAGGCTTGTACATCCTGCTTAGTCCAGTTACACTTGCTGGTACCATACTGGCTAACATACTTTACGAGATCGCCAACGGAGTTATGATAGTTGTAATAATGAATACCACGCCACCATTCGTTATGGATCTTCTCGTCATCCCAAGACTCACAGCCTGCCCACTTGGGTTCAGGACCTGTGAACTTCTCATCCAAGAATCGAGGAGTGCGAGTAACAGTCTTCTTCTTTGGGGCGCCTTTAAGCAAGGACTTTTTGGCAGTGGGTTTTGCTTTTGCTTCAGCCATAGCAGATCTCCTATACGATTAGCATACAGCCTATATAGCCGTTGTCAATTGAATTATTTTATAAGGCAACGGGTCTCGATGTTACGACTAGTCCAACCCTTGACATCCTTGGCCATCTGTTGGACGACGATAGCAGCGACCTCACAGGCATCCTTACCCTTGTATTCCTGTTGGCTAACTGTGACGCCATTGTAGGCATTGGCTACTACGATCAGGACATACAGCATCAGTAAACTCCTGCTGTCTCGGGCTCCCAAAGTGAGATGTCACTGCGAAGTCTTGCAGAACCAATCATCTCAACCCCTGTGCGTTCTTGGTCATCTAGTAAACACCGTGCCCAAGTGACAATAGCATAGTCCTTGCGCTCTTTAATGGCGCTCATGTAAGCACTGTAAGAAATAACGAGATCTTTGATTGCCTGTTCGCTGCGGTCATTCATATTAGATGCTCCGGTTAGTGTTATAATGATGAATACCAAATGCAAGGATCATTCCCGCTACAAGAGCAAGTAAAGGTCCAAAGAGGATAAACAGGTCAGCAGTAGACATTATGCCATGTCCTTATTACGGAAGTTAACACGGAAGCGAAGCATCTTAAGATGGTCATCGCTGCCGCAGAGTCGAATAGTCTTTAAAAGACCACGAAAGTTAGTGTACTGAATATCAACCCACGGGACTAAGGTGCCAGCACTATTAAGCGCCAAGCACATATTAATGACCTGACCACGCTGTACACCAGCAGCACTAGTCCAACGCACACGATCACCAATACGCACACCGCCAACTCGGGGGTCGCTAATGTTGCTGTCATTGTAAAGCATTGATCATCTCCTCAGTTGCTATAATGTATAATAGCATGGATACCCAAAGCGTCAACTGATATTTTTACTAGTTTAGGTGAAGATATGGGACATAATTTTGCTGGGAATAATATGCAGAATATTGGGCTTTAA
>Ga0114978_10004349_pt1 | contig 11480 bp, 12 predicted proteins | sample S_140212_EF_Meta_FD_87027 | JGI IMG/M metagenome (GOLD analysis project Ga0114978, IMG submission 87027) | Freshwater microbial communities from Lake Simoncouche, Canada to study carbon cycling - S_140212_EF_MetaG | ecosystem: Environmental > Aquatic > Freshwater > Lake | place: Lake...
GTTTCAGGATTAAAGCCGGTATCTTGAGGTAATCCACCTAATACCGCATGGGGATGTAAAATATTACCTGCACCCATTTTTACGCGACCATGAACAACTGCATGCGCACCAATTTGGCAGCTATCACCCATTACAGCACCACTTTCAATAACTGCAAAAGGTCCAATAGTACTATTGTCACCTAGCTCAACATTTGGCGCTATATAGGCGGTCGGATGAATATTTTGTGACATAATAACTTATCCTCTAGGATGAAATTTTGAATGTAATTCTTTTAATCGTTCACGAGCGATATGGGTATATATTTGAGTAGTAGACAAATCCGCATGACCCAACAGCAATTGAACTACCCGTAAGTCTGCTCCATGATTTAACAAATGTGTAGCAAAAGCATGCCGTAAGGTATGAGGTGACAACTCTTTACTAATACCGGCCTTTTTTGCGTGTCGCTTGATAATATGCCAAAAAGCCTGTCTTGTCATACCGTCACCTCGGTTAGTGACAAATAAATAATCACATTGCCGCTCACCCAAGAGTTTTTTTCTAGCCTGGATCATATAGGCTTCCAACCAACTCATAGCTTCTTCACCAACCGGTACCAAGCGCTCTTTATTTCCCTTACCTATAATTCTAACCACGCCCTGCCTAAAACTAATTTGCTCGAACTTTAAACCAACCAATTCTGAAACTCTAAGTCCAGTTGCATAAAGTACTTCCAGCATGGTTTTATCTCTAAAACCATTTGTATTTGTCACTTCTGGAGCATTCAACAATAGCTCAACATCAAGCTCTGAAAGTGAGATGGGGAGAGGACGACCAATATGAGGGGATTCAATCAGTAATGTAGGATCAATAATTAGGCTGTTTTCTCTAATATAGTATCCATAAAAGCGTCGTAAGCTAGATAATATTCTTGCTGTCGAACGATTGCCTATCCCTGCCGCATAACGGGTAGCTAAAAACCTCGATAAATCGCCTTTATCAACGTCTAACATGGATTTATCTGACAACCATTTGGCAAAAATTCGTAAATCGCTACTATAAGCTGAAAGGGTGTTTTTGCTTAAACCTTGCTCTACCCAAACAGCATCAAGAAACTGGTCTATCAAATCAGTAGATGACATTATTTAATTCTGCTTCAAATGCCAACAACTTATGCTTGATAGTCATAAAATTTCCTGATGTTTGTCCACAATAGCCTCCCATACCGGAAACTGAAACGACTCGGTGACAAGGAATAATCAAGGGGTAAGGATTATCCCTGCAAGCATTCCCAACAGCTCGTGCAGACGAACCTATTTTATGGGATAATTCGGAATAAGTCATAGTTTCCCCAAAAGGAATTATACACAGTTCAGCCCATACTTTGTGCCGGAAAGCACTGCCTTGTTGCAATAATTTGATGTTAAATACATTTTCTGTGCTAGAGAACAACCATTCATATTTTTTTTGACCATCACATACTTCACGATCAAGTGTATTTGCAAAATCCCAACTTGCATTAACAATAACTTCCTGTTGAATTGATATATTTAATATCCCGGCAGGTGTTCTGAGTCTGATTGTTTCTGTAGGCCCGCTACAAGAGTTAACCCATTGAATTACAACTGCCATTAAAAAGAGGATGTTATGCGTTTAAAATTATCGACCAAAATTTTGACTCGGTGATCCCATGCGTTATCTTGTGCAAATTGTATTATTAATGGATTGTTCCAAGATTTATCTAAACCATTTGAAATTGCTGTCAATAAATCCTGTGGATTACCAAATGCTACAACTGTGCCCAGTTCTGAATTAACAATCACTTCTTTATTACCACCGACATCAGTTGTAATAACCGGTAATCCACAAGCCATGGCTTCTAAAAATACGTTTGCCCAACCTTCATTGGCGGTTGCTAACACAAATAAATCTGCTGCTGACAGGGGGATTTTTAGTTGATCGGAAGCATAAGCTCCCAAAAATCGGACATGCTTGTCAAGGTTAAGAACCTTAACTTGCTGTTCTAATTTTATTCTAATATTACCCTCGGGGCTATCACCACCAACAATAAGGTAAATTAAATCCGGATATTGATTAACCAACGCGGGTAACAATTCAATAACCCGATGATAACCTTTCCTGTCAACAAGAGCCCCAACTGAAACCAATACCTTGGTGCTTTCTGAAATAGATAGTTCTGCTCTTGCAGTTGACTTGGCAATGGCTCGAAATTTTATCACATCAATACCGTTACCAATCACTTGAATTTTATCGCCGTTAGCACCTAATGAAACAACAAACTGCTTAAGAGAGTCCGATACAGAAAAAACTTGAGTGGCACAGTTTAATGCTGCCAATATTTTTACTTTTAGTCTTTTAATTTTTGCTAAAGGTACCTCTGTGCCACGGAGAGTTATTGTAACTGGAATATTCAACCATTTACCTAACAAGGTTGCTGCATAGCCATCTGGGTAGGCAAAATGTGCATCAATAATAGAAAACTGTTTTTTTAATTTTAGAAGTCTTGGCAAAGAACCTAATGCCATAAAAAAACCATCACAGGATTTTAGTAAGCCTGGTATTGAAAAAAAACGCGGGAAAAATACATGTACTCCTTCTTGCTCTTCATAACTGATTGGTTGAGGTCTAAATTGTGGATACCAATAACGTATTAACCCTTGAAATGGAAACCAAGGGACCGGTGAAACGACGATAATGGGTATTTGTTTGCCAACCCTAAACATTCTTTCCCTTATAAATACCCCTGCATTGGGACGTATTTGGCTTGGGAAAAGTGATGAAAAGACAAGCAACTTAGGTTCTGTCATAGGGCAACTTTCCGTTGAAAATAATTTTAATCATCATTATTACAGCTTTGTAGTTTTGGGTTGAATTGATTCTTTTCAGAAGATTCAACCTTAAATGGATTATTAAAAATAAACAATCTTTGTGCCGAAGATGGATAACAGGGTAATAGTATTATTAACAGACCCTGAACTGGTAACGGAAAGCGTAGCTGATAAAGCTTTTGTGGCTGGTGTACAAACATATGATATTGGGATTCACCGGACACGAATTTTAGGCTAGCAAAAACGTTATTGATTAGTAAACCGTTTACATTTAGAAAATCGACAGTTAATGCTGGTAGTTCGGATATAAGACAGCACAGAATTTGTGACGAGAAACAGGTGATAACAACACAATCAAGCTTTACCAGCAGCCTGCCCACTCTACCCTACTTTATGGCGTGGATAAATGATCACCAACAACCGGCCGTGTGGCTAGCGCATGTAGAGTTATCGCTGGGGCATTTAACACCAGTATGCGTCAAAATTAAAGTACCACATTTATCATTAAGCTGCGCTCCCTTTGGCGTTGCGTTAAGCGTATATGTGCTTGCGGTAACAGGAGGATTAGTACTAACAGTGATATCGTAATATCCAGTTCCAGAATCAGTCGGGGCACCTACATACGTATTGTTTACAGTATAATAACGCTCCATAATATTCGCATAGACTAATAATGCTCCTTGTGCATCGACTCGCCGAGACTTCATTACACTATCTTGAAAAGTGGGATAAGCAATGCCAGCCAAAATACCAACGATTGACACGGCAACCATTAGCTCAATTAAGGTAAAAGCTTTTTGATTATTCATAGAATGAATCCAAAAATCAAACAAACAACTTAAAGTGTTTCTTGTAAAAGAAAATCTAAATATCCAATAAGACCTCATTAACAAAAAGATACAGTCCTATAACTTTCAGGTCATTTAATCTTGGCTTTTCTTTTTTCGTGATTTACAGATAAAGTATAGTTACTGAAATAATTGTCGCCAGGATTGCCTTCCTGTTAAGGTGGATATTGAACCACCTCCCCCACCTTTTTCTGTAGTCATTTCTAACTCACCTTCTTTAGTGCCGCTAGTATATTTATATTCCAACAGACCATTACTAATAACCCCAGGCGTTTTCACACCACCCACTTTAGATTGTTTGCCTGATGGGGCTATAGCTTGACCATTAACGGTAATTAAATCACTTGCATTGATAACACCATCACCATTAATATCCCAAGTTGAGGCAAGACCCCCAACTGTTGTAGAAAAATGCTTGCCCGTAACGGCATCTAATTCCATCAACCAACTGGTTGACCCTGCCGCTACACCACAAACATCAGCATTATTGCCAACAGGTGGGATAGGAAGTAATGTTACAAAAATAATTTGACCATTACGTAACAGCGGTGCACTGACTACACGTTCGCCAATACTGGTCGTTGCACCGGGTTGAAGTAAATCCATATACCAACCTTTGGAAGTTGGATAATTAACTAAAGTATCAGTAGTTGCCCTAAGATTAAAACTGCCACTGGTCACCTCGGCGATAATGCTTTGTTGTTGTAAGTTGCTTCTGCTGACCACAGCATTATTATCCCAAACACCATAGAAAGTCTGTGTTTGTGCGTTGGTGACATTATTATCAATTTCCTCAAAATATTTTCCTGTACCAAAATAGACCATTACGCCACTCGGTGAACCATTTACGGTTTGCAACGCACCAACTGCACCTACTTGTGGTTTGGCTGTTATTGGCTGTCTAGTCGTATTGCAATTAGTGGGATCGGTACAGGCCACAAAAAGAGGAGCTCCAGTATTGTCCACACTCCAATTGGCTGAATTATTTGAGCTCACATCAAACTTCCATAGATTACCCAATAAATCACCGGCGTAAATAACATCCGCCATTTTGTCATTATTGGTGTCCACGGCAATGGGGGTGGATAGGCCATTGGGCGTGGCTGAACTTCCTGCCTGGGTATCAAGCGCTCTTATCAACGCACCGGTCTGCGCATTAATGATATAGAGCACCGCCAAATTATTATTACTGGCATAGCCATTGGCAACAATTGCTGTCCAGGAACCATCTTGCATTTTGACTATTGACGGCTGTGGTAGGGTGTAACCCAGATTATTGCCAAAACCTCTGATTGTGTTTGTATCCGTAGTTCTATCAGATGTTACGGGACTATCGGTATCGCTTATTTCCCATAACACCTTACTGCCATCAAAACTGCTTGGAGCAGTCACATCCAACCCAAACACAGAATGACCACCTGCCCCAGTTGTGCTGACCAATAGAGTATGCCAGGCGCCACCAAAATAGGCATCGGCAACACGCGGCGAGCCATCCACCATATATTGATGAGTGTAACTGGGCGATGTTAACTGTGTAAGCCCACTATAAACTGCATTAGGCACATAAGCAAAAACCTCGTCACCGGATGTGCTGGCATCAAAACCATGCAGCATGCCATCATTAGCTCCTACATAGATCATCTTGCGCCTACTGGCATTACTGGTGACAAAGGTTTTGTAAGTGGAGCCTTCAGTACCTATTAATTTGTCATAACCATAGTCTTCATTACCGACATACACAGGATCAGAATCAACAATATCACCTAAAACCCAAGGATCGGGGGTATTTGTTGTACCGGTTATCCGATCGAGATAGGTGCGATTTCTAAAAATCAGGTTCGTACCCGATCTAATAGTTTCAGTGTCTTTGCGATTAGTATTAATTTCTTCATGACTAGCGTCACCACGAATATAGTTTAAACGCCATACGCCTTGGTCTGTTGAACTGTTGCAATCGGCTATACCCAGTTCTACTTTCTGACCTGCGGTTAAATTAGTACAGGCAAATAAGACCCCTTTTGGCGTAGTGGTAGAATTATAAGTGTAAATATTCCGTGAGCCAAAATCCGGAATATGCTCGGCAGCATCCCAGATTTTGTTACCTATACTGCCGGCATCCAATATGCCATTATTGTTGATATCTTCACCAATATCTAGAATCCCGTTACCGTTAACATCCTCACTTGTACCTAACGGAAAGGCAGCAAAACTTCCTGTCCAGTTAGCACTATCAAACTTGGCTTGATAAATAATAGATCCGCTTTCCAGTTTAGAAGAGTTTGCTGCAATAGAAGACGATGACCCGACTTGGCTGGAGATTTCAGAGATAGTTTCATCAAGTGCCGCGGCCAAGGATTTGGAATCCTCCGCAAAAAAAAACTTGCCACCACCCACTGTTGCAGCATTGCTTAAGATGGATGGTGGCGTTGTTTGTAAACTGGTATCAGCAAAGCCAATGGCATAAGTCACAACGTTGTTTTTGGTGTGAGTATTAGCCTTTTGTGTAGTCGCCAAAGAGGGACGTAAATCCATTTCGTATAAAGCTTGAGCCACATCATCGAGATAATCACTACCACCTGTTTCGTAAATTCGCCCGATTTTAGTGCCGTTTTGACAAGCCAAGTAGTAACTATCGCTGCAAGTTGTTCCAGTATTCTTAAGTGCTGTGCTGGGAATATTAGAGCCCGTAGGCGTCGAATCACATAATGGCGGTGTTTTAGCGCAATCACCGGTGTAATCTCTTAGTGAGGGACTTATTTCACGATCATAATTAGGGAGTCCATCACTGACCAATATTACAAAGCTTTTTTGACAGTAACCCAAAATTGGGCCTTCAGCGGATAATGAACTTCCAGTAGCATTGTTCATGGATCGACTTGTAGAACCATTGGCCTTACTAAAAATAGTATTAATACTTAATAACGTTTTAGTGGTTGAGGGATGGAGCGTGAGATTTCCGGATTCACCCGTGGCAAAATATTTACCTATATCGGATAGTGTTGTCGCCAAAGGAGTAACTCCACTGGCGGGGATAGTGGCAATCTGCGTCAAGAGATGTGCGGACTGGGTCGAATCAAGATCCTGTATTTCAGATAACAACGTACCACCCTCAGAACCATTATATCTGGCCAAGCCCATTCTTACAGTTGCATTGCTCCCGGTGCCTGGAGTTAACGCTGTCACCAGATCTGTGGCAGCTTGTTTGGCAATGACGATCCGCTTAATACTAGTTGTTAAGGCAGAGGCTACCAAACTACCTGCCGTGAAACTACCTTGACTGAAATACCAGTTAAGTTGCAAACCTGTATAAGGGCCACCGGCTAATGTACTACCATTGAAATAAGCTACATCATAATTTTTACTATTATTGAAACATTTGCTCCTACTGAACGTAGTTTGATTAGAACTAGAACAAGAGATACTACTTTTACAAAATCGAGGAGTACCTGTAAAACCTACGATCATCGGTATAGGAGGCGTTACCCCTCCTGAAACTGGCTTTTTACAGTTATAACTAAAATTTGAAGGTGCAGCACTGGGGGACGATATAGTACTGGTAGTCGTTACATTGGTATCCATTGAACCAGAGCTATCGATCATTAACATAATATTGGGCTTGGCTGCAGAAATACCGACATATAAAGGCTTTTGTGCAGGTTCAATTTCTGCTTTGGCAGAATTAAATAAAGTACAAATAAGAAGCCCACAGACAATAATGAGATGGTAAATAATGGATTGTCTGTAAGTTATCATAAGTTCACCTCAAACTATTTTGATGATTTAGCGTATAAAAATGGATTGTAAAATTACTATTGCATTCCCTGTGCCACTGGCACCACGGGCAGTAATACGATACCAATAATTGGTTTGAGCACTACTTGAAGGAGTTCCCGCTTCATAGCCAAAGCCATAAGTAATGGTTGGGGGCTCAATGATATAAAGTGCATTTGCTTTATAGGCTCTTACGGAAGCATTAGCCCAATTAATATCAGACAGTGGATTTGTGCTTCCAGTATAAAAATCCGATGCCGCTATTGTTGCAGTTTCTGTTTCACCAACTCGTAAAGCAGATTCAGCTGCTTGGAAAGCAAGATTTTGATCTCGCATATTCCCCGCCATTTTTTCTTCCAATGAGGTAGTTTGTATGGCCGTAACACCTATGATTGTTAACAATAGAAGCATAATTAAACTGATAATTAGAACCGCTCCCTCCTTGTGATTAATTTGGATCCCGATTTTTCTCACTATGGAAGCCGATTTCGTAACGCAATCGTCGAGTTAAAAACACGTCTAATTTTGCGGTCATTGGTTGTTATGCCGTTAAAAGTGTAAGGCATTGGCTGGGGCGTTAAATTATCATCAAGGGTGACTGCCAAAAGACTGATGCGGATACTGACTACTTTTTCCCAGTTAACAACGTTGTTAGCCGGAACATAGTAATTGGCCCAGCCATCGTAAATACCCGAGACCGGCATATCTTCACCGTATAAAATTTGCATATTTTCTATGCCTTCAATTAGATCAATGGTGCCATTATTAGTAGGGCAGCATTTATGTAGAACTGCATTCGCATTATCAATTGAATAAATGATGGTCGAAGTATAATTTGTATAATAAGTTGCCGTTTTATCAACAGTCGTCCCACAGGAACCAGTCGGCGTGATTATAAAGGCTGCTTTTAAAGTGATTTTGGAGATACCACCAACAGTTTCTCCAAAAACATCTCCTGATGATCGATTCAGACAACCCCAATAGCCCGCCATTCGAACGTCACGACCAATAAAATCTAGCGCAAACCGACCATTTTCCTGTAATCTCGATAAGCTTTCCTGCATCCTGTAGGTTTGTTTGCCACCTATAAAAATCTGTAGCACCCCACCCAACAAAAATGCACCTATCAATAAAGCAATCATGATTTCTATCAGTGATATACCGGATTGAGAGAGGCCATTTTTCATAATCTAAAGATCGTTTGAAAGCTTGTAATATCAGAAACACCATCCGTATTGTCATCACGATTTTCAGTCCAACTGATAGTAATACTGTGCTCACCGGTACTTGTAACTGTTATAGTTCCCGTACCACCGTTGGGCAAAGCTGCACTAATAGCACTATTCCATTCAAAAAGATCATTTGTTGCCATTTCTGCTGGACTGCATCCAGCTGTGATTTTACAATTCGCTATTGCCGCCGCCGTTCCGCTCGTGTATGTGGCAACTCCAGAGATATTGGCGCGCATTCTGTCGGCCAAGTCATAAGCCAATTGCGTGGCCTGACTTCGATTGTAAGCACTCTGGTTGTTTCTAATACTGTTTGCTTGCAAACCGGCCATTCCCAGCAAACCGACCGCCAGCACAACCATGGCTACAAGGACTTCTATTAATGTGAATCCGGCATTTTTGTTAGTGGGGTAACTATATAAAGGATGCATTACGGACAAGATGTAGTTCCTGTTGAAACTCGGACACGACCGACAGAGTTAACTGTAATCGCGCGGGAAACTGTTTTATCTGTACCGTTGCATAATCTGAAAGTATCATTTGCAAGACCGCCCTTACAGGCCGAACCTGAGCCTTTGCTCAAACCAGTGGGTGTATATGCAATCCAACATGCATATGTACTCCCACTTCTAAGTGTATAGCCATCAGGTAAAACATCATAGATTCTTAATAAGCAATCCTCAGTTGCTTCACATATTGTTGCATCGCCATCATCATTAAAGGCATTACTAACGTCATAATCTACAAATACATTCCAGCCATCCTCCCAATTGGTTCCCGTTTTACTTACAACAACATACTGCCCCCGCTTGATAGCCTCACTACGCGCAAAATTTAACGCCGTCACTAATTCGTTGGCATAAGTTGTCAGGCGGTTGCTACTGATCACGGAAGTAAAGTTTGGGATAGCGATGCTTAATAGTATACCTGCGATGGTAATCGTAACCATCAGCTCCATTAACGTATAACCTGAGTTGTATCTAATTAGTTTGTACATTAGATTAAGTCACCCTATTACAAATTTGTTTTGCTTAATACGGTTAAAGTCGGATTTAAACTGAATAAGACAACTATAAGACTAGCTAGTTTTTCTATACTATTTTAGCGTAAGTAAAATCGTAGTAAGTATAGTGAGATAAATGAAACTATCCACCTCCGGTGGGCTAAAAAAGAAATCTACACATTCACTTCTAGTATTAGAATTACTTTGGATATCACAACCTACCTCGTTAAGCTACTGTTGCGCAGAAAGACATCCGTTAACATACAAGATTTGTTTTCTTGAAGTGAAAAATCGCAAAAGTAATTGTTGTCCATTATTGAAAATAAAAATGGCACTTATATCATGAACTCAAAGGATTTAAGTACTATAAAGCACTTACAACGTTTGGTTTATATTGGTGTAGACAATCTTCAAACAGAAGGTAGAACAAAATCAGATTATTACTTAGCCTGTACAACATAAACTTATCACCAGGCGATTGATGATGCCATAAATATCCGTGCATTTCAGCTGGAATTGATTCGTGTGTTGGAAATCCTTACCAAGTGGAATTATACCGATGGCTTTCATCAGCGTCATCATACGCATGAACAACAGAACCATTGTGCATTAATAGACAATGCACTGGTAACACTTACTGTTAATAATGGTTGGGAAGGTATTATTATTTATGGTTATATTCGAGATACTGCAATAATAACTAAACTCCCTATTGGCATACGCACTCTGAATACACACCCTACAAAGCCATAAAAAATCAGGTAGATACGTGAAAAAATATTCAACCTCACTTCAATCAGCTGATCCAACCCCAGTTAAACGCTAGCAGTAACAATGCCCCAGCAAAGATACCTGCCAGCACATCATCAATCATAATACCAAAACCACCTTGAACATACCGATCCAACCAACTAATAGGCCAAGGTTTTAAAATATCGAAAATCCTAAATAATATAAATCCAACTATGATGGTTTGCCAAGTAAGCGGAACTAACCACATCGTAATCAAGTAACCCGCAATTTCATCCCAGACAATACCTCCAAAATCATGTTCGCCTAATTTATCTGCTGCAATACCGCAGATCCAAATGCCAATTACACTGACAACAAGCATAAGCAAACCATAAACAACGCTATTGGTTTGTGCAAATAACCAATAAACAGGAATTGCAGCCAAAGTACCCATTGTGCCAGGGGCCTTTTTTGACATTCCGGAGCCAAAACCAAATGCAAGAAATAAAATGGGGTCAGATAAAATCTGCTTAGGTGTTAATTTATTTCTGCCGTACTCGCTATTAAGTAAAATGTTCATAACCTTTATTTAAAAATGGGCTGATAATGCCGGCTTTAGAAATCCGTAGTCCCTGTTTTTCTTCAATCAAGCCGATTTTTGTGTACTTGCTACTTAATCGAGCTGAATTGTCCTGACTGACAGTAAAACATAATTCATAGTCATCACCAGCGGTAAGTGGCATAATCCAATCGCCAGTATCACTAATATAGTCAAGTACCCCATTAGACAAAGGCAATGCATCCCAATCAAGATATGCACCAACATTACTTTGCTCTAAAATATGACCTAAATCAGAAGCCAAGCCATCAGAAATATCTATACAAGCATTTGCAATATCAAGTAATTCCAATCCTGCCACTATCTGTGGTTCAGGCTTGTTAAATCGCTTAAGAGCAAGCTGTGGACATTTACAATCATAGCCCTGTTTAACTTTTAAACCCAGACCTGCATCACCTAACAAACCGGTAACATATATAAAATCCCCTGGTTTAGCTGTAGAACGCA